>SXGQ01531866.1_pt1 | contig 18720 bp, 13 predicted proteins | sample 3178371 | NCBI WGS metagenome assembly SXGQ01 (sample SAMN11356859, study PRJNA531348) | freshwater metagenome | isolation source: freshwater sample F1-20 | place: China: Fuxian Lake, Yuxi | collected 2017-12-25 | reverse complement strand
GAGGTGGTGCGGGTGGACGACGAGGACGCCATGGAGACGGCACGGCAGATGGCGAAGCGCGAGGGGCTGATGTGCGGCATCTCCTGCGGCGCGGCCGCCTGGGGCGCCCTGCAGGTGGCCCGCCGGCCGGAGAACGCCGGGAAACTCGTGGTCGTGGTGCTGCCCGACCTGGGCGAGCGGTATCTCTCGACGCGACTCTTCCCCGAGTGACCGTCGGTTGACCCAGGCGACGGACTGCTCGCCCCCGACGCCGCGCGCATCAAGCCGCTTCACCCGGATTGGTCCGGAACCGCGGCGGCTGGTGTACGATGCCACGTGCGATTCGGAGAACGCACGCGATGGCTCGTGACAGCGACATCCGCGTGACCGGCGCGGCCCTATGGCTCCTGCCGGTGCGGATGCGGGTGCCGCTCAAGTTCGGCGCGCAGGTGATGACGTCCGTCACCTGCGCCCGCGCGGCCGTCGAGGTGCAGCGCCGCGGCGGCCGACGGGCCGTCGGCTGGGGCGAGACCCCGCTGTCGGTCGTCTGGGGATGGCCGTCGACCGCGGACTTCGACCGCCGGGAACGGGCGATGGTCCGACTCGCGGCGGCCTGCTGCCGCGGCCTCGTGGCCGATGGCGAGTCCGGGCACCCGCTCGAGATCGGCGAGGCATTCCGGCAGGGACTGCTCGACCGCCTCGCTCGCGAGAGCGACGATCCCCAGCTCGGCGAGCCGATTCCCGAACTCGCCGCGCTCATCTGCGCGAGCCCCTTCGATCTCGCGGTGCACGACGCATTCGGCGTCGTGCACGGCATCGACACCTACGCGACCTACGGCCGCGACCATCTCACCCGCGACCTGGCGAGCTTCTTCGGCCGCGACGATGCCCGGCTGCGCGGTCGCTTTCCCGCCGACTTCCTCGTCGCCACCCCGCCCCGCCGACTGCCGGCCTGGCATCTGGTCGGCGGCCTCGATCCGCTCACCACGGGCGACCTCACCGGCACCGAGCCTGACGACGGGCATCCCGTCACGCTCGAGCAGTGGATCGCGACCGACGGGCTCACCTGCCTGAAAGTCAAACTGCGCGGCACCGACCTGGCATGGGACGTGGACCGTCTCGTGCGGGTCGGCGACGTCGGCATCCCACGCGGTGTGCGGCACTTCTGCGCCGACTTCAACTGCACGGTGCACGATCCGGCCTACGTGCTCACGGCGCTGGACGCCGTCGCCGCGGCCCGCCCTGAACTCGCCGCGCGGATCCTCTACGTCGAGCAGCCCTTCCCCGCCGACACCACGGCCCACCCGATCGACGTCAACGCGATCTCGGCCCGCACGCGGCTGTTCCTCGACGAGAGCGCCCACGACTGGCGGCACGTCGAGCAGGGCCGCCGGCTGGGCTGGAACGGCGTCGCCCTGAAGACGTGCAAGACCCAGTCGGGCGCGTTGCTCACCTTGGCCTGGGCGCGGATCCACGGCATGGACGTGATGGTGCAGGACCTCACCAACCCGATGCTGGCGGTGATCCCCCATCTGCGACTGGCGGCCCATGCCGACACGCTCGCCGGTGTCGAAACCAACGGCATGCAGTACTATCCCGAGGCGTCGGCCCCGGAGGCGGCGGTGCATCCCGGGGCCTACCGCCGCCGTGGAGGCACCGTGGACCTCGGCACGTTCACCGGGCCCGGCTTCGGCATGCGTGTCGCCGAGATCGGCCGGCCGCTGCCGGAGCCGGAATGCGTGGCGGGCTCGATCGCGATCGAAGATCTGCCGGGCAGCCGGCGACCACGGACCGGAGCACGGGCATGAGGGAATCGGCGGACGGCACGACATCGCGGGGCCGCTGGATGGCGCTCGTCGCCGCCCTGCTGGGATGGATGTTCGACGGGTTCGAGATCGGGATGTTCCCGCTCGTGGGCCGGCCGGCCCTCGGCGAGCTGCTCGGCGGACAGTCGGCGGCCGACGTCAACGGCTGGTTCGGCGTGATCATGGCAGTGTTCCTCATCGGCGCCGCGACCGGGGGCGTGCTCTTCGGCTGGCTCGGCGACCGGATCGGCCGGGTGCGGGCGATGTCGCTCTCGATCCTCACCTACGCGCTCTTCACGGGCGCCTGCGGCCTGGCCACGGAGGCCTGGCACATCGCCGTGCTGCGATTCATCGCGTCGCTGGGCATGGGAGGCGAATGGTCGCTCGGAGTGGCGCTCGTCAACGAGGTCTGGCCGGAGCGGTCGCGGGGCTGGATCGCCGGCCTGATCGGCGCGGCCTCGAACGTCGGGATCGGCCTCGTGCCCATCGTCAGCATGCTCCTGGGCTCCCTCATCGTGAGCGTGCGTTCCGGGCTTTCCGCCTTCCTGCCCGAGGCCGTCGTCGAGCCGCTCTTGGCCAACCAAGCCTGGCGCTTCCTGATGATCGTCGGTGCCCTGCCGGCGCTGCTCGTGTTCTTCATCCGGGCCTTCGTTCCCGAGTCGGAGAAGTGGCATGAGGAGCAGGCCAGCGGCCGCACCGCCCACTGGGCGGTCCGCGACCTGCTGGCGACGCTCGGCGGCACGGTCGGCGCCGCCCTCGTGATCGCCGCCTGGTCGCCGGCGGTTTCGTCGTGGACCGTGCGGGCGGTCGTCACGCCCGTGGGCCTGCTCGCCGCGCTCGTGGGCTTCCTCCACCCGGTGCGGATGTATCTCGCCCGGGCGACGGCTTCCGGCGCGGTCGGAGCCGGCGAGGCGGCCACGATCCGCAGCCGGCTGGTGGTCGGCGCGCTCGTGGCGGGCGTGCCGCTGCTGGGCACGTGGGGCGCGGTGCAGTGGGCCCCGAGCTGGGCCATCCAGATGACGAGCGGCACGTCCGCGACCTTCGCCAAGGAGTACACGCAACTGGCCGGATCCATCGGCGCGGTGATCGGCACCGTGATCGCGGCGCTCGTGGCCGACCGGTTCGGCCGGCGGATCACCTACGCGGTGCTGTGCGTCGCCTCGACGGCGGCGCTCGTCTGGCTCTACCAGGCGCACGCGGCCTTCGACGGCCGGTTCCTCGTCGCCGTGGGCGTCGTGGGCGCCGTCACGGCGTCGTTCTACGGCTGGTTCCCGCTCTACCTGCCGGAACTCTTCCCCACGAGCGTGCGGGCGACGAGTCAGGGCTTCGCCTACAACTTCGGCCGGGTGCTGGCCGCGGTCGGCACGCTCCAGACGGCCCCGCTGATGGCCCTCTTTGGAGGCAGTTTTCCGCAGGCGGGCACGGTCCTTTCCGCGATCTACCTGCTCGGCCTGCTGGTCATCTGGCGGGCCCCGCGAACGACCGGCCTCGCCAGCGCGGCAGGGTAGAGGAGCGCATGGCCGCCGTCAGCGATGCTGCCGGAAGAGCCAGTCGAGCGTGGCAGGGTCGCGGTAGGCGGGCGTCCAAGAGTCGTGGCCCACACCTTCGTACTCTGTGTACTTGACCGTGCCCCCGGCGGCCTTCACCGCCTCGACCATCGTCCGCGACCGCTCCACTGGAACCGCCTTGTCGGCATCGCCGTGGAAGCACCACACTGGCAGACCCTTGAGTTTCGGCGCGGTGGCCTCGTCGCCGCCGCCGCAGATGGGGCTCACGGCCGCGAACCGCGCCGGCATGCGGGCGGCCAGGTCCCAGGAGCCGTAGCCTCCCATCGAGATCCCGGTCAGATAGACGCGACCGGGATCGACCGGCTCCGCCTGCATCACGGCATCGAGCGCGGCCAAGGCGGCGGTCATGTCGACCGTCATCTCGGGCTTCTGCGGCAGGCTCTTCTTGTCGGACCAGTCGATCTCCACCCAGCGGTGCTCGTCACGGCACTGCGGGGCAAGGACGAAACAGGGGTAGTCACGTCGCGCTGCCTCCTCCGCCAGCCAGGTCGGCAGATACGTCAACTGCTTTTCGTTGTCGCTGCCCCGCTCGCCCGCCCCGTGCAGGAAGAGCACGAGCGGATATCTCGTGTTGGCCGCGACCGTCGCGGGTCGCATGAGCCGGTAGCGGAACTCGACGGGCTTCCCGTCCTCCAGCGCGGCGACCTTCCGCTCCGCGAACGCCTCCGGGACCGCCCCGTGGGCTCCCATGGCCGTCACGATGAGGACTCCCAGCAGGCACACGAGCACTCGCATGGCATGGCTCCTAAGGCGCGTCGCCGATCTCCAGTTTCACGCGCCGCGGCATTGCCAGGCGGCCGAGCATCCCCACCGCGCCCTTCGGCAGGCCGAGGAACTCGAGTTGCTCGAACCACTGGGCCGCTTCCGCACCGAGCTTTCCCACCCGCGTGCCCCGGAGGTCGAGCCGCCGCAGGTTCTTCAGTTCCTTGAGCTGCAGGAGCCCCTCGTCGGTGAGCGAGCCGCCCGCCAGGTCGAGCACGGCGAGATCCTTGAGCGACTCGGCCCGGAAACCGATCAGGATCGCGAACACGTCGTCGGCCGCAGGGCCCCGCAGGCGGACCGTGACGAGCTTGTCCGCCACGTGACCGAAGTCCTCGCCGAACGACTTGCGGAGCCAGTCGGTCTCCTCCATCTCGATCTCACCGCCCCGCTCGATAGCCTCCGTCGCCACCTCCTGCTGCTGGGAATAGGCTTCGACCTTCGACGCCAGCCATTCGAGCTTGCTGGCCTTGAACTTGACGTAGTCGTTGGCCTCTTCGAAGGCCTTCTGCAGTCGCACGAATGCGGCCGGATCGCCGCCCCGGTCGGGATGGGCGGCCATCGCTTTGGCGAGGTAGCACTGTTTGACGTCCTCGAGCGTCAGCGGCGGCCGCAGGCCGAGAATCTCCAGGCACTGCGGGAGTTCCTGATCTGAGGCGTGGCTCGGCGCGGTCATCTGGGAACTCTGGGCAGGGGCGGAAAGCCCCAAGCCTAAACGACGGCCGATCCCCGTCACAATCACCTCACATTCGCGACGCGGCCGGCGGTTCGGCTTGATCGACGTCGCCTGATTGCCTATCCCAACACCTTGCCGCCGAGCGCGGCGGACCTGCCAAGGAGGGCACCGTGATGCACTGGAACGGCTCGGGCTGGAAGTACGCGCGGGAGGCGGTGATCGCCTGCGGGATCGTGGTCGCCTGCGTCGCCTGGCGGATCATGGCCGGCGGCACGCAGGCCGATGCCGGCCCCCCGGCGGCCAGGACGCAGCCTCCGGCATCCACGCCAACGACGCCACCTGGGCCCAAGCCCGTCGCGATCGTCAACGGCACCGAGATCACCGACGAGCAGCTCGCGGCCGAGTGCCTCGCACGGCACGGCACGGTGGTCCTCGAGGCGATCGTGAACCGCCGGATCATCGAGCAGGCCTGCCGCCAGGCCGGGGTGACCGTCTCGCCGCAGGACGTCGACGCCGAGATCGACGCCATCTCACGGCGGTTCAACGTGCCCAAGGACAAGTACGTCGAACTCATCCAGCGGGAGCGGGGCGTGACCGCCAAGCAATATGCCGACGACATCGTCTGGCCGATGATCGCCCTGCGGCGGATCTCGGCGGGCACCGCCGAACCGACGGCGGAGGAGGTGCAGGAGGCTTTTGAGAAGCAGTTTGGCCCGGCGGTGAAAGCCCGGATCATCGTCGCGCGGACGCGGCAGGAAGCCGAAGACCTGCGGTCCCGGGCCCTCGCGGCCCCCGACGAGTTTCCCGCGCTCGCCCGTCGCCACTCGGTCGACGTGGGCAGCGCCAGCGCCGACGGATGGGTGCAGCCCATCCGTCTCCACTCCGGCGAGCCCCAGTTCGACCAGGCCGCCTTCGCCCTCAAGCCCGGGGAGATCTCCCCGGTGGTCCAGGTCGCGGACCAGTTCATCGTCATCAAGTGCGAGGGGCACCTGCCGGCGGCCGGCGTGAAGCGCGACGACGTGCGGCAGCACCTGGCCACCGAAATCCGTGACGCGAAGCTCCGCAAGGCCTCCGGCGAGGCCTTTCGACGGCTCCAGGGGGCGGCCCGGGTCGTGAACGTATTCAACGACGCGGCCAAGGCGGCCGCGAATCCCGGCGTGGCGGCCGAGGTGAACGGCCAGCCGGTGGCCCTGGAACAGGTCCGGACGACCTGCCTCGAGCGGCACGGCCGCGAGGTGCTCGAGATCCTCGTCACGCGTCGGCTGATCGAGCAGGCCCTGGCCCGCGAGCGGCAGCAGGTCGTCCAGGCCGACGTCGACGCCGAGATCACCCGGGCAGCCGAGTCGATGGGCTTCAAGCGGCCCGACGGCAAGCCCGACGCCGACGCCTGGCTGCGGCACGTGACGGGCGAGGAGAAGGTGCCGCTCGAGCACTATCTCCGCGACGTCGTCTGGCCCAGCGTCGCCCTCAAGAAGCTCGTGGGCGGCGTGCCCGTGCTCCAGGACGACCTCGACAAGGCCTACGCGGCCACGTTCGGCCCGCGGTGCAAGTGCCGGGTGATCGTGCTCGACAGCCAGCGGCGGGCCCAGGAAGTCTGGCAATTGGCCCGACAGAACCCGACGCTCGAGAACATCGGCAATCTCGCCGAGACCTACTCCGTCGACCCGACCACCAAGTCGCTCCGCGGCGAGGTGCCACCGATCCGCCGCTGGGGTGGACAGCCGGCGCTCGAACGGGAGGCCTTCACGCTCAAGCCCGGCGAACTGTCGGGCGTCGTGCAGGTGGCGGACCGGTTCATGGTGCTCTTCTGCGAGGGCTACACCGAGCCGTCACAGGTCTCCCTGGCCGAGGTCCGGGACGAACTGTACGCCGACCTCTTCGAGAAGAAACAGCGGATCGAGATGGCCCGCTACTTCACGCACCTGCGGGAATCGGCCGCGATCGACAACCTGCTCGCGGGCACGAGCCAGTCGCCCTCGAGGCCCGCGGCCGGCCCCGGCCAGCCCGGCGGCCGCCTCCCGGCCTCGACGCTCACGAAGGTGGAGGCCGAGGAACTCGCGAAGCCGCGGGCCGGGTCCACGCAACCGGCCTCCCGGTCGGGCGTCGTGCCCGCCTCGCTCGACGCGCCCACCCAGCGGCGTTAGGGTCGCCCGACCCGGAACTCACTCGAGTTCCGGCAGCATCGCCTCGGCGGCGGCGGCCTCGCGGAGCTTTTCGAGGGCCTTGGCCTCGATCTGCCGCACCCGCTCCTTGGTCACGCCCAGCGCCGAGCCGACTTCCTTCAACGTCTGCGGCTCGTGCTCGTGGTCGAGCCCGTAGCGGCGGATGATGATCGTCTGCTCCCGCTGGTCGAGCCGATCGAGGAACTTGCTCACCTGCTGCAGCCGGTCATTGGCGGCCAGCCGCTGCTGGTATTCGTCCTCCCGGCGGTCGGCCGCGGCCTGGAGCATCTCCATGTCGGCCGCGCGGAAGCGATCCCGCCGGCGGTGCTCGTCGGGAATCGTGCGGGCGTAGTTCTTCATGATCGCCCACGAGGCGTAGGTGCTGAACTTGTTGCCCCGGGCGTAGTCGAACTTTTCCACGGCCCGAATCAACGACATGTTGCCGTCGCTGACCAGGTCGAAAAAGCTGTCGCCGGGGGCGACCCGCCGCTTGGCGATCGACACCACGAGCCGGAGGTTGGACCGCACGATCCGATTCTTGAGGTCGACGATCTCCTCGTACAGCCGGTCGATCTGGTCCATCGTCCGGGCGTTGGGACGTTGCGGATCGAGTTGCTCCCGCAGCTTCGTGGCCTTGTACTTGAGGTAGTTGAACTTGCGGAACAGCCAAACCTCCTGCTCGCGGGTGAGCAGCGGCACCTCGTAGAGGCTCGCCAGGTAGGCCGGCAGCCCGCTGGGCCGCCGCACCCGCTTCGCGTCGACGGGACCAGGAAACGGCTGATTGACGACCTTCTCGGCGCTGGCCCGGCTGAACAGAGCATTCGGAATGAACGCCAGCGGCAGCTGCAGGATGTGCTCGGCCCGCTGGGAGAGGATCACCCGATAGATGCTCGCCTTGGAGCGGTGGTCGCGGCGGGCGATCGACTCCACCGGTTCCCCATGGAGATGATGCTGGTAGATCCGGACGCAGCTCTCCGGCCGCAAGTGGCCGTCGTTGGCGGGAAAGACCGCGTCTTCGGCATGCTCCTGATCGTGCCTCTTGATCGTGTAGCGGATGGTCTCGACGCTGCGGCCGAGCCGGTCGGCGATCCGCCGGTGCACGTCCGCGGGGCAGGCCCCGGCCAGGGCGAGCCGCCTCGCCCAGCCGATGATCTTCTCGTGCTCCTCGTCGGAGAGCTGGCTGAATCGGCTGCCCCGCTCGATCCGCATCGGGTTGGAGGCGATGAACCGATCCACCACGCTCGAAAGGAAGCCGACCCGCTTGCGGCCGCCTACCTCGTACCGCTGGGCGACGAGGCCGTGATCGCGCCACCGCGAGATCGTCTTCGTGGAGACGTTGAACCGTCGGGCCAGGTCCTCGATCGAGTAGACCTGCTCGTGCGGCGGCACCACCGCCGCGTTGCCCGTCATGTCGCCGACGTCACCGGTGGCGTCAAAGAGCCGAACGCTCTGTCCCGAATCATTGGCACGCATGGTTTCCTCCGCGCCGGCCGTTCCGTGCCGGCTTGTGTTCGAAGACGAAAGAGCCCCGGGGACATCCATGACCCCGGCCATCCGTTTCAGGACGCCCCAGTTATACGAGCGTGGTCCAGTTCCGGTTCGCCGCACGAGTCGGCCACTTGGGGCCTGCCCCAGGCAGCGCAAGCCGGGCCAGGCCGCAAACGGTTGCGGCCCATGGATTTGCGACCTGACCACCCGCTTGAAAGGAGTCTCACGAGGCTTTCCGATCCCCGGCACAGAATCGTGAAAATAGGCCGATTATTCCGCGAGACACTTGGTATCGAGTCCGATTCTGCCGGTCTGCCGACCTTCTCTTCGGGGCTTGCGAACTGGGGAGGGTGTCGATGCGCGCGACCAATCTGGGTGTCTGGATGCTGGTTTTGGGCCTCCTCCAGCCGGCACTGGGCGAAGAACCGGCTGCCACAGAGCCGGCGGCCGTGGAGGCGGCGGCCAGCGATGAGGCACCGCCCGCGGCGGAACCAGTGGCGGGAGAGCCGGCCGCGCAGAAGCCGGTCGAGACGCCGCCCCAGGCGGAATCCGTCGCGACCTTCCCGGCCGCGCACCGCGTGCAGGTCGACCTCCACGTCGAGGGCGAACTCTTCGCACCGGCCGGCCGCGACGCGGAGCCCGTGCGCCGACCGATCACCATCGAGGCCCGGTTCGACTTCATCGAGCAGTCCGGGACCGGCACGGCCACGGCGTCGCGAACCTATGCCGAGGCGGCGGCCGTCGTCCGCGTGGCCGATGAGCCGGCTCGCATGGCGCTACCCGCCGATGCCCGCCGGGTCGAAGTGGCCCTCCAGGGCACCACGCCGACGCCCTACCTCGTCGATGGCTTTCTTTCCCGGGACGAGCTCGACTTGCTCGACACGCCCTTCGATGCCGCACTGCTCGACCGACTCCTGCCGACCGGTCCGGTCGCCATCGACGCCACCTGGGCGATCCCTCCCGATGCCGCGGCAGGCCTGCTCGCGATCGACACGATCGAGGCGGGCGGCCTCGAAGCCACGCTGACAGTGGTGGATGACGGGCTGGCCGTGGTGAGGCTGACGGGCATCGTCGATGGCGCGGCCGATGGGGCCCCCACGCACCTCGTGATCGAGGGAACGTGTCGGTTCGCGGCCGATCCCGCCGACGGACGCTGGCGGCTCTCATCCCTGCGGGTCGCGGCGGTCACGATCCAGGAGCGGCGGCAGGCCAGTCACGTCGCGCCCGGATTCGACGTCGAGGCCCGCGTGTCCGTGGCCCGACGGCCCCGCGACGCCGACGGGCGGACCGACGTCACGGCGACCGGCGAGCCGGCCACCGGCAGCCTGACGCGACGCCGCGGCCCGGGCCGACCCGGGCTCGTGTGGCACCGCGACCGGGGCGAGCACTACGACCTCGTCCACGACGCCCGGTGGCGGGTCGTCGAGGATGCCGCGACCGGACTCGTGCTGCGGATGATCGACCGCGGCGCCCTCCTGGGCCAGTGCTCACTCACCGCCCTGCCCCGCGGCGACGCGCTCGCTCCCCCGACGATCGCCGAGGTCCAACGCGACATCGAACGGTCACTGGCCGGCCAGTTCGGCCGGTTCGAGCACGCCTCCGAGGCCACCCGGTCCGACGGCGTGCGAATCGTCCGCGTGGTCTCCGCGGGCACGGCGGAGAACCTGCCCTTCCGCTGGATTCACCACGTGCTGACCGACGCGCAGGGGCGGCGAGCGGCCGCCACCTTCATGCTCGAGAACTCGGCCGCAAAGCGGTTCGGCGACGCCGACCGGGAACTCATCGACGGCCTGACCTTCCCGGCGGACGAGGCTGCTGCGGCCGGGGCGGCCGACCGCGAGGCACGGGTCCCTCGCGGCACGGTCACGCCTTGACGGGGGCCCGGGCGGCTGGGATCATCTCGGACTGCCGTTGACCAGCGATTCCGGCCAAGGCCGGGGCCGCCGATCCGACATTTCGAAGAGGTGCGCCGCCGGCCCGACGAGCGAAGAATCGCGAGTTCTTCCCGGCCGCCGGAGCCCGTCCGCGTCCGGAGTCGTGAGCCATCGAAAAGCAGCATCGCATCAACGAGCAGATTCGCATCTCTCCCATCCGCGTGATCTCCGCGGATGGTGGCCAACTCGGGATCATCCCCACCGAGGAGGCGATGGCCTTGGCCCGCGACGCGGGGCTCGACCTGGTGGAGGTGGCGCCCAACGAGAAGCCACCCGTCTGCCGGATCATGGACTTCGGCAAGTTCAAGTACCAACAGAAGAAGAAACTCCACAAAACCCACGTCCATCACACGAAGATCAAGGAGATCCGGCTGCGGCCCAAGACCGGCAATCATGACATCGAGTTCAAGGTGAACCAGGCGAAGGGATTCCTGCTGCACAAGGACAAGGTGGTCGTGTCGGTCGTGTTCCGCGGCCGTGAGCTCGCCCATATCGACGAGGGACAGCGGGTCATGAAGAACATCCTCGAGCACCTCGATCCCGTCGGAAAAGTCGAGTCGCCGCCCCAGCAGATGGGCCGTCGGCTCGTCTGCACGCTGGCCCCCAAGTGACCATCCACGACCGATCCCTCGCACCGCACACCTCTCCCAGGAGAAAGCACAGATGCCCAAGCAGAAAACCCACAAGGGCGTGAAGAAGCGTTTCCGGATCACGGCCAAGGGCAAGGTCAAGCACCGCCGCGCCGGCACCAGCCACCTCCAGGTGCGGCTGACGAGCAAGCGAAAGCGCAAGCTCCGCGGCACCGGCGTGGTCGCCAAGGCCGAGACCGCCAAGATCCACGAAGCCCTCGGCAAGTACAGCTACTGAATCCTGCCGGGCCGGTTTGACCCGCGAAATCGCGGCCCTCTTGCATTTGGGCCGATTCGCGGGAAATTTGTGTTTCCATACCCGTTCCGAAGGCCCACCCATGCGTACCAAAAGCGTCGTCCCTCGTCTCCGCGCCAAGAAGCGGCTCTTCAAGCGGGTCAAGGGCTCCGTCGGCGGCCGCCGCCGCCTCCTGCGGACTGCCAAGGAGTCGATCGTCCGCGCCGGCGTCTACGCCCACCGCGACCGCCGCCGCAAGAAGCGCGACTTCCGTCGGCTGTGGATCGTGCGGATCAACGCCGCGGTCCGCGAGCGCGGGCTCCGCTACAGCCAACTCATCGCGGGCCTCGAGAAGATCGGCTGCGAACTCGACAGGCGGACGCTCGCCGAGATGGCCGTCGTCGATCCGACCGGCTTTGACACCGTCGTGGCCGCCGTGCGCAAGGCCCTCGGCCTGCCGGAGCCGGCTGCGGTCGCGTGACGCCGTGACAGCCGTCCCGCTCGACGCGTTCCGCGCCGAACTCGAGACCCTGCGGGCCGATGCCGCCGCGGCGCTCGATGCGGCTGCCGACGGCACGGCCATCGAGGCGGCGCGGATCGAGTTCATCGGGGCCCGGGCCGGCCGCCTCAAGGCGATCCAGAAATTGCTGGGCGGCCTCGCCGTCGCCGACAAGCCCGCCGGCGGCAGGCTGTTCAACGAAGTCAAGGAGGCGATCGCCACGCGGCTCGCTTCCGCGCAGGCGCGGCTCGAAGGTGGCGGCCCGGCGGCGGCCGTCCCTCTCGACGTGACGCTTCCCGGCGAACCGGTGCCGCTCGGGCACGTGCACCCGATCACGCAGACGATCCGTCAGGTGCAGGAGATCATGGGCCGCCTCGGCTTCGAAAGCGTCGACGGGCCGGAGGTCGAGGACCAATGGCACAACTTTGAGGCCCTGGCCATCCCGGCGGAGCACCCGGCCCGCGACCCGCTCGACAACTTCTACCTCGCGGTCGCCCGGGGATCCGACCCGCTGCTCCTCCGGTCGCAGACCAGCACGGTGCAGATCCGCATCATGGAGAGCCGCGAGCCGCCGCTGCGGATCGTGTCGCTCGGCCGCGTCTACCGCCCCGACACCGCCGACGCCACGCACTATCCGATGTTCCACCAGGTGGAGGGCCTCGTCGTCGAGCCGGGCACGACCATGGCGCACCTCAAGAGCGTGCTGCGTTTGTTCGCCTCGAGCTTCCTCGGCGGCGACGTCCACGTGCGGTTTCGGCCGTCGTTCTTCCCCTTCACCGAGCCCAGCGTGGAGGTGGACATGGAGTGGGGCGGACGGTGGATCGAGATGGGGGGCGCGGGCATGGTGGATCCCGCCGTCCTCGAGGCGGTCGGCTACGACCCCGACGCGGTCTCGGGGTTCGCCTTCGGCCTGGGCGTGGAACGGATCGCGGCCCGCCGCTACGGCGTCGCCGACATCCGCGACTTCTACCGCAACGACGTCCGGTTCCTGAGGCAGTTCTGACGCGATGATCATCTCCACGAACTGGCTCGCCGACTACGTGCAACTGCCCGGGACGACCGCGGACCTGGTTCAACGGCTGTTGATGGCCGGCCTGAATCACGAGTCGACCACGCCCGTCGGCGACGACGAGGCGATCGAGATCGAGGTCACGAGTAACCGGCCCGACTGCCTCGGCCACATCGGAGTGGCCCGCGAGGCCGCCCTGCTCTTCGGCCGGCCGCTCCACGTACCGAATCCGGTGCCGCTGGAGGGCCAGGCGCTGGCCGCCCGCAGCGTCGCCGTGGAGATCGCCGCCGGCGACGTCTGCCCGTTCTATTCGGCCCGCGTCATCCGCGGGGTCCAGGTCGGCCCGAGCCCGCGGTGGCTCGTCGAACGGCTGCGGACCGTCGGCGTGACGAGCGTCCACAATGTGGTCGACGTGACCAACTACGTGATGCTCGAGACGGGCCAGCCGCTGCACGCCTTCGACCTGGCCAAGATCCGCGGCAGCCGGATCGTCGTCCGCCGGGCCCGCGCCGGAGAGCCTTTTGAGGCGATCAATCACAAGACCTACGAGCTCTCCGACCGGATGTGCGTCATCGCCGACGGCGAGCGGCCGGTCGCCTTGGCCGGCGTGATGGGGGGCGCCGACACCGAGATCACCGCCGCATCGACCGACATCCTCATCGAATCCGCCCAGTTCGCGCCGTTGCCGGTGCGGGCCGCCGCCCGCGGGCTGGCGCTCGCCAGCGACTCCTCCTACCGCTTCGAACGCGGCCCGGATCCTGCGATGGTCGACTGGGCGAGCCGGCGGGCCGCGGCCCTCGTCCTGGAACTGGCCGGCGGCATGCTGGAGGCGGGGTCCATCGAGGCCGGCCGCCTGGCCAGCACGCCGGCGGTGATCCGCCTCGCCCCGGGGCGGGTGGCCGAGGTGCTTGGCGTCGACGTGCCCACCGAGCGGCAACGGGAAATCCTCACGGGCCTCGGCTTCGTCGCGGAGCCCCGGGCCGCAAACCGCTGGCGGGCGCCATCGTGGCGCCGGGATGCCTGGCGGGAGATCGACCTCGTGGAGGAGATCGGCCGGATCGAGGGCTACGAGCGCGTCCCCGAGGACGTCGCCATCGCGGCCCGCCCGGTGGAATGGTCGCCGCGTGAACGGACGGTGCGTGCGGCCGGCGCGGTGCTCGTCGCCGCCGGCCTCTGCGAGGCGATGACCCGCAGCGTGGTCGGTGAGGCGCTCGAGACCAGCGGCGGGCCGTGGGGCGGTGCCGCGCCGCTTGCGATCTCGCCGGCGCTCGTCCGCGGCGCCGACCGGCTGCGACGAACGCTCCTGCCCAGCCTGCTGGAGGCCCGCGCGGCGAACGCGGCCGTCGGCACGTCCGATGCCGAACTCTTCGAGATCGCCCGCGCCTACGTCGCCCGCGCGGCCGCGGAGGAAGCGGCACCGTCTCCGACACCGGTGGAGGAACCGCTGCTCGCGGCCTTCGTGTGCGGCGGCGGATTCGCCCGCGGCAAGGGACTGGCCGAGGCCGTCCTCGCACGGCTCGGCCTGCACGGCCGTCACGGTCCCGCCCGGATCGAATACCGTCCGTTCGCCTGGGATCTCTTCACGGCAGGTCGCGGCGCGGAAATCCTCCTCCACGACCGAGACGTCGAGCCGGCCCGCGTGGGCGTGGTCGGCGAGGTCGCGGCGGCCACCCTGTCACGCGCGGGCCTCGACGGCCCGGTCGTGGCCGCGGAACTGCGGCTCGACCGGCTCGAGTTCACCGCCGATCTCGACCGCAGGCTCGAGCGACCGAGCGACTTTCCGGCGGTGCAACGGGACGTCAACCTCGTCGTGGACGAAGGCGTCCCCTGGGCCGCCGTCGAGGCGGCGATCCACGAGGCCGCCGGCGAGATGCTCGACGAATGCCGGCTCGTGCAAGTGTGGCAGGATGCCGAGCGGCTCGGCGCGGGACGCAAGAGCCTCGTCGTCGCGCTACGGCTGCGGAGCCGCACGGGCACGCTCTCGCGCGACGAGGCGACGGCCACCATCGCCGCCGTGGTGGCCGAGTGCAGCCGCCGGGCGGGTGCCGTGCTGCGTCAGTAGCAGCGGGCCTTCGTGGCCCGCATCGAACGGGTGCGGTCGGCGGCGGTCAGTGCCGCCTCCCAGTTGGCCCCGTACATCGCGAATGCGGACTCCGTCACGGGCGCGGCCGTGTCGCGACCGCCCGCAGCCCGGGCACCCATCCTGGCATCCGGCACCGGAGAGGTCGCGAACAGCACGCGGTAGTCGCCGATGGAGCCGTTGCGGCCGGAGGGGGCCCGCGTCGGCGTGTAGGAGCCGTTGCCGTAGCCGGAGATGCCCACGTAGTACGTCCCGCTGATCGTGGCCCGGAAGGACAGCAAACTGTCGAGCGACCCGGCGGAGTCATCATTGAAGGCGAGTTGCCGCCCCGTGCTACCGAAGACGCGGACGTAACTGTCGAGCGACGATCCGCCGGGCAGCGATTCGGCGTCGATGTCGATGGTGAGCGACTGGCCGGCCGTGAGGCGGACGCGGTACAGGTCGACGTCCCGCCGGCCGTAGGCACCGTCGCCAATGCGGCCCGCCAGCCGCACCTCTCCAGAAGTCGTCGGGAGGACGGCCGCGCGGGTGAGCGTGTCGCCCGCATCGACGAGCGTGGCGGCCCGGGTCACCCAGGAGTCCTTGGCCGCCACGGCCAGGAGGCCACCGTCGTCCTCCGCGGCGATGCCGCCCGCGGCGGAGACGGTCAGCACGTAACTTCCGGAAGTGGCGGTCTCCTCGGACAGGCCCGAGACGGTCCAGCGGACGCCGTCCGTCGTCGTCAGCGTCACCGCGAGCGGCACGTCGACACCGTCGCGGGTGAGGGACAGGTCGCCGGCGTCGAATCCCGTGACGGCCCGCGAAAACTCCACCACGACGGCGGAGACCGAAGTCGTCCGCGGATCCGGCGCGACGTCGACCACGTCGGCCTCGACGGCCGGCACCGATGGGTCGGTCGGATCGCCGGGATCGGTCGGGTCACCGGGGTCCGTCGGGTCGGTCGGACCGGCCACCGCCGCCACCGCCTCCCGGGCGTTGACCAGCCCGCCGGTGGCCACCCTGCCGGCCAGCGTCGACACCGGCACGGTCGTGGCGAGGATGGCCGCGCGGATTTCCGCCACCGTCGCGGCGGGATTCGCCGCGGCCATCAGCGCCACGACCCCCGCGACGTGCGGCGTCGCCATCGATGTCCCGCTGTAGGAGCCGTACGAGTTGCCCGGAAGCGTCGAGTAGATGCTCACACCCGGAGCCGCGACGTCGACCGTGGTCACCCCCCAGTTGGAGAACGAAGCCAACCGGTTGGACGAGTCGGTGGCGGCCACGGAGAGCGTGGCGTAGTTCGCCGGATACGAGGCGGTGGAGTCGTTGTTCGTCGATTCGTTGCCGGCGGCCGCCACGCAGACGACGCCCGCCGCCTCCCCGGCCGAGATCGCTGACCGCAGGGCCGTCGAGGCCCCGCCGCCTCCCCAACTGTTGTTCGTGGCGACGACATTGACGCCGAAATCGCGGCGCATCCGGGTCGCGTAATTGAGGGCGGCGATCGCGGCGCTCGTGGTACCGCTGCCGTCGGCACCCAGGAACTTCAGCGCCATCAGCGACACGTTCCACGACACGCCGACGACCCCGGTTCCGTTGTCGCCCACGGCGCCGATCGTGCCGGCCACGTGGGTGCCGTGTCCCTCGTCATCGAAGGGGTCGGCGTCATTGTTGGCGAAGTCCCAGCCGAACACGTCGTCGACGAACCCATTGCCGTCGTTGTCGATCCGGTCGCCCGCCACCTCGCCCGGATTCCGCCACATGTTGGCGGCCAGGTCGACATGGCGGTAGTCGATGCCGGTGTCGACGACGGCGACCACGACGGACCGCGACCCGGTCGTCGTGTCCCACGCCTCAACGGCGTCGATGTCGGCATCGACGACGCCGCCGGTCTGCCCGGCGTTGTTCAGGCCCCAGAGCCGGCTGAACGAGGGATCGTTCGGCAAGGCGGCCCGGCTGACTATCCGATCGGGCTCGAGCGACCCGACGCCGGCGCCGACGGCCCACTCGGCGACCTCGGCCGCCGAAGCGCCGGGGGCCAGCACCGAGTAATAGCCGGCGCCGAGGCCCGTCGTCGTCCATCCGCTCCGCACGGCCGGGGCCCGGTCCATGCCTTCGGCGACCACGATCCACGCGTCGGTGCGGGCGCGGACGAGTTCGCCATTCCAGGCGACTTCCCGCCACGTCGGCGCGTTGGCGGCGAGGTCTGCCGAGAGCAGGGCCCGCGGCTCGAGACGTTCGGGGACCACGACGCGGGAACGGAGGGAGCGGGGGCGGGCGAGCATGGGACGCCTCTCGACCGGAACGGACGGTTCGGTCCGGCCGATGCCGGACCGCGCCTTGCCACCACAGTAGCCTAGTACGCACGGTCCGTCGAAAAAGACCAACTGGTCTTCTTCGGCTGGATCGGCCCTTTCGGCCCCGGAATGCTCACCGTGGGCGGCACGGATGCCCCAGCCGGCAGATCGCCGCACGTCGTGGGATTCAGCCGCCGGGCGGGTCCTAGCGGTCGTCGTAGACCCGGGTGACCTCTTCCTTGGTGATCGCCGCGGGGTGGTCCTCGCTGACCACCTGCACCTGCACCCGCTGGTCGCCGGGCCGGCGGCCGCGGGCCCGGATGCGGAACACTGCCTCCTCGGATGGGGCAAGTTTGACCAAGGGCTCGAAGGTGACGGTCCGGTTCTCGAACCGGTGACCGCCGGGGCCCTGGGCCTCGACCGGCTCGATGTCGCCCAACAGGCTCGCCGTGACCCGCACGCCCGTCGCCGGCTTCGTGCCCTGGTTGGAGACGCGGACGACGTATTCCGTGACGCCGCCGATTTCGATCGGGTCCTCGCTGTCCACGACCTCGAACGAGATCGCGGCGAGCCCCTCGACCTCGCAGACGTGGGCGACCTGGTCGGCCAGGCCGTCGGCGCTCCGCGCCGCCGCCATGAGCTTCTGCGGTCCCAGCGCGACCGGCATCACGACCACTTCGACCTCGCCGCTCTCTCCCGGGGGCAGTTCCTCGAGGTTCCACAGCACCCGGTGCGTCCGGTCATCGTGCCAGCCGGCGTTGTTGGCCCGCACGAACTTCATGCCTGGCGGCAACTGGACGGCCAGTTCGACCGCCCGGGCGGGGGCCGTGCCGGCGTTGTTCATCGCGATACGGCAGGTGGCGGGCCGCTGCAGGAACCGCCGCAGCGGCATGTCGACCGTCAGTTCGAGCGTGGGAGCCGTGACTTCGAGCCTCACGCCCTGTTCGGTCTCGACACCGCCATCGGCCCGCGCGGCGAACCGGGCTGCCTGGGCGCCGGGTCCGCGGGTGCCGAGCACGAGGTCGATCGTCCGCGACTCGCCCGGCCGCAGCTGGCCGACGTCGAACTCCAACTCGCGGCCGGCCCGGTGCGAGACGGTCTCCGGCAAAAAGCCCTCGAGTACCACCCCGGTGGCTGGGCCGCTGCCCGGATTGCTCACGGTGAGCGTCAACTGCACGTCGCGGCCGATCAGCACCGGCTTGGGTTCCACGGCCTCGATCTTCAGTGCGGGCTTCGTGGCCCGCGAGCGGATCGACGCGTCGGTGCGGAAGCTCACGCTGGCCACGCTGCCGATCTCCCCCTCCGCCTGCGGCATCACCTCCATGGTCACCCGTGCCTGGCCGCCGGGATCGAGCGTGCCCAGCGCCCAGACGAGCTCGGCGTCGGCCGCCGCGCCCGGGGCGGCCGTCACGGGGCTCGCCGGTGGCACCGTGGCGACGAGCACCGTGCCGAAGGGGATCGCGTCGCGCAGCGTCACTTCGTGGGCCGTCGCACTGCCGACGTTGCGCACCAGGATCTCATAGCGGGCGGGCTTGCCCACCTGCACCTCCCGGGGGCCGCGCTTTTCCACGGCCAGCTGCGGGGTCTGGATGCCCTCGAGTTGCATCGGTCCGGGCCGGCCCTG
>SXGQ01018769.1_pt1 | contig 18729 bp, 38 predicted proteins | sample 3178371 | NCBI WGS metagenome assembly SXGQ01 (sample SAMN11356859, study PRJNA531348) | freshwater metagenome | isolation source: freshwater sample F1-20 | place: China: Fuxian Lake, Yuxi | collected 2017-12-25 | reverse complement strand
CATAGAATCGCCCCCACCTAGGATCTTCCCAGTCATCGTGAAGACAGGCGCCAGCACATTCCCGAACAATCAACTCGGCAAACTTTTCAATATCTTCTTCGGTCCAATGTCGTTCGCACTGGACAGATTTAGCAAGTTCTCGAATTCGTTGGTTCATTCTTCAACTCCGAAATGTTGTTTAATAACATCACCGTCTTTACAGTTGCCATTTTCATCACGACCATACATTAGTTCAGCACATTCTTTCACAATTAACTCGGCGAACTTTTCCAACTTTTCTGGAGTAAATTCGTATATCTGCGGATCCCCGCTGGCATGCCAGATGTAGCCTGTTTGTTTAGCAAGTTCTCTAATTCGTTCGTTCATTCTTCAACTCCGAAATGTTGTTTAATCTGATACTGGCATTCATCAATGATAGTCTGCTGATTTTCTAAAGGTTGAACCCTATCATACCTATATTTTCTAACCAACTCCATCTGTTCTACACATTCCCTCACAATCAACTCTGCAAATTTTTGACGATCCAACCATCCAGTCTTTGGATCTGAAGCCTTTAAGGCAAGTAATGTGATTCGTTCGTTCATTTTTATACCAAATAATGTTTTTCGAGCATGTCCGCGGTATCTTCATTGTAGAGGTAAGTCAGAGTCTTCCAGACAGAATCTGCAACATTATTATACTTACGAAAACCCGTATAGAGATTTTTGAAAAAAAACTCATCACCGCGAGCTTCAGCATACTTTTCTGCACGGATAAGATAGTTCAATTTGTCCATTGTAATCATCCCCACACAAGACCAAATCGTTTAGCACACACGGGTCCATATCCAACCTCCAGACTGCGATTATCATCCAGTTTATGATTACAGAAACTGCAACCACCAGTCAGACGACCATAGCGGCCTGCCACATCAGCGGGATTGTCGGCAAATTCTTTTACCAGAGTCTGCACATCCTTGTCCGCAGTACGGGTAGCAAAAAAGTCACCGTTGGCATCAATACGGCCAAAGAACTTATTAGCACCAAACGGGCCACCGTCAGTGATAAGGATCTGGCCAGTATACTTACTCATAGGACCGGCTTTGGTAAACACTACACGCTGACCGCTGGCGACCTGAAGTGCAACCTTTACACGGCGCAATTTTTGAGCAGCCAAGGCAAAAAGATCCTGAATCTTTTGCACATTGACCTGCTGAGTGGGCAAGGGTGCCGGAGCCTGAGCTCGCTGAGTCAGTGTGTCAACCCAGGCCAATTGCTTGTCGCTGAGGCGACCCCAAGTACGGAGATTGCCTGCAAGGCTTTGAGCAAAGCCTGCATCACTGCGGCTGAGTTTGCCAATCAAAGACATCAGTGTGTCTATACGAGTTTGATGTTCTGCATTGATCTCAACAGGCCTGCGGCTACGATAATACACAATCATCTCCTTTGTTGCTTACTATACCATTATTATAGCAAATTACCGAATTTCGGTCAACCAAAAAATCTAATACTAATGTATTACCGTTCTTCCATGCAATAAGTGCTCAAGATCCACTTGGCACGATTCAATGTCTGACGCTGGTCTTCCAAGATGTTGGCCAGTGTGTCGCCGTCATAGGGACCATAACTAACCATTTCTTGACAGTCGCTCATGAGGCTCATGGCACACATGGCTGGCCCCGAAAAACGGAAAGTAAGGCTCTCCTCAACTGCTTCGCGCATCTGTGCTTCGGTGCAACCATACATACTAATTTCACGCTTTTCTTTTTCTGTCAGTGCCTGGTAAATCGCTGTAGACATCTTGGACTCCTTTGTTGCTTACTATGCCATTATTATAGCAAATTACCCAATTTCGGTCAACCAAAAAAATGCTGAAAAAACAGGCATTTTTTGTTGTTTTTTAACAACAATCCGATTATTCTTTAATTTATAGCTTTTATAAGTCCTATAACACTGATTGCCAATGATACTATATTTACTAGCAATTGGGGTTTGCTGGAGATCCTAAAAGCCCATATCAAAAATAAAACAGTGCCGATTGTAAATGCTAAAATGTTATAAGGATAAACTACAGGACCAATAGCATTTAGTGTATGTCCTATAATAATAGTCACAGCACCTAGCCATTGTAACAGTTCATTTGTGCGATTGGTCATTTTGTAAATATCCAAAGGTCTTCATAATTACCATCTCTAGTTTTTTTAGCCTGCCTACTAACAGCAATAGCACTCCATTGTACTCGCAATTGTTGGCTAAGTGGCAAATGTTTTGCTACCACGGCCTGCATGTCTTGACTAATAGAAACTTCTTGTTTATTTTTGTTTCTGTAGTTACTGATAACAAAAGCAAACTTGCCCCCGGGCCGCAGAACTTCACAGCATAGTTCTACAGTTTGTTCCCAGTACTCTCGCAACCATGTAGCATAGTCGGGATAGTTAGTAAAACTTTGATCTGCACTGTCATATATTTCCAAGTCATAATAAGGAGGACTAAACAATACAGCATCAACTTGATTTTTATACTTTGCAACAAAGCCATGTTGTTGATCTAACTGTTCGCTAGGACAACAGTACAAGTCCACAGTTTTATCGACAATTTCAAATAAGCTATTATTTTTATATCTTTGCCATTCTGTGTGCAGCCACCGGCCATTGTCCACAACTTCAGGAATTACATCAGTGGCAATAAAATGCCGCCAGTCTGTACTGTAGTAACCCAGCTGATAAGCATTCCAACCCATAACAGGAGCAAAGACCGTTTCACCTGTAAATATCTCCTGCATGATACCTTTGTAAGTAGCAGGATTAAAGATACTGGCTCGGTTACAGCCTACCATAAAGTCAATCCAAAACTGACCATAGTCTTGGTTTTCAATTCTACAGATATGATCAAAAAACGCCGGACCTACTAGACTGTTTCTAAGTTTGAAATCTTCAAACATGGCTCGCATTAAGCCCAGTGTATATTCAAAGTCGTTATCATAGAGTTTTTTAGTGGTATAAAATTTGTCAAAGTTTAAGTTCTTGCAGAGTCTACCATACTTGGCATTAGCTTTACCTGAAAAAGTATCACTGCCAAATATATTATTATGGGGAATATCGAAGTAAAAGTCTAGGTCTTCAGTTAAAGCCGCTGTTTTATTGAACCATTGTGCAAGCGCCACTTCTGGTTCTACGACTAACATTTGATAAAGTTTTTGTTTGTACAAATTCAATCTTTGCAGCCTGTCATCATTCTTGGCCCACTTGGCTAAAAAATCATCCAAACTGGCTCTAACAACAAACTGTCCAGTGGTGTCACTGCCATTAAGCACTGTTAGTTGATTAGAGAAATCGGTAAAACTAATATTCCGTTGTAAGTTAAACTGCTGTAAAAATTTTTCGGTAGTATAAATCATCACGTATTTATATTTTGTGAACTGTGCAGTTATTAATAGTCATTGTTTCCAATTTGGGCAAATCTATTAGAAGTTTTTCGGGTAGTACAATAGCGTCGTGATTTGGTTTACCCCTATCAATCCATCGTTGCTTCATTGCAAATAAATGTTGTTGTACAGTTTTAATGGCAGTGTTGCTTTGAACATCCCAGATTCTAACTATTTGTAAATTGTCTTTGCGACGAACTGCAAAAATATATCTGGGATATTGTAGATTTCCCTGTGCATGGAATTGCCAACCGCTGAGTCCAACAAGGCCAGTTCGCTGGGTATGTTCTTTGGTAGCACATTTTTGTTCGATTAATACTTGACCGCTTTTGGCATCTTCACCGTTACGATGAAAGTTAGTGTTGTAATTTTGATCGTACTGACTGACTATTTCCCACATACTAAGCGCACTTAGTGTATCGTTAGCCAGAATATCAATGCCATACTTTTCGTAGGCTGCTTGATGCTGTTCGAAAATTTTTTCTCTATGAGCAATAAGGTCGCGGATTTTATCAGGGTCAATATATTTGGACATGTCTAATTGTATTAAACAATTGTGCCCTTGTCAATAGTGCCTTTGAGATAATCTTTTTCTTTGTAAGTTTTGATCATATGACAGCGACAGCAAAGACTGTTAATATTTTCAGCTGTGTCTGCTCCACCGTCACTTTTTCTAACAATGTGGTCACCGTGCATTACACCACGCATTACAACCAGTTGTTGCCAAGGATCTTCTATTACAAGGATAGCAGGATCTTTTCTGGCATCGTAGCCACATTGGCTACAGACCCAATGACGATAAAAAGTATGTAACCTATCTAGTTTACCCATGCCACCGTACTCGGCCAGCATAAGTTGATGATCCCTACACAATTTGTCACTGCCTGGGCCTTCGAAAATAGACAGTTGATTACCGCAGTCACTTAGGCAACAAACAGGCCTGTACTTGTATTGTTCATGCAATACCGCGGAACTCTTTAGTTTATCACGGTCCGGGTTGCGTAATTTGGACATTACCAAAGGTCTTTCTTTGCAGGCACAAACGAACTGTCAAAAGAAGGCACTGTTAGCTTAGTGCTTTTACGCAATTGTGCAATCAGAAATGGACCACCACAGCCAAATTCTTTCGAAAAACCGCGGATCTTAATGTCACCTGTTTTACTATCAATATCTCCATCGGGGTTTGATTTACGATACCAATTTTCATAGGCTAATTCAACCTTGTCCCAAAATGCTCCTTTGGCATTCCAATCGCAATCAAAATAATCTTTACAGAACTGTGTGAATTCAATGATGTATTCTTCATCTACAGTGATATTCTGCGAGTAGCAGTAATCAAAGTATTCGTACAATTGACGAGCTTCCTTGGCATCCACTGAACGATCCTGTCCTGTAATGGCTTTCATTGCTAGCCAATAATCGCAGAACATTCTGGTAACTTCAACATGTTTAAGTGTTTTATCACTTTTACTACAGATAGTATCGGCCAACAATGTAAAAGCACCAGGCTGGTCGTGGTCGCCGAATTTTTTGTCTGTGGCAAACAGTCCAGCTCGTTCAAAATGGGCTTGTTTTTCACTGGCCTGTACCCAGACGGGATCGTCTGCACCGTCAATTAATACTCCGCAGATCATTTGTCGCCACATGTCGATAAAATCCAAAGGAGATTTAGCATCACCATTAAGCAAAATAAAGTTACGACGAATATCTGCTTTTTGTTTTACACTATAAACAACTACAGGTACTAACAGTTCTGCTACCCGTTGTCCAAAAACTTTAGTAGCTAAGACATACAATGTAATAGCAGTATGTTGCCCGTCCCACGCAATATAGAAACCAGGTCGTTCGGGATCTTCATAGACCTGAATAGCCATGACCATGGTTTCTTTAAAATGACTCAAAATGTTTAATATGTGTTGAAAATTCAATGCTCGTTGCATTGTGGTGTCAATTAAAATTTTGTCCATGGACACCTGTATTGCGCGACAGAGATGCATGTCTTCAAACTTTGTCCATTGTTTAAAACGCCGTTTGAATTCGGACAGCATGGCAGTCAGCATGAATTCGTTAGAGCCTTGCAGGCTTTCTTGCAGCCGTTCACGCAAACTAACAAAATGACTTTCACTATGCCGGTACTCAGCATTAACTTTGGTAGCGTAATCGCTCATATTGTTCCTTGTGATTAACAGTTATAAATTATCGTGACATCTGTTGCATACGCTGATGATCTTCCCAACTTTGTCCAGGCAAAGGTTGCCCAGCAGGCACAGTGGGTATAATCACAGGTCTTATTACAGTAATAATGGTTACAGGAGGATTGTCTACTCTTGCACGAACTTCGGGCGGCACTTGGCTAATATCTGAATATTGTGGACCATATCTTTTGGCCGCCCAACAACTAGGACCGCAGGGATTGGCTACAATGCGTCCTTGATAGGGACTGACAATTTGATGTTGTTGATAAACAACAATCTGTGCATCTGCAATCTTTGCCAAAAATACTAAGACCAAAGCAATTTTTTTCATACTGTATTGTATGTTCAAATTGTTATTTTGTCAAATTATTTGGTTTGTAATTCGGCTAACCGTTTTTTGATGATGTCAACTGCTCTGGTACATTGAACTATTTCATAATGATTGTTGTCTATTTCTATATATTCAACATCGCTTCGGGCAGTCATACTGCGTTTGGTTACTACACCGTCGTTGGGTTGTTCCATCCAAGGAACTTCGCCTGTAGTAGTAACTATCTGTGTCCACGGCACCTTCACTGTAACATATTTACTGCTGCTGATAAATTCACTTTGGGGAGTAATGTCTTTAAATAATGTATAGCTGGGATTCATAATTTTACCCCATACTGCGATGTCGCTGCCACCAAAAGGTGTAGACAAGCTGACTACACCTTTAATATTTGGAAATTCATCAAGCAGATGTAGAGTGTAAATGCCTCCAAGGCTGTGGCAGACTACAAAAATCGGCTCACGAACATTGTTTGCCACAATATTTTTGATTTCATCTAAATTTTCAAAAGCAGTTTTGTCACGAGAATAATCTATATATAGATAATTTTTTGAATTGATACTTTGTTGAATAAATGCAAAGCTATTATGTGTGGCGGTGGCACCGTGGATGTAAACAACTTTCATATTATGCTTTGGCGGTGCTTTGTTTAAAATGTGCAGAAGCATGTTTAGCTGCTGCTTTGTGAGCTTGCTCGGGTCTATCATAACTGCGACTAGTCCAATCACAGCCGGGCTCTAAACACCTGGCCCTATAACCTTTGATGCCAAATACTTCTGTTTGATCAATAGCAGTTTTTGCTGATTTTTTTTGATCTTGTTCAATGACACTGTGAGTAAAACTTTCGCTTATCATAGTGCTGTACCATGGATCTGTAATTACTATAGTGCCATCACTACGCATCATAGCATTTTCTGTGTGCAGGTCCCAACCGAATCCCTGTTTTTTACCTATTTGATACAGTAACTGCATAGTTAAATAAAGGTATTGCAGTGATAATAAATCTCGGTCTGTTAGATTAGATAATTTGTTTGCTAACTGTTTAGGTAATTTTTTACTGTCAATATCGTACAAACTCCAAACTTTGGCTTTCGGGTCAGTTATTTGTTTAACTACTTGTGGCCAACCAATGCCGTTGGATGCCATATCACTCATGGCCCACACTACAGCTTCAGCAAAACTGTTATTGGGCAAGGGCTTTAATTTTTCCACAGCTATTTGATAAAATGTTTCACCATCAATTTTGAATTTATTATAGTGTTGACCGCTTATTTTTATAAATTTTAAAAGATGTGGATTGTCAGGATATTTCTGTGCGGTATTATAGTATTGTAAAAATATTTTTTCGGCTTGATCTAAACTGCCGCTTTCAGGCATTAAGATTTTTATCACAGTGCCTTCATCTTTACCCCATACTGTAGCATCAACACCTGCGCCTAGTTCTGTGTAACCAGCACGACGCATTGTTTGATCTATTTTATCCGCGTGCTCTGGACCAAACAGTTCCTGTAAAAACATTATTTTATTCCTATGATCATACTTCTAATGTAGTCAGTTTCTGGATCCTGTAACTGCATTTCACCGGAGTACAATATTGTATTTAAAGGATATTCTGCTAGTAGATCTTGAGCACTGTTAAAAGACGCTACAGCTTCAGAACCAACATTATTTCTTCCCTGTACTACAACTAAGGTACCCTGCGGAATGTTATCAAACCATCCGCGATTAGCTATGTCATTGGTGCTGGTATTAATAACTATACCTGGCAACTGTTGATAATTTAATTTATTAGCATCTTTTAGCATAGATTGCACACGGTCTATATTCATGTCTGAAATTATCTGTTTACTGGTGGCTAGCCATTGCTGATTAGTGTCAACATTGATAATTTTATTAATGTTTAGATTGCTGCGAGCTAATAATATGCTCATATTACCAAACCAACTACCTAATACATAGACCACAGGCACAGCAGTGTTTTTAAGTATTTTTTCTAACTCATTGATTGCCCACAGCTTGCTAAACACAAGATCTGTAGTCCAACTACCTTCTAAACTATATCCACTGCTTTCGATTATGTTTTCTTTTAAATGTGTATGTGGAATACCTAACTTTAAGGCTGTCTTTTTTGGAACATTTACATGCAGTTTGGCATGTGGTACACGACCTTTCGTACCAACTTTGACCAGTAAGCCTGGGCTTTTGCCAATACCATAGTTAAAAGTCACTTCTGAAATTTTCATTGTGTGCCTCTTATTCTATCAAAGAAACTAGCTTTGGGTCGTCCTTTGACTTGCCCGTGTCTTTGATGTTGACCGGCATAATCATAGTAACTACCAATTAAATCGAAACCATAAGTAAAAAACACAGCAGCAGGTGGTATACTTAACCTTAAAATGCCAACTCTTTGTTTTCCTTTTGGCGCAGGTTCAAATTTTTTGGTATTGTATTTCACAGGTTGTAACCAAGCATTAGGTTTTAATTTGACAAGCCAAACAAAAGGTTTTTCTGTTGCATAAGCGCCGTATTGTTCTTTAAGAAAATATGACAGTGGATAAAACCAAAGTGATCTACGGCCTACATTTTGACCCAGTGCATCAAAGTCAAATGCAGGATGATCTATATCTGGAGTTTTTGAAAAACGCTGTTTTGCGCTAAATCCTAATTTGTTTTGATCAGTGAATCTAACAAAATAATCGCTGATATCTCCGCCGTGTTTTCTAATGTCAGCGATTATTTGATCGCGCACACTATCAACTTTGGCTTCAAACAATTCACTGACAAACATATTATCGCATCTCCGGAACCACTGTGACCCCGGCCTGCATACTGCCAGGATTTCGTCGCAGCCAATCCATGGCCACGCGGTTGGCATCACTCTGCACATTGCCAACACCGGCGAAACTGTGTATGACACTGCCGTCGGGATCGAGGATCAGCCAAACACCAGTGAAGTTGCCACCCCCAGCTGGGCGTTGGTCACCTGATTGCGCTGTTTGATTGGCCACAGGTGGCATTACACTGCCTCTGGCTCTGTAGCCATAGTTATCGGCAGCGCCGGGCATGCCCATGGCACCTATAATTTCTCTGTATTTTCTTGCAGCATCTTGGTCAGTGTTGGCAATAAACAAATACACTGGCTGTAAAGTATTTCTGTTGACAACTTCATAATTGGCATCACCAGTTTGGTCAGGCCAACCCAAGCGATTTTCTATGTCAGTTTGACTCCGTTCAAATTCAAAACCGCCAGCAGGTTGGGGTTCACCAATCCGAGCTCTGACAGGTCCAGTGCCTGCTCTACGCACATCATAATAGGGTCTATCCCCAGCACTTATTGTGCGATCAAAGTAGGCCAACGCCGCATCGTTGTCAGCAGCACGGAAGGTCTGCACCACACGATTTCCAGCCACTTGGAAGATTTCGTATTCAGGTTCAGTCTCAACATAGGGTCTGAGAGCCACAGCATCCATATATGCCTTGACCGCTGGTGAGGTCACCCTAAATTCTGCTGCGGCTTTGTCTCTGGCTTCCTGTTCGCTTGAGGCCACCACTTCAACCATGGCTGTGTTTCTTGCGTCCCGGCCATCTTTGTACACACGCCACCAGTACTTTTTACTACTGGCAGGATCTTTGGCTATCTGCCGTTTCAACTGTGCCTGCTTGACAAAACTACGCAATGCTGCTTTAGGCAGCTTGCCAGCTACATAGTCTGCAAAGTATTTCACTGTGTCAGAATCTTTACCGCCTTCGGCTGTAGGCTCTAGCAACTTATACAGCTTTTTGAGATATTCTTCTCGATAAGCTTCGGGATCCATAGCTGCTTTTAGTGCCACAGTGAATCGCAGCAGGGTGTTTTCTACTTTGTCAAAATTCTCGTCTAACCAGTCACCGCCCGGTGAGCGAAACTCAATGTAACCTTGTTTGGTGTTGATCGATGTATATTTGCTAGTTTCACCCGAGTGTACAGCTTTGGTGGCCAGTTCGTCCATGTGCCCACGCATGCGATCTAACAATGCTTTGGCTGTGCCGGGTTCATTCCGTACTCGATCACGAACCATGCCAAGTGCTGATTTGGCGTAGGTATTTGATGATCGTCCAAACTGATCCAGTACATATTGATCGCCTAACAACAAGGCCAGTTTTACATAGTCTAGTTTACTTTTGTCAAATTCTGGTACCGACACGTTGATGTGTAAGCCCGTAGATTTGTTTGTGTAACAGCCATAACGACCAGCCCACTCACGCACTTTTTGCAACTGTTTAAGCATCTCATCAATGGGCATGGGCGGCGACACAAACTCTAGACCAGTATCGTCATCACTGTCGGCCTGGAGACTACCGTCGGGTTCTACAACATAGTGTCCTGCTTCCCGACGGCCTCCATGATAGGTTTGACTGGCGTTGACAGGCATGCCCACAGCCCCGCTAAAGTCATTGGCCACTGTGTCAATGTCCACAGCAGATTCACTGTCATAATTCCAATGTGGCCAAGTGATGTCATAAGCACTTTCAATGGCACTCATGACATCAAGATCTTGCGAGTCCAGCCAGTCACTTTCGTCCCAGCCATCCTGATACTCTTCTCTGTGCCAGTCTCTGGCATCATCGTAATAGGGCTGCTGTTCGTTGTCGTTTACCAGCCCTGCCGCCACTGCCACCTGCTGCTTGGTGGGACCGTCGGTGTCTGAAAGGTCTTGACCAATGATTTCACCTATGGTTGCTGCGTCGACATCCCTCACTAGATACTGATAGATATACTCTTCAGAATTACGATCCCAATCCTCATCAATCTTTTCGAATAGCCATTCGCTGAAGTCTTCCTGCATGCGCCCACGCAGGCGTTCAACTTCTCTGCGGCTGTTGAAGTCTCCGTCAAAGAAAAATTCCACAGCATCATCAATGCTGCGGCAGCGTTCATCGCTGTTGTAGTCAGGTTCCATTTCTGGTTCGTCGCTCTTGACGCCAGGCACAATCATTTCAAATTCCATACCTGCAAGAGCATTAGTTTCTCGGGCTAACTTTGCTAGGTTTGAAGGACTCATGTTTATTTCAAATAAGTCTGATTCTTCTAAGGGTTTGATTTCATGAAAACGCATATTTTTTTCCAGATGTTGTATTTATTGATAAACAAAAAGGACCCGCAGGTCCTTAATTGAAAATATAAATTTTACTCTGTAGTTTTACCACATTTAATTCTTTTTGCCTGCACTAATCCTTCAAAATTTGCTGGCCATTCTTTGCCCGGTTGTAATTCTACTGCATTTTGTGGTAATGAGAACTTTACACCAGTAAGTCTAATAATTTCGCTGACTGGAATTCTGAATTTAATTAAGTCATTGCCTAAATTAGGATATGGGGCTATGTGGGGGAACCACCATGCTGCAAGATTACTTGTGTTATTGTTTATTACTATTTTGTAATAAGCAGTGGGCACTACTACGCCCTTGCCTATAGTACGACCGCCTGCATAAACACTACCAGCGATAATTGTGTAATTATTATTTGTCTGAACTACCCATGCACGTGTACTGGTTTCCAACAATTTCCAAATACCCCTGTTTAGGCTGCCAGCCTGCGGTACCATGTTTGTCATTATGAAACTTTCATATTCAACCTGTGCATCCCAGCTCATGTCACCGTTTGGAGCCATATGACCTTTGTCAAAGCCTGTACCAGTGTAATCATCTACTCTGGGTCCATTTGGCACACTTGCATCTGCAACAAAAGCATTGGATCTTGCTACGCAGCCCAAAGCATTTTGTGGTATCAATGTCCACATTACATACTGCGGAATTTTAGCCTGTGCATCATATCCTACAAAATAAGCTCTACGACAAATAGGAGTCAACTGTTTTGCGCTCTGAGGAAATCCATACGGTGCATGTACTTGACAGCGTTCTATGGGCAGCGGCTGTGCCTGCGTTAGGGCAAAACTATTAACAGATAAAAAGGCTAAAACAAAAGAAAGTAGAATTTTTTTCATTGCAAATCACTTAAAACAGTATTTATTTAATTTTACTGTTAATAAATTTGCTTATGCTTTTGTAAAGTCTTGATATTTAAACCACTTGCGCTGACTAAAACTTATTTTCAGATTAAGTCCATAATGTTCAAATTTTTCACGCCAATAATAAAAGCTGGGACCGTGTGCGCCAGAATAGCAGTTCATTTCTCTGCCATTTTCGTTTAAATGATCCCATCTATAAACGTCCCACTGGTATTGATGTACCATTTCATGTGCCAGTGTATTCAAAAACCATTGGCTGCAAAACCATTTGTCTGAAAGTTTAATAGTGCAATAAGATCCCGTGGGCTGTGGATCATCTAACCATAAACAGTATCCCCAAGATTTACGAATTGTGCCCAACTGTATTTTTGGTCTGTACAGTTGATTTTTAAATAGATACTGATTCAGAATATTATATGCATATATAACTTCGGATTGTTTTGGCCTAAAGCATTTTTTCCGTTGCTCAGTAATACTGGGCAAAGGTTGGTTCATAAGAACTCGTATTGGGTTCGGTCTAGCCATAAAAAATGCTCCCTGAGTATTTAGCAGGAAGCATTTTAAGTGATTTTTGTTGATTACTGTACTGTAATTTGTCCGATTACAGCACCAGGCCTTACCAAAGTTGCATCTCTACGCCTTTTATATTCTTCATTGTCGACATCCAATAATTGGACAGTATTTCTACTGGTTATACTAGGTTCTGTTGTTGCATTTGAGTTTTCAGGCCTTGGGCCAATTTCCTGCCGTTGTTGTTCTTGGCGATGGCGATCTTCTGCAGAACGCCTTTGATTGTTTTGGTTCAATTCTTGCTCTGCTCGTTGAGCTCGTAGGTTACCTTCGCGTTTGGCTTCAGCCTGTTGACGCATTTTACGCAAAGGATTATTTTCTCCCAAAGGATAAGCCATTAAAACCATGGCATACCAATGTCTACCATCTTTTACAATTTCTGTTTTAATTCGTTGTACACCTTCTAACTGAGCTTTGCTTACCGCTCGAGTAAAACTTTGATATTCTTCCACAGTGCTGTCTGCAGATTCAAATTCAAAATTCTTTGTTAACGTGTCTACTTCACTGTTGATTTTAATACTCAGTGCCGCATAGCCTTTGTGAATTGCTTTTTCTAGAGCACGACCGCGATCAGTGCTACGAGTACCCTGAACAGCTACTACCACAGCATTGGCTATTTGTGGAGGATTAGTCAGCCAGTCTGGACCGTTGTCAATCATGGTCTGTGTACGCGACAGTGACTCGCGCATAGTTCGAACTTCACTGTTAAGTACAGCTTGATCTCGCCGTAGTTCATTCTGTGCTGCTTCGAGATTTTTCACTGCCTCACTTCGGCCAAATAACTGTGCAGAAGCACTGGTTGACAGCAGCGCCGCCACAGCCATAATAACCAAGTTTTGTTTCATGTTAGACTCCATGAGTTGATAATGTTATATTATAAGTTGAAGTTCAAAATTTGTCAATTATACGCCACACATTTGGTTGAATTAAACAGGCAATGCCTTGGTACTGAACCAAATCCTTATGCACTGATTGCGTTTGAGCAAACCATCTGCATTTAGTTTGACGATAATAGAAATCAATGTCAATTACCGGATGTTTAGGTAGTTGATTGGCTCTAACTATGTCACCTATTCTTAATTTAGCAATCTCTACGCCAGGCTCTTCCACACATCTTTCTATCTGTGTTGTAGTGATTGTGCCCTGACTGGTCACTGTGCTTTGACTGTGAAAAGTACATTCACTTCTGGGTTCTAATTTTTGAGCCAAACTATGAGTACACAAAACAGCCAATACTAACGGCAATAAGTTCTTAGTTGCCATATTTTTGTCCTTGCAGCACTGTTTAGTCGTCGTTGTTGAGTACTTAAATATTCAGGGTCTAGAGGCGCCGGGCCTACAAGTTGTTCCAAATAGTTTATTGTTAGATCACTTTGTTCACAGCTGAGCCCGATGTTCTGCACCTGTTGATATCGTTGTTCAACCAATGCAGAATGATTTATATCTGTGGTTTGGTGAATTATAACCTGTGTCTGTGGAGCTGCTACAGTGGCCGCGGGCGGTACAGGTTTACTGCAAGGTGCCAAAGGCCAACAAGTGCCTAATATCCAGGAAGTTACAATACCTGGAACCACGCTACTCATTTTTTATAGCCGACTAGAACTTGTTTAATGGCCTGTCCTGCTGTTTTGGGATCAACGCGGGCATGTTTGACCACATACCGAATGGCTTCGGGAGTGTTGAGTTGAAGACAAAAAATAGCTTCACCAGCACGATCCAAAATATTTTCTTGCATGATTTTCTCCTTTAAAAAAATTACCAACTAGAATTGTAAAACACTTTAAGGCCGCAGAACAGTTCTGCTTTTGCTCGCTTGATAAAATCTAAATCTTGTTGGTAATAGTGCTGATCAGAATCATCACCAAAAAAGAATCCAGATGTCTTTGGCAGCTTGCGTTTTTTCACGACTCGTTCAAGCTCTTCTATGTCCTGCCAAGTCAGTTCAAGTTCGATACCGTTGAACTTACTGCCAAATTCATCAAGTTCGACTGTTTCACCTTTTTCTTCTAGTTTACGCAACCAAAGTTTTTCCATCCAACCCTGTAAATTGGGGTGTTTACGCCAGTAAGCGATTTCTTGATGGCTTTCCCAATCTTCGTTGGCCTTATTGGCCAAATATGCATATTGATCTAACCCCATTTTATTTTTCTTCGCGAACAAAGTTAATAACATTTACAGCTTGATCTTGATAGTAATCAAGGTGCTGTTCCATTTCGTCCAATTGTTTAATCCTAAGATTAGTAATTTCTAATTCAATAAGTTTAAGCATATAGCTTAGATCAGCTATGTCTGCTTGTGCATACCACTGTTCCAGTTCCTGAGCGCTGGCATTGGTAAACCATAGAAAGTTATCACGGTCAAAATCATTCATACAATTTTCCCCAGTACACCATAAATTAAAAGATCCAAATATTGTTGGTAAGCATTGGAACCTTGTCGTTTAATAAGCCAAATTTTTTCTAACAGCTCTCGCATCTCATCAGCATCAACACCTTTGGAATTGTAGTCTTGGCCACGACGCTCTAATTCTTCAATCAGCTCATCTGTATCAAAATCATCTAGATCAATCTCAACTTCGACTTCTTTGTAGATGTAAGGCATTGTGTGTTTCCGAAAAAATATATTTTACATGAATTATGAATTTAGGTCAATTACTCTACTTCAAAATAAATTTTGTCTTCGATGCATTTTATTTTTGTAATTTTTTTCCCCTCAATAATAAAGCCTAAACTGATAAACGGACCGCCACTGGGGTCAACATAACCGAGATCATTTAGATCAACGGAATGCTGACCTTCTCGACCGCCGTAACGCCAATATTTAAGATCACCTTCGATAGTGTAAGTGTTATTATCAACTTGAATAAATTGATAACTGTCGCCGTAACGATTTTTCATTAGTTGATTCCAAAATGTTTTTTGATGTTGTGTTTAGCCAAAGCAAAATTTGTTTTATCTGGACTGTGATCGGCGTAGGCATCATAAAAATCTGTACATTCGTTGATCAGCAATTCAACAAATTTTTTAAGTTCTTCGTCATATCTTGCTGACCAGTCGATTTTATCGCCGGGATTCCACGATTCTTTTTGCCAAAGCATAAAACCAGCTTGTTCGGCAATTTGTAAAATTTTTGGGTTCATTTTTTTGTCTTCTCCTTGATCAGCTGGTTCTTGTTCAGGCTGGCACATCTGCTCACCGTCCCAGGTCTGCCCACACCAGCAACGGCCTTGGGGGTCAATCACACAGGCACCCGAGCCGCAACAGCGTGGATCATCAATCACGATTCAACTCCGCACTCAATTGTTCGATGCGTTCTGCTGCCATCAACAGCAGCATGTGGAGAGCAACGTTATCTCTTACGCTGGCTGCTGCTGTTTTCAGTGTTTCTGACAATTCATGGTCTGTCATTCTTCAACTTCGATACACTTAAAAAACGGTGTCGACCCCATCATACGATCAAATACTAACCCATCCAATGACAATGAATCAATGGTGCCACGGTGTCGTTCAATTCTTACTGTACCGTCAATCTCAGTGCCATAGAAAAAGTTATCTGTAGCACCACCCTCTATTTGCTGTTCAAAATATTGTTTCATTCTTCAACTCCGAAATGTTGTTTAATCTCTTGGATACATTGCGACCCACCATTCAACCAAGTATCAACTGATTCAGGAAAAGGATCACTAATCACTTGCTCACAACAACCGATACATTCCCTAACAATCAACTCGGCGAACTTTTCTTTGCTGAAAATTAATTCACCGTTGTGTTCAACAAGACTCTGTGCGGCAAATTTTTCTAACATTGGAACCTTGGTCATTTTATAGCATCCTTATCAATACACACATAACCATCCACACCGGTCTTGACCAACACGCCACCCTTTTGCTGACACGCATCATTCCAGTCGGAGATAGCAAACCCTGAGTAGATTAGAGCAAACACAAACACAATGGCAGACAGCACAAGAAACACTTTTACACCTTGATATATTGCGTTCATACATTATCCAATCCTACTCTACTATAACCCAACTTTGATTTAATCTCTTTACGGTTTCTTTTCTTCTCTGGCTTCCATGCTCTGGGATCAACTGTTTCGCCTGTGAGCACATAACGAAAGTCTGGATCATACACCATGTAGCCCAGTTTGTTCCACTTAATTACTCCGTCATCAAAACGAAAAATACAACCACGGCACATACAGAAACTGGCGCCACGGTCGCTCATTACATTGCCGTTGACTGTGCCAATGTATTTGACCACGTTACCCTTGTGCATTTCTCGCAAGGCTTCGTAGTAATCAATCATTCTTCAACTCCGAAATGTTTCAACAAAAATTCTAAATCAGGATGACCTTTATGAAAGGCAGTATCAATACATTCTAGCACAATCAACTCGGCGAACTTTTCTTTGTCAAATACCTTTTCTTTTTCAGTGTAGGTTCTTGAACCATCGTGTTCATTTAATACTCGTACCTGATAGACCCAAGCCTGTTCGGCAAGTTCTCGAATTCGTTCGTTCATTCCTTTACTCCGAAATGATTCTTGAACTGGCCAATGCAATACACCAATTGAGCCATTTCAATCTGGTCACGATAATCACCATACTGTGGTTTGATATTTTGAACCACATCAACGCATTCTTGAACAATGGACTGGCCATACTTTTTGTAGGCAGCATCGGCTTCTTCTGCACTCATGGCTCGGGGATATGGCCGGCCGTAAAGGTCAACATAGAGTTCAGCTTGGTTGGCTAATTCTTGCAAACGATTATTCACAGTTCAACTTCCAGTTTGCAGTACCAAAGTGTGAGGATCATCTTTGGCAGGACGAAAACACTCGATGTATACATGATGTCCGTCACCTGAATCACGGATAACTGCATCTGCGGCAACAAACAGAGCGGACCAGGTCAAGCCATTAATACTGCAACTCACAGGCTTCGAACCCCAATGGTCCTTGTACACCACACGGTCGGCACCTTCAAACGGATGACGGTCGCTCATGTTGTCAACTTCGTAAATGCTCCACTCTGAATTCTTTAAACCCAACTGAGCCTTAACATCATCAAAGTGACGACTTTTGCGGCTAAATGCATCATCGTCTTGTTTGTAGGCGCCGGCTAGCCCGTTGCGGATGTTGTTACGAGCTTCTACTAGACGCTGATAAAGTTCAGGTTTCAGCACTTCTTCCAGTCGACTGACCAAGCCATCGAGGTCGCATACTGCATTGTGGATGGTCTTGAATTCTTCTGCGGAGAGAGTAGGATTACAATTCATGTTTACATGCTCCAGTAACGTTCAGTGGAAGGATCGCAACAATAAGGAGTGTCGGCGGGAATAACGATAATTTCACCGGTCATCAAACTTTTAGTAACCCGACGGCCCACAGGGTACTTAATCATGAAAAGAGTTTCTTGCATAAAGTCATACACAGGACTTCTTGCATTACGATTAGAGCAGGTCATGCTTCGTTTAGCGCCAGCGGCAGTTTTAAAGTACCGTTTATCCAAGTGCGGATTAGCAGTGTGAAAAACTACATACATCTACAGCTCCTTTGTTGCTTACAATACCATTATTATAGCAAAATTGGGATTTTCGAGCAAGTACTACTTAGGTATTACATTTTTTAGTATATTCACTTATACATTTTAGTATCGTAAATAATTGTAGAACCTATTACTAACCAAAGCACAGTCAAGCCCCAGTTACCATACAATGCATGATTAACTGCGGCCAGTAAGTTTAAACCGCCCACAGTATAACCGATGGGTTTACGATTGTTAACAAACCAAAGACTAAATTTTTCAAACATACAATATTCCTTTACATGTATTCTTACAATACAGTTTGACTACAGGCTTTTTCTCCAATGGTCCTAGATATAGGACTGTCTCTCCATGAAATAAAAATCCATCTGTCAGTATAACTTTTTTTGAGTTCTTCAAGACTAAATGGAATACCCTGTGTTACACTTCTAAAGGATTTAGTTTCACAATAGAATTCTCTTGCTTCAAAAGTAGTGTAACCCGTATTATCTGTACGTTGAGTTATTACATACCTTACGCCATTGACATTTCTTTCATTTTTTAAAATCCAATAATGTGCTCCAGGATCTTGGCTGATTTTCACTGAAACTTTCGCATGAGCTGAAGGCAAAAAGACTGCCGATAAAGCCAAAGCAAAAAGTAATTTTTTCATAAATTATATACTATTTAAAAATTTTTT
>SXGQ01433440.1_pt1 | contig 18732 bp, 17 predicted proteins | sample 3178371 | NCBI WGS metagenome assembly SXGQ01 (sample SAMN11356859, study PRJNA531348) | freshwater metagenome | isolation source: freshwater sample F1-20 | place: China: Fuxian Lake, Yuxi | collected 2017-12-25 | reverse complement strand
ATCTCAGCGGTGTCGACCTCAGCCTTCGCAACTTAGAAGGTGCCAACCTGCGCGGAGCCAACCTGCGCAAAGCCACCCTCAGCCACGCCAACCTCAGCAAAGCCGACCTCCGCGGAGCCAACCTCAGCGAAGCCACCCTCTTTTTCGCCGACCTCAGCGGAGCCAAACTCAGGGGAGCCAACCTCAGCGAAGCCGACCTCAGCAGAGCCGACCTCATCGGAGCCGACCTCATCAGAGCCAACCTCAGCCACGCCAACCTCAGCCACGCCAACCTCAGCCACGTCGACCTGAGCGGTGCCAACGTCGAGCATGTCGTGGGGGTTGACGTGTGGGGGGACTCGTGTCCCAAACAGGAGACTTTCTCCCGCGCTCTCGCTCGGGCGGGTGCCACCGCACTTGGGTGTTGGTGGCACTTCGGTCAAGGTGAGAACCACACCCTGATGCGGGTCTGGCACTGCGGTGCCGAGACGGTGGCAGATGCGATTGCGCACCCGGCACCCGAGGGCAGGCACCTCGCGGTCGAGGTGGTCATCAGTTACAACTTGATGGCTGACACACTCGCGCACCATGCATACGGGTGGTACATCGAGGATGGCGAACTGGTCAGGCGACCGATTGAGGCGGCCAACACAGCGGCGCACAACCTCACGACCATCGCTGCCCTTCGGGACGCGGGGGGGCCGGGTCTGAGCGTCCGCATGACGCAAATCAAGAGCATCGCGAGGGGTCTGGCCATGAGGACATGCTCGTGGCGCGATGATGTGCAGGAGCGCAGGGGGAATCTGGGTCCGGTCGAGATTTATACAGACCTAGGAAGCCACCCAGTCATCGTCCTGAAGTCACAAGTCGTCCCGTTGAGGAGACGGCGGGCGGCGGGTCGGTAGGCACGCACCAAGGCGGTCAGCCGACCTGGCCGGCGCCCAGACAGTTGCGGAAGCGGAGGCGCGCGGATTGTGGTCTCCGGAGACGTGCGCCGGGCAGGCAGACCCCAAGCGCGACCTCGATGACGACGCGACCGAAGAACCCGCCAGCAACACCGTGCCGGTCGCCAAGGATCCGGACGCGTTCGATCCGTCGCCGTACATCGGCAAGGGCAACAAGTTCAACTGCGATGCATTCGCCACCCAGGCACAGGCACAGGCAGTGCTGCGCGCAGACCCGCGCGATCCGAACCGCATCGATCCGGATCGTGACGGCATCGCGTGCGAGAGCAACCGTGCGCCGAGGGACACGTCGCCAGTCAAGCGGTAGTGAAACATGACAGTGTCATGTCGTTCCGATAATGCCAATAACCGGCACCGACCCAGACGCCGCCGTGACCTGTAAGTGACGCAACCGGAACGCCCGGCGCCACTCCGCGACAAGGCACACCCCGCATTCCCGACGTTTTCGGTAGGTTCTGACTGACATCACAGTGGCTGACTGTGCATTACCGGTACATGTTCATGGTCAGCCGTTGCAGTGCCAAGTTCTAGCCAGCGTCATCGGCCGATGGCTGTAGATTGCACGCACTAAGACATGCTCGGTTCCGACGCAATCTACAACTCGCCACACCCTCGCTGACATGCGTGCCGTGGTCACGACGCTCAGGCGCGTGCGAAGCCGTGGCGCGTGACGTTCCACAAAGTTGAGTTGATAAATCGAAAAAGTCCTGAAAGTGCGGGCGCACACGCGGTGATAGGCGCAGGGGTAAACGCCACCTACCCCATGATTTGACTGGATATCCCTCATATGCAAATAAAACAACCACATATCGGGCCACCCGACGCGACAACCAAACGCGCACCCCGACCGAGACTGCATGATCAGACGCCACCGACCGTCGCCACCGGTTCCCCACAAAAAACAAGGAGTGAACCAAGCCATGCGATGCCGTGCCGATCGCGTGGGCGCGCTGGAAATCCGCAGCGCAGCCGAGAGTTTCGGCGTCACGGAAGCCCAAAAAAACGACGCAACGTGCTCACGAGTGCATTGCGTGCGGTTGGCGCGTCGAAACGGTTGTCCCGGCGTATTCCCCCGGCACCGGCCTCAACACGCCAGTTGTCCGGCGTGTTGAGGCTCACGGTGCACCCGGTGATCGTCCCCAAAGCACCTGCAGCGACGATCACCCCACCGTCCCTGTTGCCAAACACCTGACAATCGCGCACCACCGGGTCGCCACCGTCCGCCACCGCGATCCCGGCACCGGCGTTGCCCACGACGGCGCAGCGCTCAAACGTGCCCTTTCCCCTCGTGCCCACAAGGATGCCAGCGTCCTTCCCGTCGCGGACCTCACAATCGCGCACCACCGGGTCACCTAGCACAAAGATTCCGAGACCGGCGTTGCCCACGACGGCGCAGCGCTCAAACGTGCCTCCGGCCTGCTCACGGACCCAGATTCCAAACCCTTTGCAGTCGTGAACGACGCAGCTAATGACCGACGGGTCCGCATCCGCACCATCGACCTCTGACCGTCACGATTGAGGCTTCACTTTGGCTGTCTCGGTAGCCCGCGAACTCGGGCGAACTCAGGCGACCTCCCAGATCCTCCGTCTGGGCACCGGTAGACTCCCAACTGTGCCCCCAGCCGAAGTCCTTCCGATCGACCCGCAGCATCCGGATCACCGTCTCCTAGCACGGGCCGGTGCTGTCATTCGGTCAGGCCGGCTTGTCGCCTTCCCGACTGAGACCGTTTATGGGCTTGGTGCGAACTCTTTTGACGACCACGCCATTGCCAGTCTGTACGAAGCGAAGCAACGGGACGCGAGCGATCCGCTGATCGTGCATCTTGCTGCGACCAGCGATCTTCCGCGCGTCGCGACCGATGTCCCGGAGGCCCTGGGACACTTGACCAAGCGCTGTTGGCCCGGTCCGCTGACGATAGTCGCACGCAGGCACCCGAATGTTCCCGGTCGTGTCTCTGCCAATCGTCCTACCGTTGCTATCCGAGTTCCCGCCCATCCAGTTGCGCGCGGACTTATCGAAGCCGCCGGTGTTCCCGTCGTTGCCCCAAGCGCCAACCGGTTCATGCGTTCAAGCGCAACCCGCGCATCGCATGTGGTTGCAGACCTCGGCGACGTCATTGATCTCGTACTCGACGGAGGACCCACCGAGATTGGTCTCGAGTCGACCGTCGTCGCCACCGACGATGACGGCACGGTGCGTGTTCTGAGACCCGGCGCAATCCCGGTCGAGACAATCATCAAGGCGCTTCGTGACGCTGGCATCGATGTCGCGGTTCACGTTGGACACTTGCACCCGTTTGCCTCAACCGATGGGCCCCTCTCGCCGGGACTTCTCGAGACCCATTACGCCCCTCGGGCCAGGCTGATCCTTGTCTCTGGGACGCCAGCGCTTTCGGTGGAGGTGATGATCCAACTCCTGCATGATGCGGTAGCTTCCGGTGAACGGCCCGGGCTCATCATGTACGAGGAGGATGCCGACGCATTCTTCGTCTCTCGGGTGGCCCGAGAGGTGACGGTTGCGCGCGTTGGTTCAGTTGCGCGTCCGGAAACCATCGCGCACAACCTTTTCGCATCGTTCCGCGACCTTGACGCCATCGGTGTCACGCGCATCCTCGCCCGCACCATCGACGCCGTCACCACGACGCGAGGCCGAGCGCCGCTCCCCGGTGGCATCGGCCTTGCCCGGGCGATTGACGACCGCCTGATCCGCGCCGCCGGCAGCCGCGTGGTGTGTCCGCTCGCACAAAGGTGAACCGATGAGCGCCGACGAGACCAAATCCTTCCGAAGCGCACAGGGTTACGCGCCCGACCCGCGCAACGATCACGTCCTTGTGTACGTCAACGGCGATTTCGTTCCACGTAGCGAGGCACGCGTCTCCGTCTTTGACAGTGGCTTTGTTCTTGGTGACGGCGTTTGGGAGGGCCTGCGCCTCGTTCGGGGTCGCCTCATCAGCCTCGACGCGCACATGGACCGCCTATATGAGGGGGCAAATTCCATTGCCCTCGACATCGGGATGCCTCGTGAGGCACTCGTCGGCGCCGTCCAGCAGACGCTCCATCAAAACGGCATGACCGATGGCGCGCACGTCCGCCTGATGGTGACCCGCGGCGTCAAACGCACCGTTAACCAAGACCCGCGCTTCATCATTGGCGGTGCCACGATCGTCATCGTCGCTGAGTACAAGGCCGTGAACCCCGAGGCCAAGGCGCGCGGCCTGACACTGTTCACCTCGACGTTCCGCACCAGCAGCCCGGACGTGTTCGACCTGCGCCTGAACTCGCATAGCCGCCTGAACCTCATCCAGGCCCTCATCCAGGCGATCAACGCCGGTGCCGATGAGGCGCTCATGCTCGATCCGCGAGGCTTCGTCGCCAGCTGCAACTCGACGAACTTCTTCATCGTGCGTCGTGGCGAACTCTGGACCTCTACCGGCCTCTACAGCGTCAAGGGGATCACCCAGCGCACCGTGATTGACGCGTGGAACGGCGCCGGCGGGCGCGCCCGCGAGTGTGACTTCACCCTTGCGCAGGTGTACTCGGCCGACGAGGCCTTCGTGACCGGGACACTCGGAGGCGTCACGCCGGTCGTGCGTATCGACGGTCGGCAGATCGGCGCTGGAAAGCCCGGCCCCCTTACGTCCCGGGCCTCTGATCTCTACACGGCGACGGTCATGCCCTAAACGGGTTGTGGGGGAACATCACGGTTTTGAGGGGTCGGCCATGTGGTCGGCCGGATTGCGCCACGAGCGAGTTGCCTTCCACCCCAACAAGCGCTTGGCCCGCGCGTTGGATATGCCCGCCTCGGTCGCACCGATCGTCGCCATCCCCGGGATGTTGTCGGTGCCCGGATACGCCCGCGCGATCAGGTCCCGCGTTGGTTCCAGTCCCCACGCGTCATCCTGCACCGCGTACAACTCGGTGCACGCCGCTTCGGGGTTGTCGCTCTCGATTGCAAGTCGGAACATCGTCGCAAGGTCGCGAGGATCGGTGTAACTGAAGAGTGCCCGTTCTCCGGACAGCGGGTTGGTCCTGAAGTGGCTTTCCATGTTCGGGTAGTCCCACGGTCGAGCCACGAGGCTTGGCCGGATCGACACCACGCGCAGTTTTCCGGCCGTCCGGCGGTGAATCTGTTCAGCGGTCAACTCACCGAGTAGCTTCGACAGGCCGTACGGGTCCTGTGGGCGGTTCGCATGTGTCTCATCGACAGGGACGAAGTCCGGCAGATGCAGGTGCGTGCGGTATCCCTGCCCGAGTGTGTTGATGCTGCTCGCCATGGCCAGCGACCTCAGGCCAAGCACTGCCGCCGCCTCGCACGCATTGAAGTTGCCAACCACGTTGGTCGTGAAGACCTGGGTGTCCGGGAATGTGCCTGGGGAAGCAATCGCTGCGAGGTGGATCGCTGCATCGGCACCTGAGAAAACCTCGATCAGGTCGCCAAGGTTCTCATGGTTCCCGATCCGGTAGCGCACTCCGGGCACTGCCGGCATCAAGCCCCGGGGGGTCGCATGATGGGGTGGGCGTTCACGGTCCAGTACGGTCACGGTCCACCCGTGCCCGACCAGTTCCCGTACCACCCATCCGCCAATCCACCCGCATCCGCCCGTAACCGTTACTCGTCGTGTCATTGATCCACTAGTCCCTTCTTCATGCACTTCGGAGAAGCGTTTACAGACACTGGGTTGATGGGGTTGGGCGGAGGCGTGCAAGCCACGCCCGCGCCGCTTGCACTTTGCCAGAACGTGCCGGCCGCAATCGTGTCATGCCTACCAACAGGGCCGAGACCTCCGTGACCGTTTCGGGTGCACCGCGGACCAGTTCGATCTCCACGTAGCGGCGCACGTACCGGTGCCCTTCCAGCCGGACTTCGTCCAGCGAAAGGACAACCTCGGCATAGTCAATAGGATGAACGTTGTTCGTGGTGCGGCGCAGCCGGAGGTTGCGCCGGGGATTGACCAGCACTGCGCCGTCGGCAAGGTCGCCGGGGTAAGCAATTCCACGTGCCCGGAGGGCGTCAATCACGGGGCGGGCTTCGACGACTGCGCCCCATTCATGAACCGGCACGCCGACCGGCATGACGGCGGTGAGTTCCGTCCGCGCCATGATCCCTTCGCCCATTCGCCCCGTATTTTCATCCGCGTCGCTCGGGCCACTCGGTGCATTCCCGGATGGTCCCTTGAGGGTCAACTCGCCGATGGCGTCTCCATCAAGCGATCGGATCCGCAAGGTGCACCGTTGCCTCGCCAAACTGTGGTCCGGTGTGTCGAAGTAGGTATCCCGCAGACGTATCTCGGTCTGTTCCACCACGCGCCAGGGGCCGAACGCACTGGCTTCGGCAAGGACGGCGAATGCCTGACGCGATGCCCGCAGTTTCACCTCAATCTCTACCGGCGTGGGATCGCCCGGCATCAGGCTATCCGTCGTAGGATCGCGAAAAGGTCGGCACCATCCATCGGCGTCTCGAACTCGGGTTCGTGCGTCTCGTCCACCTCGAACCATGGCGCGAAGTGTGCCTTGATGACCTCCCAATCCGCAGCGAACGGAGGCCCACCCTCGGCCGGTCCGATGAAGAAACTCGCGATCAGGCGTCCACCAGGCTTGAGGATTGCCCTGATGTTCGTCACGTACCGGTCTCGGTCCGCCGGGGCAATCGCGCAGAAGCATGCGCGTTCCAGGACGTAGTCGAACGCCTCGGGATACCGCTCATGAAGGGTGAATACATCTGCCTGCTCAAAGCGAGCTTGTGCATCGAAGCCCTTCCTTCGCGCAAGTTCGGTCGCACCTTCAACTGCGGATGGTGCAAAATCGAAACCGACGACTTCGAACCCGTGTTCTGCGAACAGCAGTGCGTCATGACCGCGCCCGCACCCGGGTGCCGCCAGGCGTCCGGGTGGAACGGCACTCGCGCCGTCCAGCAAAGCAACGAATGCCGGCGTCGGAACACCCCGTTCCCAGCCGGTCCGGCCTTCCTTGTACCGTGTTTCCCAATCGGCAGGGTCGTGGACTGGATTTGGCGTCGTCATGCGGTCCATCCGGTATGCGTCACGGGGTGGGAAACCTCCAGCATGCCCGAAACATGATTGGAAGCCTGTCGGTTGTCGGAGGGTATCCTACCCCCCGGCATGATCTTCGACCATCGGTTCCGAGTGCGTTACGCCGAAACTGACCAGATGGGGGTGGCACACCACGCCGTTTACCTGATCTGGTTTGAGATGGCGCGGGTGGAATGGATCCGTGCACTTGGGTTCCCATGGGGCGACATCGAGGCCAGTGGCTATGCCCAGGCGGTCCACCAGACCCACCTCAACTTTCGCCGTCCCGCACGGTTTGACCAGTTGCTGGTCATGCGCGTCGCCCTCGTGGAAATGCGCGGGCCGAGGATGCGTTTCGGATACCGGATCCACGATGCAGGTGATTTCGACGTGCACCACGAGAAGTCAGAGACGCTCTCATTTGGAAGCATCGAACTGGTGTGGGTGACGCGTGATGGTCGCCCGACGCGTCTCCCGAAGGATCATCCGGCCAGCGCGATGTTCGCCTCGATGCCACCGCATCCCGACTGGGACGCCTGATCCGGAAGGATCTGGCGTCCTACCGGTGACTAGTTGCCCGACCGTCGAACGACCGCATCCGGGCGTTCGGTCAGTCCCGGCAGAAGTGATGTCCCGAGACCGGGGATATCTGGCAGCGTGATGTGCCCGTCGGTCACGATCGGCAGGCCAGTAACCAGTTCGGTGTACCACCCGGTGTAGAACGCTCGCACGACCTCCTGGATCAAGGTGTTCGGGGCATTCATTGCCACATGGACGCCCGCCGCCCACGTCACTGGACCGGTGCAATCATGCGGTGCAACCGGCAGGCCGAAGGATTCTGCCAATGTCGAGATCGCCTTGCCTTCAGAGATGCCGCCGCACCAGCCAAGGTCTAGCATGACATAACTGGCGGCACGTGCTTCCATGAGTTCACGGAAGCCACCCCGGTTTCCGAGCAGTTCGCTTGCCGTCGTCGGGATCCGCGTCCCGTGCGCAAATTGGGCCAGCGATGCGATGTCGTCAGGGCGGACCGGGTCCTCGATCCAGAATGGTCGGATGTCCTCCCGTTCGAATGCTTGCGCAATCTGCAGCGCTGCCGGCGTCTGCCAAAGGCCATGCAGCTCAACCATCAAATCCATCTCGTAGCCAACCACTTCGCGTACCCGCCGGAACGGACGCATCGCGATGTCGAGTTCACGCGGCGAAATCGATGTCCCGTTCGTCCGGTACGCAGCCTCATCAAAGGGCCACATCTTCATTCCAGAGATGCCCATGGCCAAGAGGCTTTGGGCCAGAGGACCCGCGTCACCGGTCAACCAGGCGTCGAGGTCTTCGTACGGGCCGATGCTGTCAACGCCGACGCCCCAGTTCTCAAGTGCCTGGCCGACGGTCTTGCGGACGTACCGGTATCCGGCGCAGGTGTTGTAAACCCGCACGCGGTCATGGGAGGCTCCGCCAAGCAGTTCGTACACGGGTGCCCCGAGGTGCTTGCCCTTGATATCCCAGAGCGCCATGTCGATCGCGGAGAGGCCCCGTCGTTCGACGCCGGTGCCCTTAGTCCCCACGTAGCCCGGCAACGAAGTGCGCAGTCGATCGATGCGACCGGGATCCTGCCCGATCAGCTTCGGTGCTACGGTCTCGTGCAGGTACGACGCGACTTCGGGTGCGCCGAAGAACGTCTCACCCAACCCCATGATTCCCTCATCGGTATGAACCTGCACGAAAAGGATGTTGCCGAACTCTTCCAGTTGGATCGTTTCGACCCCGGTCACTTTCATCGGTGCGCTTCCTTTCCCACCCTCTCGTTATCGTTGGCGCGCCTTGCCCCGTCTGCGTTCGCCGATGGCCGGTCTTCCGGGGCAAGGATCGATCGCGCCTTACCAGTTGGTGATGCTTCCATCGAGGCGACGCAAGTGTGGCAGTTCGGCAATCTGGAACGGATGCTTGCGCGCTGCGTCACGGTCGAAGTCGATCCCAAGGCCCGGTCGCGTCGGCGGCAAGAGGTAGCCGTTCTCCCACGCAACCTGCACGGTAACGACGTCCGTGAGTGAGGTTCCCGGTTTCCGGGGTTGTTCCTGCACGCCGACTAGTGGCGAAGCGAGATTGAGGTGCAGGCACGCCGCGGTCGAGACTGGTCCGAGCGGATTGTGGGTCGCCAACTTGATGTAATGTGTCTCACACCAACCAGCGATCTTCTTGGCTTCGGTGAGACCACCGCAGATGCCAAGGTCGACCCGGCAGAAGTCCATCAGCTCTTCCTCAATGACCTGTCGGAACTCCCACTTGCTTGCGAACTGCTCCCCGACGGCGATTGGCGAGTGCACGTGTTGCCGGACGAGACGCAGGCTTTGCATGCTTTCGGCGCGGATCGGGTCCTCCATGAAGAAGGGATTGAACTCCTCCACCGCCCGGCAAAGCCTGATGGCATCGGCCGGATCCAACCGGGTGTGGATGTCGAAGCATAGTTCCACGCTGTCGCCAAGTGCCTTTCGGAGGGCCGCGAATTCCCGCACCGCCTGTGGAATGGCGACCGATGGTTCCAGGATTTTTCCGAACTCCGCCAGGCCCCACCGCACGAACTTCCAACCTTCGGCAACATGCTTCTGGGCATTCTCCACCAGTCCCTCAATGGAAGGTTGCTGAATGTGCGGATAACACACGACCTTGTCGCGGCACAAACCGCCCAGGAGTTCGTACACCGGAACATTCAGTGCCTTCCCCTTGATGTCCCAGAGGGCGATGTCGATCGCCGCGATCGCTGAGGTCGCGATGTTCTGCGCCGGGAAGAACCCTCCACGCGACATCATCTGCCAAAGGTGTTCGATCCGGAACGGGTCCTGGCCGATCAGGAATGTCTTGAAGTGTTCGATAACGCCTTGGACCGCCAACTCACGACCTGTCAGACCGGCTTCGCCAATGCCCCAGATACCCTCGTCGGTGTCGACCACCACGAAGAAATAGTTCCGCGATCCTCCCCAGACCGGGTAGCACTCGATGTCCGTGATCTTCATTGCGTCTCCATCGCTCGACCGCGCATCGCGACTGACGGGTTCTTCGCGACATGCGCGATGGGAGGATAGCGATGATGGGCCAGACGTGCCGGGATTTAAGGGTTGCCACCGCTGACAGGTCTTGGGCGCATCGGAAGTCGCGCGGTTGCAATCTCGGGCACAATGCACCCATGACGATGAGTGCTTCGGACGGATCTCCCACGCGACGCCTTGCGGTGATCGGTGGCGGGCAGATGGGCGGCGCAATTCTGACGCGGGCAATCTCCGCCGGCCTGTACTCGACGTCCGAAGTTGTGGTCAGTGATGCCGATGCCGGGATCCGTGATCGGCTGCGTGCATCCTTGGGGGTCACGGCCATCTTTGACACCCCCGCGGCGATCGATGGCGCCACCTGCATCCTCCTGGCCGTCAAGCCCCAGATCCTGACCGCACTCGGGCGTGACCTTCGCGGAAGGCTTCATCCCGGCCAGGTCGTCCTCTCGATAGCTGCCGGGATTGAACTTGCGACCCTGCAGGACGCTCTTGGCCATACTGCAATCGTCCGCGCGATGCCCAACACTCCTGCACAGGTTGGACAGGGCGTGACTGCCTGGTGCGCCACGCCTGATGTCGGGGACGCCTCTCGTGCGGAAATCCGCGCCCTGCTTGCCTCCGTTGGCACCGAACTCGAGGTTGATGCCGAACGTTACCTGGACATGGTCACGGCGGTCTCGGGTAGTGGTCCAGCGTGGGCCATGGTCATCATCGAGGCGATGACTGATGCCGGGGTCCAACTGGGCCTGCGTCGGGACTGGTCGTACGAACTTGTCCTTCAGACGCTTGCCGGTTCGGTTGCGCTTGCCCGCGCCACGGGGAGGCATCCCGCGGATCTCCGCAACATGGTCACAACGCCCGGTGGAACCACCGCTGCCGGTCTCGCCGCCATGGAACGTTCCGGCCTTCGCGCCGCCCTGGCCGATGGCATCGTTGCCGCTTATCAGCGGAGCGTCGAACTCGGGGCGACGGCCCGCAAGTAACCGCGACTGCTATCGTTCCCCAATGACTGACCGGATAAGGAGTGGCGAGTAGCGATGTCCTTCCTCGGTCGTCTCTTCGGAAGCCTATTCGGGTCTGGTGGCCCGCGTTCCTCCGGGGATGCGAGCGCGGTCTACATTCACGTTCGCTGTCGGTTCTGCAAGGAAGCCATCCGGGTGCGTCTCAACCGCACCAGTGACCTGTCCCCAGACGATGATGGTGGCGGTTTCGTGGTTCGCAAGTCGATTGTTGGTCAGAAGTGCTTCCGGCGCATTGAGGTTGACCTCGCATTTGATCGCAACTATCGGCTGGTTTCCGAGGATGTCACCGGAGGGTCGATGATCACTGCCGAGGAGTGGCAAGCCGAACAAGCACCGGCTTCCTGAACGACGGAACGCGTTTCCCTGGATGGTCAACGTCCCAGTGGAGCTTCGAGACTGGCACGGTATGTCAAGAGGCATCGTTCTAACGATTGATCCGATGGTGTCCACTGCGCGGCCCTCGCCACACGCTGCATCGTCCGCTGCTTCTGTCCGTCAGGCGACGCAAGGTGGATCAGCGCCTCGGCCCGAAGGTCCGGACCCGCCGCACGGGTGGATCGCAACCCACCGCATCACGGTGCTTGTAGTGGTTTCCATCGTCGCAGCCGTGCTTTTGGGGCTGATGTCGGGGACCATGTCCCCGTTTGTCCCCGGAGCTGTTGTGGCCGCCATGATCGGCATCGCGCTCGCGTTTCTTCACCCGGGCGTTGCCATTGGGGGCACTGTCGGCGTCGTCGCAATCCTTCCGTTTGCAGTCGTGCCGCTACGCCTAGGCGTCGCGCCCACGTTTCTGGACATCCTGACCGCTGTCGTTTGGGCCATCTGGATCGTTCGCCTGGCGACAGGCCGGGAACGTGTGCGATTTCTGGCGCCGGTCTTCATGGCGTGTCTCGCAACCGGAGTTGTCGTGGCGTCCTATCTTGCCTCGCCGGACCCGCTCAGGCTCAACGAGACCGCCCGCATGTTTGCAAAGGTCTCGCTTGGGCACCTGATGTTGATCCCGGTCGCCCATCTCCTCAGCAGCCATGCATCCATCAGTCGTTTTGTCGGAACGGTCATTGTCGTGGCATCCATTGAATCCTTGATCGGGATTGGCCTCTACCTCGCGCCGCGCGACCTTGCCTACCGTTTGCTGGCCGCACTCGAACCCCTGGGCTACCCCGTCGGCGATACCGTCCTCCGCTACCGGCCAGATACCGACATCGTTCGCGCAATCGGCACGTCCATTGATCCGAACATGCTCGGAGCACTCCTGATGATCGGAGGGGCGCTTGCTATCCCCCAACTTCTGGCTACGCACCCAATCTGGCCCCGACCGGTCACCGTTGTCCTTCTGGCTCCGATCACCGTCGGCCTCCTCCTCACCGAATCACGCGGTTCGTGGCTGTCCCTGGGGGCCGCCGTCATGATTGTCGGAACGCTCCGCTATCGGCGCCTTTGGGTAGTGATTGGCGTGGCCGCTGCCCTCGCGGTGTTCCTGCCCCAAGCGCAACGGTTTACGGAACACCTGCTTTCCGGCCTTCAGGCTCAGGATCGCGCATCGTCGATGCGCCTGGACGAGATACGCAATGCCATCACCATCATTTCCGGAGCGCCTTGGATTGGAGTTGGGTGGGGGATCGTTGGCCGGAGCATCGACCTTGAATTCACGAGAGGTGTCTCGAACATCTACCTGACCATCGCCCAGCGGTCCGGAATACCGGCCCTCCTGGCATACCTTGGCTTCTGGGTTGTGATGGTGTGGGGCCTGTGGACTGAAATCCGTCGGGCCAGCACCGGAGTGCGCGACGACGGCATCATGCTCGGAGGCATCGGTGCGATAAGTGGTGGCCTGATCGCCGGAATGGTGGACCACCATTTCGTGTCATTTCCCCATCTTGTCACGCTTCTCTGGGCAACGACCGGAATGGTTCTGGCGCGTTCAGCGATGAAACTGGATGGCAGTTCGGTTGCCGATGATGCACCGAACCGGGCTCCAACCCAATGACCGTCCCCGTCGTCCTTGATGCCCGGATCATGGCGTACAACCGAACCGGCATCAGCCGGTATATCCGCCACCTCTATGAGGGCATGGCTTCGCGTCGCGACAGTTTGTCGACCGGGGCCGACCCGTACCCGGTCGACGTCACGGTCCTCTCGTCGCGACGCGACACGGACCGTCTGCTGGCTGACGCATGGGGGCGTTCGGCGATTTGCTGGACACCACCCCATCACCGCCTCGAACGCGTCGCCTTGTCAGTCGAGATTGCGCGGGCACTCATGCGTTCGCTGCCGGCCCGCACTGGCGCCCGGCCCGTTTTGCACAGCCCGGATCATGTGTGCCCTCAACCGTTTTCCTTGTTGGGAGCACGCCAGTGGGCAACGGTCGTGACTGTTCACGATCTATCATTCTTACAGGTGCCAGAAACACATTCGGTAGAGAGCCTTCGGTATTACTCGGGCATTCATCGAACTGCACGCACGGCCGAGCGGATCATCTGTCCTTCCCAGTCGACCGCCGCCGATGTGCTTGACATGACCGACGTCCATCCGGATCGTATCCGGGTTATCCACGAGGCACCAGACCCACGATACGTCGACAGTGGACCGGTGTTCCGCCCACAAGATCCTCAGAAGCCATATATCTTGACAGTCGGCTCAATCGACAAACGAAAGAATATCAAGATACTTATCGAAGCTCTTGCTGCGATGAAGCCGGCCGAGAGACCTGATGTCAAGATTGTCGGTTCTCCCGGGTCAGCGTACGAAGAATGCGTCAATCAAATAACTAGAAATGGCATGACAAGCAGTGTCCAATTCCTTGGACGCATATCCACAGAAATGATCGCGAGTCTGTATCGTGGTGCTGCGGCAATGGTGTATCCATCCCTGTATGAAGGGTTCGGGCTTCCTGTTGTCGAGGCAATGGCATGTGGTGCGCCTGTTATCACGTCCACTACATCCTGCCTTCCCGAAGTTGCCGGAGACGCCGCCATTCTCGTCGAACCGGCAGACGTGGATGGCTTGAGGGATGCGATCCTGAGGGTGATCGGTGATCCCGGACTTTCGGCTGGAATGCGTGCGCGCGGACTGCGTCGGGCTGCGTCGTTCTCATGGGATCGTGCGGCTGCTCAAACGGTTGCTGTCTTTCTCGAGGCGTCACGCGCATGAGGAGTGACGGTTCAACCGTTGGCCGTGTGCTCTTCCTGATGCCACAGGTGCCATGGCCGGCTACGCAAGGTACGGCACTCCGGAACTTCCACTTGATGAAGGCAATCGCCGATGCCGGGTTTGAGGTCCACCTGATCGCTTTTGGCGACACTTGGCTTTTGCCTCCGGTGGAGGTCGCCTCGGTTTGTGGGTTGATTGAGATAGTGCCTGTACCAATACGGAGCCTCCTGGATCGAGTGCGCACGTTCCTTGCCGGGGAACCCGACCTAGCCTGGCGCCTTTCCTCGCCTGAGTTTTCGAGCCGGTTGGACGGCTTGTTGCGTGAGCATGAGTACGACGTCGTCCAGATTGAGGGTTTCGAGATGGCCGGGTATCTGCTGGGTCCCGGTGCCTTGCGTCGGGAGGCGTGGGATCGTGCGCCGTGGACGCTTGTCGGTCGCCGTGGTCCGCGCATCGTTTTCGATGATCACAATGCCGAGTACCAGCTGCAGGCGTCGGCCTCCCGAGTGGATGCGAAGCGTCCGCGGCGTTGGTTGCGTGCGCTGTACTCGTGGGTCCAGGCGTCTCGTATCCGCCGTCGCGAGGCACTCTACGTCTCGGCTGCCGATGCCTGTCTGGCAGTCTCTGATGATGATGCCGGTCTCCTGCGTGAGATTGCGCCCGGCGTGTCCGTCGAGGTGATTGCGAATGGGATTGATGTGCGTTCGTATCGCGGTTCTGTGGCTCCAACGGGCCCGCCCATCATTTTCTTTGCTGGCAAGCTCGACTACCGTCCGAATGTAGACGCGTGTGAGTGGCTCGTTCGGTCAGTCGTTCCAATAGTGCGTGCGTCGTTCCCCGATGCTCATGTTGTCTTGGCGGGTCGTGACCCCTCACCGGTAGTGCGCGCGCTCGAGGCTCCTGACATTGAGGTGACGGGTCTCCTCTCCGACGCGGAGATGCGTGCCCGTCTTTCTCGTGCAACTGTTGCAGTCGTTCCAATCCGGATGGGTAGTGGCACGAGGTTCAAGGTACTCGAGGCGATGGCTGCCGGTGTTCCTGTCGTGGCTACTCCCTTTGGTGCTGCCGGCTCCGGAATTGTTGACGGTGTTCACGGTCTCTTGTCCGAGTCTGCGTTGGACTTGGGTTCTTCGGTGATCCGTTTGCTTCGCGACGCGTCTCTGAGGGGATCGTTGGCCGGCCGCGCACGGGAACTGGCTGAGGCCCGACACGATTGGTCTGCAATCACCCCGCGCTTGGTCGCTGTCCACCGTCATCTCATCGTTGACGCGATGCCTTCGGCGAGTGTGATTGCAACGGTCCGGAACGAGGCACGGACAATTGCGGAGGTCATTTCTGGCGTCGCCCGACAGCAACCGGTGCCGGCGGAGATGGTCGTCATCGATGGTGGTTCCAACGATGGCACGCTCAACGTCGTCCGCGCATGCTCGTCTCGCCTCGACGCCGCCAACGCGGGTCTGCATCTGTCAGTCAGGTCTGAACCCGGTGCCAACATCTCGCGCGGTCGGAACCTCGCGGTCGACAGCGCCAAGGGTGACATCATTGCAGCCCTTGACGCGGGGACGGTGCTTGCCACGGATTGGTTCTCCCGTCTGGTGGCGCCGTTCCGTGGGGATGCAATCGTTGGTGTAGTCAGTGGGTTCTTCGTTGGTGCACCAGAGACGGTCTGGGAGCGCGCCCTTTCGGCGACGACGCTGCCCTTGGTCGAGGACATCGATCCGGCGCGGTTTCTGCCGTCCAGTCGGTCGGTGGCTTTCCGGCGGGCGGAATTCGTCCGGGCAGGGAGGTATCCAGAGTGGTTGGACTATGGTGAGGACCTTGTTTTCGATCTTGCCCTGCGTCGCCTGGGAGTCGTGTTCCGGTTTCAGCCTCGTGCGGTGGTCCGTTTTCGCCCTCGTCCTACCGTTGGCGCGTTTTTCGTTCAGTACTTCCGATACGCGCGCGGTGATGGCAAGGCGGGACTGTTCGCACGTCGGCACGCTATCAGGTACGGCGCCTACCTTGGAGGAACGCTGCTGGCAATGGGTGCGTTTGACCGTCGGGGAGGAATTCTTCCAGTTGCGCTTTTGGTAGCGGGGGCAGTGGGCTATCTGCGTCGGCCCCTGTTGCGCCTTTCTGTCTCCGCGTCTTCAGCGGGAGACTTCATGCGATGCGCGCCCCTCCTGCCAGTTGTGCGCATCGTTGGGGACGTGGCAAAGATGGTCGGTTACCCCGTCGGGTTGTGGTGGCGATATTCCCGTGGTCTCCAGTCCCATGATCGCCGACCCATCGCTGGCTGGACGATCAAGTAATGGTGCAATCAGAGGACCATAACGTGGCCCCCCTATTAGTACAGGGCCGGAATTCTCCGTTCCTCCATGATGATGCGATTGGCGACGTTTCGGGCGTCCAACAGCAGCCCGTTGTTTCCGTTGTCATTGTCACCTACAACGTTCCCGACCTTGTCATCCAGTGCATTGGATCGGTCATCCTCAGCGAAGTGGCCTTTGCTGTGGAGATTTTCGTCGTTGACGCCGGAACCGATGGTTCGGCAGATCGAATCAGGGCGCAATTCCCAATGGTTTCGGTGATTGAAGCGCCCGAAAACCCCGGTTTTGGAACAGCGACCAACCTGGGCCTCCGACGTTCCTGCGGGAAATACCTTCTCTTATTGAACCCGGACACGATCGTTCCGGCAAATGCGCTCTCGTTGGCGGTCGCACACCTCGAAGCGAACCCGGGTCATGGGATCGTTGGTCCCAAGCTGGTCCACCCTGATGGAACCCTCGATCTGTCGGCACGCCGATCATTCCCGACCCCGCGTATCGCCCTGTACCATTTCCTGGGACTTCCGAGGTGGTTTCCAGAGATACGCGAATTTGGCGCATACAACCGGACCTACATGGATCCTGACAAATCGGCAATTGTCGACGCCGTCGCCGGATCCTTCATGATGGTGCGTCGAGAGGCGCTCGAAATTGCCGGTCTCTTCGACGAATCGTTCTGGATGTATGGAGAGGATCTCGACTTGTGCCTTCGGGTTGGCAAGGCTGGATGGAAGTCGCGTTACCTTCCGTCCATAGTTGTGACCCACCTCAAGGGCCAAAGCAGTCGAACCCGACCTTTGCGGTGCACCATCGAGTTCTACCGGGCGATGCACATTTTCTATCGCAAGCATCAATCGCCGCAGGCCGGTGTCGTCCAGAATTTCCTTGTGACCACTGGGATAGTCGCGTTGTGCGCCGTAGCCGTGTTGCGCAACCAGATGCGCCCGAATGCGCACCGACGCGTTTCCTAGCCTGACAGGAATTCCCATCGTGACAGCGATTGACCGGGTTGCCAACCGTTTGAGGGATGCCTCAGCGTCGCGTGCGCGGTCGGGCACACTCGGACTGGCCGATGGGAACTGAACTTGGTGGGCGTCGACGACGAACCCGCATGAAGGTGTCGGGGGCCGGCGCAGGGGTTTCAGGGGACTATCCGGGTTCCCCGGTTGATCAGTTCACTGAACGGGGCGGTGACGATCAGCCTACGATTTCGACCCCTGAACGTCGACCTGGATCGTCGTGGATGTACCGCGCTGTCGCCCGTGCCGTCGTCGCACCGATGTCGTTGACGACATTGCAGCGTATTGCCCTCGCGCCGGCGTTCTTGGTTGCAATTGATACGCTCGCCATCGGCGCCGGATTTCTTGTTGCGTACGTAGTGCGCTTCGTTCTGCAATTCCCGGTCGCCGACGAGGTGCACAGCCTCCGTTCGTATGCCGGCTTCCTGTCACTTGCCACTCCGGTCACGCTCATCGCCTTTGCAGCCTACGGCCTCTACCAGACCCGGCATCTCGTCAATGCCATCGACCAAGTGTTTCGTCTGTTCACTGCTGTGCTGGTTGGCCTGGTTGTCACAGTCGCAATCGCTTCGTTCATGATCCGCGGTTGGCCAGACTATTCGAGGTTGCTGATCGCCTACGTCTGGCTGGCGTGTTCGCTCTTTTCCTTCGTTGGCCGGCTCATGTGGATCCGCTGGCGCGGATTGCTCGCGTCTCGTGGAACAGGCGTCCGCACCACCCTGATCGTCGGGGCCGGCGCTGCCGGCGTCCGGGTCGCCCAGCACTTCGCGCGGTTTTCGCACCTCGGGTACCGCGTTGCAGGTTTCATCGATGGCACGCTTCCGATTGGTGCAACGCCAGCCGGCACGGCCATTCCCGTTGTCGGCAGGCTTGACATGATCGATGACATCCTGATCGCAATGCAGCCTCAGGAACTCATCCTCGCCAATCCGACCCTTTCGAACCTCGAATTGATGAAACTGGTCAACCGTTGCGAGGGTCAACCCGTAGGAATCCGTGTCTATCCGGATTTGTTCCAGACCCTCGTCAACGATGCATCACTTGTGAACCTGCAAGGGCTTCCTCTGGTTTCCCTGCGAGCAATCGAACTGGAGGGATGGCAAAGGTCTGTCAAACGCGTCTTTGATGTCCTGTTCTCCGGGACGGTCCTCATCTTGACCGCACCGATGATGCTGGTCATCGCGTTGCTCGTCCGCATGGAGTCTCCAGGGCCGGTCT
>SXGQ01362536.1_pt1 | contig 18742 bp, 17 predicted proteins | sample 3178371 | NCBI WGS metagenome assembly SXGQ01 (sample SAMN11356859, study PRJNA531348) | freshwater metagenome | isolation source: freshwater sample F1-20 | place: China: Fuxian Lake, Yuxi | collected 2017-12-25 | reverse complement strand
CTTGGTGGCGGGCTTGCGCTGGACGAGCACCTTCATCATGCCCGGCACATTGAACACGCCGCAGCCCTTGGAGAGGTCGGCCTGGATCATGGCCCCCATGGTGTCGAACACGGCCGCGACTTCCTTGCGGCTGAGGCCGACCTGCTCGGCGATGGTGCCGAACACCTCGCCCTTGGAGCGGGGCTTCTTGGTCGAGGGGGCGACCTTCTTGGGGGCGGGCTTGGCGGCAGCGGCCTTGGTGGCCGTCTTCTTCTTCGAGGTCTTCTTTCGCATTGTCTTCGCCATGGCGGTGAACTCCGTTCAACGACTGAATGTGGCACGAGGACGGGACCAGAGCACCTCCGTGTCACCCGTTCCTGCGCGGTTTGTACGTCAGTCTGCCCTCAATAACAAGTGGGTTTTGGGCCTTGGTTGCTTTTTTGGTTGTTTTTCTAGGGTTTTTTTGCGGCACCCCAGCCGCGCGACCACAAAGCGGACCATCGACCGGTGCTCACGAGGGTCGTTTTTGGCTTGTTTTCAGGCTTCGACCGCGGCCCGGAGCGGCGGTTCAACCGGCAGCGCATCGGCGGGATGAAAGAGCCCGGGCAGACGCCCGCCGGAGGCCGCGTGCAGGAAACCCCTGCGAAAAGCGAGCTTTTTGAGGGGAACGTGCTGGGTGTAGCTGAGATCCTGCATCGGGCGGTTGTCGCAGGATGCGCCCAGGTCGGCCGCGGATTCGGGCATGCGGGCGGTCGCGTGGAAGGCTCGGAGCTGGTCGGGCTCGCGCCCGGCTTCGTGTTCGATGAACGCGCGGGCGTAGGCGATCTCGTCGGGAGCGAGGAGGTCGCGCCCGAAGAGGTGTCGGGCGCAGTCGGCGGCGGCGTGGGCGAAACCGAAGGCCGAATAGCCCAGCCGGTGCTCGCGGTCGAGGTAGCCGTCGGGGGTGAATCGGTGGTCGTGGGGCGCTGCGGCATCGGGCCGGAACAGCAGTGGCGAGCCCAGTTCCTTCGAAAGACGCCATCCCAGCTCGACATCTTCGTAGCAGCAGTTGGCCAGAGCCGGGCGGAAGCCCCCCACCTCCACCAGCGCCTCACGCGGGACCGAGAGGTTCAGCGTCCAGGCGTGGCGGTAGCCCCAATCATGATCGGCGGGTCGCAGGGAGAGCCCGTGGCGGTCGATCATGCGGTCGTAGAAGAAGACCATCGAGGTTTCGCGGATGAGGTGATGGAACAGCGTGTCGTCGACGCGCCGGACGAAGGGGGAGTGTCCCAGCACCATCGCCGGGGCGGAGGTGGCGCGGGCGTGGGCGTCGAGATGGGCCGCGAGCAGGCCCGGCGCGGGGAGTACATCGTCGTTGAGGAACAACACGACGGGGGCGCGGGCGGCCTCGATGCCGACATTCTTGGCGTGAGCGTTGCCGAGGCGCGGAGCCGTGATCGTGACGAGGCCGGGATGCTCGGGGAGCGCGGGCATCGAGTCCGGGGGAGATTCCGGGGGGCCGTCGAAGACCACAACGATCTGAGTTGCGGCGGGCGCCAGGGTTTGTCTGACCAGCGCCGCGATGCAACGGGCCAGCGGCCCGGGCCGGGCGCGGGTCGGGATCACCACGGAGATGGCTGGCGCGGGGGGCACTGGTGGCTTATCGGCCCGCGGGGCCCCGGCGCTTGGGTGCCGGTGCTGGTCCGGGCCGGGAGGGGAACTGCCTCAAAATCGCGGAGGTTCACCGATGCGAGGTGAATGGGCGTCCGATACCACCCTCACGCGGCACGAGGGAGCCGCGGCCGGAGAGCGGCCATGACCTTTGATCGACTCGAAGAGGTGAAGCCGGACGAGGGTTCGGCGGGGAGCACGGCGGGGCTCGAGCGTCGCCGGCACCCGCGGCTGTCGCTGGTGCGTCCGTGCAAGGTCCGCGACTGCCGCACGCTGGTGTTCAGCCCGGGGCTGACCAGCGATGTGTCGGTGAGCGGGGCGCTCCTGCGGATCGACCGGACGCGTCCGATCGCGCCGGGCGACGAGATGGAGGTCGCGGTGGCGTGGACACGGGACGCGGTGCTGAGCGCGCAGTCGATGGTGCGTGCCCGGGTCCGTCGCGTGACGCCGATCGACCACCACCACCAGTCGGTGGCGGTGGAGTTCGAGCCGAAAGTTGCCGCGTCGGCTGAGGTCATGCGGGCCGCGGCGTGACGCCGCTCAGGTGCCGCGACGGTTGCCGTACAGCGTGATGTGAAGTCGGTGGCAGTAGCGCCAGTTGTGCCTGATGCAGGCCTGGGTGACCAGTGCGCGTTGCTCGGGCGACGGCTCAGCCACACCCTCGGGCATGAGCAGGACCTCATCGGGCGCGATGGCGGGCAGGCGGGCGAGAAGCCCTTCAATCTCGTCCATATCGGCCTGCGTGCAGATCACAAACTTGAGCTGGCGCTGCGGGTAGCGTTCGATGAGCCTCGTGAGGGCCTGGGTGTCGATGCGCCGCTCTTCGTGGCGCTGGCGCCAGACGCCGGTGGGATCGCGCGGGTCGCCGGGCTGCGGGGCGCTCCCCGAAAGCTTGGGGCTGATGCTCATGAGGTCGCAGGGCAGGTCGCGGAAAACGGTGCCGGCGGTCTCGATGGTGATGTGAGCGCCGGCATCCTTGAGGGCGCGGGCCAGCGGCTCGACCTGCGGGAAGATCATGGGCTCGCCGCCGGTGATGACCACGTGGCGGGCTCTGGCGGCGGCGAACTCGGCGACGAGCTCGGCGACGGTGCGGGTCTGGCCCTCGGGGTTCCAGGAGGCGTAGGGGGTGTCGCACCAGGCGCAGCGGAGGTTGCAGCCGCTCAGGCGGATGAAGAACGACGGCACGCCGGTGAGCCGTCCTTCCCCCTGGATGGAGGTAAAAGTCTCCGAGACGAGCATCGTGTCGCGGGGGGTACCTGCCCCGGCGTCGGCGCGGTTCTGGGGGGTCTGGGGATGGAGTGGCGGCGTGGTGGTCACGGATCGGGCCCGCAAGGGAGTGGTCCGGGATCGTAGCTCGGGCATCCGACGGGGCCCGAGGGGCGAATCTGATTGGGGTAGCATGGCCGGGGTCGCACGGAGTGAACGTGTCGCATGAACGCGCGGATGGACATTCCCAACGAGTTTGCCGCGGAGATGATCCGTTCGGGTGCGTCCGGCTATGCCGCACTGGCGGCGCGAGAGATGGTCGGCGACCGCGGCGAGCTGGTGGATGTGCACGGGCGGCGGCCGTTCATCGACTGGCGTGACAACCTGACGAGCCGTCTGGCGTACCTGGCCGCGGCGCTGGAGGCGGGCAGCCCGAGGCTGTTCGCCGAGCAGGTGGCGTGGGCCAAGGCGGCGTTCATCGCGCGCGATGTGCCGCTGGACCTCTTGCGAACGAGCCTGGTGAGCCTGCTGCGGGTGCTGCAGTCAGAGCTGCCCGAGTCGATCCGAGCCGAGGTGACGGACTATGTCCGGGGCGCGATCGTCGAGCTGGACCGGGCTCCGCACGACCTGCCGAGCACGCTGACGGTGGGCACGGAGCATGGTCGCGTGGCGGCGGGGTACCTCCTGGCGATGCTCGAGGGTGACCGGCGGCGGGCGTCGGAAATGATCATGGACCTGGCGCGGGGCGGCGTGTCGGTGCGCGAGATTTACATGTCGGTGCTGACGCCGGTGCAGCAGGAGCTGGGCCGCATGTGGCACATGAACGAGATCAGCGTCGGCGAGGAGCACTTTGCGACCGCGACCACGCAGATGGTGATGTCGATGCTGTACCCGCACCTTGAGCGCGGCCCGGCCAACGGTCGGACGGTGGTGGCGGCGGCGGTGGAGGACAACGCCCACGAGATCGGCGTGCGGATGGTGGCTGACTTCTTTGAAATGGACGGCTGGCGCTCGATCTATCTGGGACCGAACATGCCCGCGGACGACCTGCCGGGAGCGGTGGCGGACTTTGGCGCTCATGTGCTGGCGCTGTCGGCGGGGATCAGCACGCAGATCCGGCACGTCCGTGAGGCGATCGCGGCGGTCCGTGGCGACCCGGTGTCGGCGGGGGTGAAGATCCTGGTTGGCGGCGCGGCGTTCGCGGGGGCCTCGGCGCTGGGGCGGAGGCTTGGGGCCGACGGCTGTGCCGCCACGGCGGACGAGGCGGTCGCTGAGGGCCGTCGGCTGGCGGGTCTGGGGCCGGGCCGGGCGTAAGGCCGATCGCGGAGGTCCGGAATACCGCCGCCCGCGCTGAACTGGCGCGTTCGGGCACCCGATGAAGCAGACGCTCAAGCGGCCGGGCGCAGACCCGGCGGATCATGGCGCGCGCCGGCGCGCGGGATGCCCCGGGGAGCACGCGTGACCGCGAGCCGGACCGACACCAACCCGCTGCTGCTGCTGGTCGACGATGCGCCGACGATCCATCGCCTGCTGGCGGTGAAGCTCAAGGACGAGGGGCTGGAGTTCCTGGCCGCGTTCAGCGGCGAGGAGGCGCTGGAGCTCGCGCAGACCCACAGCCCGTCGTTGATCCTCCTGGACATGGTGATGCCGGGCATGGGCGGGATCGAGACGCTGAGGGAGCTCAAGGGTGATGCTCGGACGATGGACATCCCGGTGATCATCCTGTCGGGGAACAATGATGCGGAACTGAAAGTCGCGGCGTTTGACTCGGGCGCGATGGACTACGTGACCAAGCCCTTTGACGTGCACGAGCTGCAGGCGCGGATCCGTTCGGCGCTGCGGATGTACACGCTGGTGCGTCTGCTCGAGCAGCGGGCCCAGATCGACGCGATGACCGGGCTGTGGAACCGGATGTACTTCAACGAGCGGCTGGGCGCCGAGCTGGCGAACGCCGAGCGGTCGGGCTCGCCCTTGGCGCTGGTGCTGTGCGACATGGACCACTTCAAGGCGATCAACGATCGCTTTGGCCACCTGGCGGGCGACGCGGTGCTGCAGACGTTCGCGTCGATGTTCGCGCACGAGCTGCGGGTGTACGACGTGGCGTGCCGCTTCGGGGGCGAGGAGTTCGCGCTGATCCTGCCGGGGGCGACGGCCGAGGAGGCGGTCGCGGTATGCGAGCGGCTCCGCCGGGCGCTGCAGGTGCGGACGTTCCGGAAGTATCCGGAACTGACGGCGACGGTGTCGTTCGGCGTGACCGACGGGGCTGTCGAGGGAACGGCCGGGGCGCCGGGCTGGGTCGAGGCGGCCGACCGGGCCCTGTACTCGGCCAAGCAGAGCGGGCGCAACCGCGTCCACGTCTACGACCCGCGCGACGGTTCGGGGCGGGCCTTCCGGCTCGCGTCGTAACCGCGGGCGGGGGCGGCCATCTACAATCACGGCCCGTTCGGTCGGCGGCGTCGCCGGCGGACGTTTCGCGCCGCCGGACCACCCCCACTCATGCCCACCGGACCCGTCAAGGACAGCCTGTCCCAGCGCCTGCAGAACGGACGCGGCGCGGGCATCGCCACGGTGCTGCTCACGCTGCTGGGCTGGTCGAGCGTGCCGCTGTTCATCAAGCACTTCTCGCACGCGATCGACATGTGGACCAGCAACGGCTGGCGGTACGGCTTTTCGGCGCTCTTGTGGGCCCCGGTGCTGGTCTTTGGCGCGATGCGCCGGAGCCTGCCGCCGGGATTGTGGAAGGCGGCGCTGGTGCCGGCGCTCTTTAACAGCACCGGGCAGATCTGTTTCACCGCAGCGCACTACATGATCAACCCGGGGATGCTGACCTTCAGCCTGCGGCTGCAGATCATCTTCGTCGCGGCGGGGGCGGCGCTGCTGTTCCCCTCTGAGCGGCGGGTGATCCGTTCGGCGGGCTTCATCACCGGCGTGGCGCTGGTGATGCTTGGGACGCTGGGGGTGGTGCTGTTCGGCGAGTCGTCGCCGAAGGGGTCGTCGGCGCTCGGGGTGGTGATCGCGATCGCGGCCGGGCTTCTGTTCGCGTGCTACGCGCTGAGCGTCCGCAAGTTCATGCACGGCATGCCGCCATTGACGGCCTTCGCCGCCATCAGCCAGTACACGGCGGCGGTGATGGTGGGGCTGATGCTGGTATTCGGGACGAACTTCGGCGCCGGCGTGCTGGGGCTCTCGGGCACGCAGGTTTCGTTGCTCTTGTTCTCGTCGTTCCTGGGGATCGCGATGGGGCACGTGTGCTACTACATCGCGATCGCGCGGCTGGGGGTGGCGGTGTCGAGCGGGATCATCCAGCTCCAGCCGGTGCTGGTCGCGATGGCCAGCTTCTTCCTGTTCGACGAACGGCTGACGGGCGGGCAGTGGACTGCGGGGGCGGTGGCGCTCAGCGGTGCGGCCACGATCCTCTACACGCAGCACCGGCTGATGCGGGCCGTCCGCCGCGAGACGGCGATGGCCGCCACGACGGCTCAGGCGGCGGAGTTCAAGGATCTGCCGGTGGATGCCGTCGCGGCGGCGACCACGGGGGAGATGACCGAAGGAACGACAACCCCCGCGCGGGGCGGGGGCTGAGAAAGTGCGTGATTGACGGTCGAGGCCCGATCAGGCGCGGCGGCGACGCGCGGTGAGCAGTGTCACACCGGTCAGCAGGCCGATGGAGGCCGGAGCGGGCACGGTGATGAAAGCGGCATCGGAGCCGAACTCAACACGCACGCCGCGATCGAGCAGCCAGGAGAGATTGTCGATCGCTCCGCTGAGGGTCACGACGAAGATCGCCTCGTCCTGAATCGCGCCCAGTCCGCCAAGGCTGACGACGGCGGGGTTGGCAACCAGCCCGCCCTGCGGGCCGTTGAGCCCGGCAGGGCCGTCGAGATTCGGGCCGCCGAAGTCGGTGATGCCCGCAGAGTTGCCGCTGATGGCGTTGCGGAGCGCGCCGGAGAGGCCCGAGTTCCCGAATCCCCACTCGCCGCCGATGTTTGTGCCGGGTCCGTAGCTGCCGGTGTCAAAGTCGATGGACTGGCTGTTGGGGCCGATCTCGCCGGCGCCGCCGGTGATCGTCAGGCCGCCGGGCAGGTCGAACGACACCCCGGTGAGCAACTGATCTGCGGAGCCAAACCCGCCGGGCGCCCCGGTCGAGACGTTGCGGAGCCGGACTTCAAGCGTCGTGGCGTTGACGAGATTGAACTCGGCCTCTGCCGCAAGACCCGGCAAGCCGGGGTCGGTGAAGACGATGATCGCAGCCCCTGCGGCCTGCGCAACACCGAACATCGCGGACGCAGACAGAACAACACCACCGATGCGTGACGTGCGCACATCTTCCTCCTCTCAAACACATCGAGGACGTCAAGTTCGACGCCACGACAGCACGTCCAGTCCCCCTGAACATGCTGGGAGAATTGTACACGCGCGCCGCGCCCAGTCCACGCGGGTTCGCACTGAAGAATCCGCCGTTGGAAGAACCGGTGTCCGAGAATCATCACGCCCTGGCCGAGATCGACCAGGGTTTACCCAGTTTGACGAACCGATCAGGCGCGGCGGCGACGGAGTGTGGTCATCGTTACAACGGCGAGCATCGCGAGGCCCGAGGGGGCGGGGACCGACGCGTCTTCGGGGGTCCAGGTCGTGATGAATGCGGCGTCGGAGCCGAACTCGACGCGTACGCCGTTCTGCGCAAGGAAGTCGAGGCTCGACACGGCGGCGCTGAGCGACACGTTGAAGACCGCTTCGTTTGAGATGGCGCCGAGGCCGCCCATCGGGACCACGACGGGGTCGGCGACAAGACCGCCCTGCGGGCCGCTGAGCGCGCCGGGACCGTCGAGGTTCGGGCCGCCGAAGGCGGTGATGCCGGCCTGGTTGCCGCTGATGGCGTTGCGGAGCGCGCCGGAGATGCCGGCGTTGCCAAAGCCCCACTCGCCGCCGATGTTCGTACCGGATCCGTAGTTACCGGAGGAGAAGTTGACGGTGAAGCTGTCGACGCCGATCTGGGCAGTGCCGCCGGTGATCACGACGCCCGACGGGAGATCGAACGAGATGCCGGTGAGGATCTGGTCGGAGTTGCTGAATCCGGCCGGGACGGCGGTGGAGGTGTTGCGCAGGCGGACCTCGATGGAGGTCGAGCTGTTGAGCGTGAACTGCGCCTGGGCGCCAAGGCCGGTGAGCGATGCATCAGAGAAGGTGAAGATGGCGGCGGAGGCCGATCCAGCGAAGGCCGCGAGACCGACAACCGGGATGACAACGGCGATGGAGCGGCTCGTTCGCATTTGAAGTTCCCCCTTGTGAGACCGTGCCGTGCGGCACGACGGGCGCTGTGCACCGCCCTGACCATTCGAGCATGCGATGCCGTGACGGCGATGCCAGCCGCGAGACGGTTTGACACTCGAAGGGGGGAAGGGCTGTAACGCGCCTGCGGGCGGCGCGTGCGGAGATGGTTATTGGGATGCGGACGAGCCGCACTCGGGGCAGGTGGCGGCGGGGAGGCCACGCAGGTCGTAGCCGCAGGACTGACAGGCGTCGCGCCCCGGCCGTTCAGAGAGTCGTTGCAGGGTGTCGGGGACGAGGGCGGCCAGCAGGCCGAGGTGGAGGAGCCCGACGCCACTGGCAAATACGATCATGGGGTCCAAGGTGGGAGCCGGGATCAGGTTGACTCCAAGTGCCAGCGTGGTCGCGAGGGCGACGGGCAGCAGCATCAAGACTCGACCCGAGACGACGGCCACGAGCGCGCCCAGGACCATGCCCGTGACGCACAGCATCGCATGAGCCTCTGACTGCATGAACCTTGGCAGTGACGGGCGGAGGGTGAGGGCCAGAGTCATCACCCACAGGAAGTGAGTCGCGCCGGCAAGACCGACAATCACGGCGCGCACCACGTTGTGCCGTCCGGGCCTGATCGCGAACAGCAGCGAGGCGTACACCGCGAAGGCCACTCCGTTCCCGATGTACATCACGCCAACACCACGCTGGGAGAGACTGAGGATCGGCTGTGCGATGGCCCAGGCAACTCCGGCAGCGGCGATCTGAAACACCAACCGTCGGGCCGTTGTCCGTCGCGCCGATGAGCCACGCATTGGCGTTTACTCCACGAGCCAGTCCGCCGGGTCGGACTTGCGCCGGGTGACGCGGCGGTAGAGCGTGTCGCGTTCGACGGGAACGAAGCCCGCCTCGCGGATGGCGCGCTGGAGGTCGAGCACCGTCGTTTCCTGGTGCGTGCCCGCGCCGCCGACCTTGGTGATGTCGTACCAGACCACGGTGCCGTCGATGTCGTCGGCGCCGCACTGGAGCATTGTCTGGGCCATGCCCAGCGTCTGCATGATCCAGAAGGCCTTGACGTGGGGGAAGTTGTCGAGCATCAGCCGGGCCACGGCGAGCGTCCGCAGGTTTTCGAGCCCCGTCGGGCCGGGCAGGTGCTCCAGCTCGCTTTCATCCGGGAAGAACGGCAGCGGGATGATGGTCTGGAAGTAGCCGGGAGAAGCGGGTGTCGAGGTGGCGAGGTTTCGAGGTGACGAGGAGGAGCCGAACGCGAGTTGCTCCGGCAGTGGTGTGCCGGGGCTGGTGAGCGTGATGACGGGCGCGTCCGCGCCCGCGTCGCCGGCGTCGCCGAGGCGGCCCGAACCGGCCGCCGCGTGGTTGCCCGCGCCAGTGGCACCTTGACACCTCGACACCTCGACACCTGCGTAACCCATCCGCGCGAGCGCTTCATCCTGCACGCGGCGGAGCATGTCCATGTGGACCAGCCGCTCGTGACGCTGCTCGATGTGGCCATAGAGGATGGTCGCGTTGGTGTTGAGGCCGATCTCGTGGGCGATGGTGTGGACGTCGAGCCAGACGTCGGAGCGGATCTTGCCCTTGAAGGCCTCGTCGTGGACGCGGTCGTCGAACACTTCCGCACCGCCGCCGGGCAGCGAGCCCAGGCCCGCCTTCTTCAGCTCGGTGAGCACGTGGCGGATGGCGTCGCGCCGACCCTCGGTGGTGTTCTTGTAGACCTTGGCGATCCTGGCGAGGTGGACGATCTCGACGGCGGTGAAGGCCTTGAGGTGGAGCTGCGGCACGGCGTCGCGGATGGCCGCGAGCATGTCGGTGTAGTACGAGAAGGGCATGTAGGGGTGGAGGCCGCCGACGATGTGGCACTCGGTCGCGCCGTTGGCCGCGGCCTTCCGGGCCTCCTCGACGATCGTGGCGACGTCCATCTCGTACGCGCCCTCGTCGCCGCGCTTGCGGTAGAAGGCGCAGAACTTGCACGAGAGCGCGCAGACGTTGGAGTAGTTGATGTGGCGGTTGATGTTGTAGTACGCGGCGTCGCCGTGGAGGCGTCGGCGGACGGCGTCGGCCATCTCGCAGACCGTCCAGATGTCCGGGGTGGTGAAGAGCACATCGCCGTCGTCGAGGCTCAGTCGCTCCCCCGCTTCCACCTTGGCGCGGATCGCGTCCAGGCGCGGGTCGGAGGCGAGCCCGGTGAGGCGGAGGGCGGGACTGGCGGCGGCGAGTGGGCTGATCGTTGGCATTGTTGAACTTTCAGTTTTCATTGAAACCTGTCGCCAAAGCATACCCGGCTGGGCCGCCGCCGTCTCGTTGCCAGACCAGGGTTCAGCCGGGGGCCCTCCCGGTCGATAGCGAGCCATCGTGGGGGAGGTTGGGCGACTGGGGCGCGATGGTTCTCGGACGCAATGGAACAGGGGCCGGCGCATGTGTAACGATGATTCGTTTCAAGGGTCGGAGCAGGACCAGGCCACGCCGCCGGGCATGAACGCCGGGCATCACGGGCACGGCCCGTCGCCCGAGCACGCCTCGGGCGACGAGGTGCTGGGGCTGCTGGACAAGCTCGGAGCGCAGCTCGAGCAGTTGCGGACGTTCAAGTCCGAGCGCGACGCGTTCCAGAATCTGCAGGCGCAGCGTGATGCGGAGTTCGCCGAGCGTCAGCGCCAGGTCGAGTCGATGGCCTCCGAGGTCGAGCGCCGGCGTCTCGAGGCCGAGCAGGCCGAGCACGCGCTGACGGGTGCACGGGCGCAGGTGGAAGCCGAGTCGCAGCGTATCGCCGGGCTGTCGCGTGAGATCGAGGCCCGCAGCGCGGAGCTGGAGTCCAAGTTCCGCGAAGCGGACCAGCGGCTGCAGCAGGCCGAGCAGCGGGCCCACTCGCTCGAGCAGCACCAGCGTCAGTTGGCCGAGCGTCAGAGCGAGCTGGAGCAGGCCGCGGCCATCGTGAGCCAGAAGGCCCGGGAGCTGGAGCAGCGCGAGGCGCAGGCGTCGTCCATGGCCGCACAGGAACACGGCGAGGTCGCCGGGCTGCGTCAGCAGCTCGAGCAGGCCGGCCACGCGATGGAGCAACTGCGCCAACAGGTCGCCGCGGCCGAGCAGCGCACCGTTGCCGCGCAGAACGAGTTGGCCCAGGCTTCGCAGCGGCTGGCCGAGGCCGAGCGCAAGGCCGAGCAGGCCTTGAAGGCCTCCGTCGGCAGCGGCGACGCCTCGAAGGCTTACGAAGAGAAGATCGCCAAGTACGACAAGGTCGTCGAGGCCCTCAAGGGCAAGCTGGCTTCGTCGGAGAGCACGATCGCCACGTTGACGGTGCGCCTGGAAGAGGCCGCCATTTCGGGCTCGCTGGCATCGTCGGCATCCGCGGGTGAGGAACTCGCCTCGGTGGAGCTCCGGCGCGAGCGGCTCCGCGTCTACAAGGCGCTGCTGCAGCAGCAGGCCCGGAAGATCGCCCAGGCCAAGAAGGTGCTGGAGAAGCGCCAGACAGAGCTTGAGAAGAACGTCGGCTCGCGGACGCGGGCCGAGGAGAACAAGCTCAACGAGCTCAAGCAGCAGGTGCAGGCCGAGAAGGAAGAGGTCGCCCGGATCCGCAAGTCGGCGATGGCCCGTGCGGCACGGAATCGTGCGGGGCTGTTCGTGCTGTTCTTCGGGCTGGGGCTGTGCCTCATCGCGGCCGCCTCGTGGTTCGCGGCGGGCAAGGTGGCCAAGCCGACCTACCTCGCGACGGCGACGATCGGGCTCGACGAGCGCGACATCGTGCCCGGCAGCGATCAGGTGGACGCGTGGCAGCAGTTCCAGCGCCAGCTTGTGAGCGATCCGCAACTGCTGGAACAGGCTTCGCAGCGCATGGATGCTCGCGGGTTCCGCGAACTGCGAACCCCCAGCGACCTGCGGGCGTTCCTTGGGGAGAGCCTCGAGATCAACGCGACGCAGCCTGGGCGCATCGGCCTGGCGATGCGCGGCGAGGGGGAGGGCCGCACGGCCCGGATGCTTGAGACACTCGTCACCTCGCTGGTGGCGTATTCGAACGACACGCGTGACCTTCGGCGCGACCAGGCGTCGACGGTGGTCGTCACCGCGGCACGGGCCGAGGGCGAACCGGTGGAGGACCCGCGGGTGGCGGTTGCCGGGATGATTGCCGGCGGCGCCAGCGCGCTGGCGCTGTTCCTGGCGGTCGTCTTCTGGCGGAGCATGACGCGTCCGCCGGATGATGAGGATGCGATGCTCGCGGTGACGGTGGATGCGGGCGTGATGCCGCTGGACCCCAGCGACAGCACCCGTTCGCCATCTGCGACGCGCCGACCGATCTGATCCCGCGGCCCGCCGCGATCACGGAGCAAATGACAGGAACCCCGGCGAGACGCCGGGGTTCCTTTGTTCACGGATCGTGCTTGGGGAGAGGTCAGGCGGTCCGGGCGACCATGATGACCATGTCGCTGCCGCCGACGGCGGCGGGGCCGATGATCGCAAGGCGGTTGAGCATGGCCAGCGGATCGGCGCCGTCGCGCGACTCCATGGCCAGGGAGACGTACTTGTAGCCGGCGACGGACTCGAACTCGACGAGCTTGCGCTCGGGCTGTCCCGACTCGTCGGTCAGGACCAGGGCGTACTGGCCGGACTCGGCGGGGAGATCATTGCAGACCAAGACGGCGCGACGGGTCTCGCTGTCGTAGTAGAGCTTGGCCTTGGTCTTGACGGGCTGAGCGCCGAAGACGGCGGGGGCCAGCTGGAAGTCGACAACGTGCTGGTTGGCGCTGACGAGGATGCCGGGCAACTGGCCGTGGCCGTCCTTACGGAACGGGTCGGACTCGAGGTTGCTGCCGGTGATCCGATCGAGGCGCTGGTATTCCTGAGAGATGCGGACGAAGAAGCCGGCCAGGACGACGCTGGCGGTCGCAAAGCCGATGCAGGCGGCGCGCCAGAGGGGCGCGGTGTTCCACCAGCGCGGCATCACCAGCGGGCCGATGCGTCCGGCGGTGGCGGGGGTCGGCTCCGAGACGGCGGTGATCGCCTCTCGTACGGCCGAGATCACCCGGGACCGCAGGCCCGGCGGGGGCTCGACCGCCGGCAGCCAGCGATCGATGTCCGCGAATCGTGCCTGTTCCTTGCGAAGTTGTGCACGGACTTCGGGCGGCGCGGCCCTGAATGCCCGCTCGAACTCTTCCCGCTCCTGCTCGTCCAGAAGGCCGAGCGCGTCGAGCGAAGCCATTTCAAGAAGTTCTCGCGTGGTCATGTGGAAATTTCCTCCCCGGCGCTCCATTCCCTGAGGCGCACCAGTGCGCGGCTCAGGGCTGACTTGATGGTCCCGATGGGGACGCCGAGTTCGATCCCGATCTGCTTTAGCGTTTGCCCGCCCAAATATGCCCGTTTCACTACAGTCCTTTGCAGTTCCGGCAGTTCTTCGATCTTCTCAAGCAGTGCCGCGAAGCGTTCTTCCTGTTCAACGCTGGATCCGACGCCGCCTTCCACCATTGCTCCGGCCGTGTCTTCCGACAAAACGCCCGGCTTGAGTCTCGATTGCATCCGCCTGAGCCTGTCCACCATCAAACGACGCGCGAGAAGCATGACCCATGTCACTAATGCGGCACGCTTTGGATCAAATCGCCCGGCGGTGGACCACAGACGAACAAAAACCTCCTGAACCACGTCCTCGGCTTCGTCCCGGTTGGGCATGGTCTGGTAGGCCATGCGGTAGACCAACGGGCCGAAGCGGTCGTACAGCCTCCCGATAGCCTCCTCGTCATCGGCGGCTACGCGGCGCATCAACTCCAGGTCTTGGTCGGGTCCCAGGGGCTCCATTGGATCTGTCCCTCGGGCGGATGCCTCCGACGCCACTCTATACGAGCATCTCCCACTTGGGATGCCCCGTCTCGGCGGCTTTTTGTTGATCGTGACGCCCGAATACGGGGTTTGCGACCGCCAACACGCAGAATGGAGGCAGGAGCCTCCACAAAGGTTATTTTCGGACAGTGTTTGGAGACCCCCGCCCACGTTGCGGGGATGCCTCCTGAAGCCAATCCCTGATTCCCTATCGAATAATAGCGTGTTCACCCTGGTTGGGGGAGGTAGCAGGAAACGTGCCCCAGTTGGGCCGATACCCTAGCAAGGCAAGGGAATGCCGGGTATTCTGACAGTGTTCGCGTGCTCTTGACGCTGGAGGTGGCGTCGTGGCTCGAGGGGTCGTCCAAAACTCGACCATGCATCAGAACGGGTCCGGACCCGAGCGGTTGGTGCGCTCGCGAGGATTCAGCCTGATCGACCTCCTGGTGGCCGTCGCCGTCATGGCCGCGCTCATCGCGATGCTGCTGCCGGCCCTCAGCAAGGCGCAGGAATCTGCCCGCCGAGTGAAGTGCAGCTCAAACATCCGCCAGATCGGTCTGGCGATCCAGATGTACGCCTACGACAACAAAGACCAGTTGCCGCCCAGCGTGTTTGATTCGCAGGGCATTCGGCAGCCAGGTTCCGCGTCCGAGATGATCTTCCTTCGGGCATCAGACGCTCAGGACGACCTCTCAGTTCCGCAATGGGACGGGCTGGGCATCCTTCATGAACTCGAGTATCTGAATCACCCGGGCGTGTTCTATTGCCCGAGCCATGGCGGCAGCCACCCGTACAGCGCGTATTCCGACGGCTGGACGGGCAACGACCAGTTCCAGCAAATCGCGGGCAACTTCCACTACCGGATCCCGGACCGCTCACGATTCCTTGCGGAACTGGACTCGACGGTCACGCTTGTGGCCGACGGAATGCGTCGGCGGTCGGACTACAACCACGAGATCGGCAACAACTTCATGAAGGCCGATCTGAGCGTCGGCTGGTACGCCGATCACAACGGTCGGTTGCTCAGCTATCTCGCGGACGACGGTTTGGCCGCACCCCCGCCGGACCAGAACCTCAGCGAGGCGTGGGCGATCCTCGACCGCACGAGCCCCGCCGGAGGAACCACCGACAACGGCAGTTCCAGCAACGACGGGCCCGACGAAGTGCCGCTGGACGGGCCCCACCAGGCCCCTGGCGTGGGCTCAAGTGGCCCGCGCGGTCGGTGAACCCCGACAGGTCCGGGGCGTCTCACTCATCGAGATTGTGATCACCGGATGATGCACCAGCGGTCGCTTTGGCGGTGCGGAAGGGCGATACTTCGCGCATGACCATCTGTTCCTTCGGATCGACCTGGAGACGCGCGGCGGGCGCGGCAGTTGCGGCATGGGCATTCATCGGTTCGAGCGCGTTCGCCGATCAGCCGAGCATGGCGATCGAGCAGGCGTACATCGGCGTCAACCGACCGGTGCCGATCGTCGTCACCGCCGAGGATGCCGCAGAACCCTCCGAGGCTATTGAAGTCGCGCTGCTGGAACCGGTCTCGGCCCGGGTCATCGAACGCAAGCGCGTGGAGCCGGGCCGGCTGGATCTGGCGTCGGCGTTCCCGTTGCTATGGACGCGCACCGAGCCCGCGGTGGTGTACGCCCAGCTCTTTCGTGAGGGTCGGCCGATCGGGTCGGCGCTGGTGATCCGGCCGCTGCTTGCGCCCGCCCCTGCGACCGACGGACTGACCGCCGCGCTGCGCGAGGCGGCAGAGTCGCGTTCGACGGACGAACTCACGCGGCTTGGCGCGCTGGGCGCCGACCGGCGGGCAGCGATGCGGCGGCTGGTGCATATAGAGCCCGCGACGGCGATGGTGCTGTCGGGCCTGAAGATCACGCTCGATCGACACGTGGTGCTCGAGACCTCCGAGGGACCGATCACGCTGGCGCTGCGCCACGATGCGGCCCCGAACACCTGTGATGCGTTTCTCGATCTGGTCGAGGGGGGGCTGTACACGGATGTGCCGTTCCACCGCGTGGTTGGGGCAGCGCCGGGGCGTCGCCCGTTTGTGATCCAGACGGGCGACCCGACGGGGTCGGGAGACGGCGGGGCGGGGCGAGCGATCAACTTTGAACCCAGCCCAATGCCCCACGACTTCGGCGTGGTCAGCATGGCCCGGCGCGACGACGATCCCAACAGCGCCGGGTCGCAGTTCTTCATCTGCCTGAGCCGCGAAGCCTGCCAGAGCCTTGACGGCGCCTACGTCGCGTTTGCGCAGGTCGTCGACGGCGCCGGGGCGGTCGGGGCGATCTCGCGTACGCCCGTGGGCCCGCGCAACGCCGACGACCCGCTGTCGCCTCACGATCGGCCGCTGAACCCGCCGGTGCTGCTGCGAGCGTTCACGCGTCCGGCGCCGCCGCACGGGACCGGACCCAGGCCCGCGACGCCCGCGGATGCACCGCCGGTCGATCGCTGAGCCCGCCTCAGGCCGAAGCGGGGCCGTGGAGCTCACGCCACTTTGTGACGGCTTCGGGCTCGCGCGCATAGATCGGCACGAGCGACGACGGGTCGGCGGCGGTTCGGCCGGCCGCGGCCTCGAGCACAGCCAAAGGGTCGAAGATCGGCGCGACCACCGACCAGCCGGGGCCCACCAGCCCGCGGGCGGCGAGCAGCCGAGCGAACTCGTCGTCTGCGACCAGCAGCGACGGTTCGCGGCCGAAGCGGTCGGCGAAGGAAGCGAGGTCGACGACCTCGCCCGCCATGGTCGCTTCGGTGCCGCCGGCGCTCACGCGATAGGTCCGGACCCAGACGCTGTCGCGCTTCCATGCCAGCGTGACGATCACCGGCCGCCCGCCCGCTTCACCGGGATCCACCCGGCGGATCACCCCCTCATCGGTCGGTACCGCGATGCACCCGGCCCCGACCGCCTGAGCCAGAAGGGCGGCGGTGGCGACGGCGATGCGGATGGAGGTGTAGCCGCCGGGGCCGACCGAGACGGCGATGGTCGCCAAGTCTTTGGGAGTGAGCCCGTGGTCCGCGAACAGCGCGTCGATGGCAGGCATCAGGGCATCGTCATGGCGTGAGGCGGGCGCCAGCGCCCGTCGGCCCAGCGGTTCGACGACTCCGGCGGCGTTCAGACGCCCGAGGGCAACCCCCCCGCCGCCGGGGGTTCCCGGCCCGGGGTTGCTGGTTTCGATGGCAAGGATGATGCGGCCGGAGTTGAACACCGGGGTGAGTCTAGTCGGCGGCGGAGGACGAACCCCGGTCTGCGAGCTGCGCCGGCGCGGGTCTCGTCGGCACGGCCCTTGGGTGGTGCTTCCCGCGCTGGCGCCTCGCTACACTCCCGGGTCTCGCGGCCGGGATGGCCAGATCAGTTCGCCGATCAGGGGCAGCAGCGTGCAGGACCATTTCCTCATTCGCACCGGGATGACCTGGCTTGGCAAGATCAAGCTCAGGGCTGCCGTGTTCGTCATCGGTGTGCCCCTGGCGGTCGCCGGCGCGATCTCCGTGGGCCCCGCCTGGCTGGCGCTGCCGCTGGTCGGCGTGGCGGTGGCGGCGATCACGGTCTCGCTCAACAAGGTGACATCGCGACTGGACCAGCGGGTCTGCTGGACGTGCGGCTGCGATCTGTCGTCGGTGCCCGAGGCCGAGCAAGGGCTGGTGTGCCCCACGTGCGGCTCGCTGCACCAGCACAATCCCGTGCAACTGGCGCTGGGTCCCGGCGAATCGGACCTTTTCGACGACGCTGACGACGATCAGGCCACGGCCTGACCCCGGCGCAGGGGCTCGCTGTTTCCGTAGGACAGTGAGCGCCAGAGCCATTCGAGCGGGCCGTAGCGGAAGCGGGCCAGCCACCACGGGCTCCACGCCAGTTGCAGCGCCCACGCGCCAAGCACCAGCGGCACGAGCTGCCACCGCTCCAGCGACGCGAAGAGGCCGAAGCCGTAGCCGTAGAACAGCGTGGTAAAGATCAGCGACTGGGCGATGTAGTTCGTGAACGCCATGCGCCCGACGGCGGCGAGGGTGCGTCGGCCGGCCTCCCACACGCCCGAGCGGCACCAGAGCATGACCAGCGAGACGTGCGCCAAGGCCACGAACACGCTTCCCACGTAGTTGAAGTGCCAGTTGATGGCGAAGGTCTCGATGAAGTCAAAGTCGGCGGCTTCTGATCGCTGCCATCCGAGGTAGACCAGCGGCAAGCCAAGGGCGTACCCAAGGCCCGCGGTCAGCATGAGGCGTGCGGGGCTCCACCGGGCCGCGAAGAGCCCGAGCTTCATGAGTCCCATGCCGATCAGCATGAGCCCGGAGACGCGCCACAGACCCCACATCGCGAACATCGACGTCTGCATCTGGAGTGTGGCGTGCGCGCGCACGACGAACGTCTCCATGAACGTCCCGCGATAGGCCCGGATCTCTTCGTCGATGCTGCCGGGCGCAGGCATCATCGTCGGCTCGATCTCGGCCCACACGCCCTGCATCTCGGCCTGCATCTCCGTGGGTTCGCGCCCTTCGGCAAGGGCGAGTTCGGCCTGCTCGGCCTGGGAACGCATGAAGAGCATCGACCCGCCGATCACCCCGCCTACCCCGACGGCGATCCCCATGACGACCACGCCCAGTGGGATCAAGACCGCCGGGCGGAGCTTTCTGAGCGGGTAGACGATCATGCCACAGACGGCGTATGCCACGAGAATGTCGCCAAACCACAGGAAGTAGGAGTGGATGAGCCCGAAGACCAGCAGCCACATCATGCGGCGGTAGTGCAGGCCGGCGGCGCCGCGTCCGGCGTTGTGTTCGCGCACGGTCATCAGGATGATCCCCGCGCCGAAGAGCATCGAGAAGATCGACATCATCT
>SXGQ01690937.1_pt1 | contig 18744 bp, 18 predicted proteins | sample 3178371 | NCBI WGS metagenome assembly SXGQ01 (sample SAMN11356859, study PRJNA531348) | freshwater metagenome | isolation source: freshwater sample F1-20 | place: China: Fuxian Lake, Yuxi | collected 2017-12-25 | reverse complement strand
GGCTGAAGCCGCCGCCGACGAAGGCGCCACCCCAGGCGGCGTCGGCGGCACGGCACTGGCCGGCGCGGCGGGCGTTGCCGGGACCGCGGCCGCGGGCGCATCGCCGCCAATCACGGCCGGTGGGCCGCCGAGCATCATGTTGCTCTGGGTGCCGATGTAGATCGGGCTCAGGTCCGACGCGCGCAGTTCATGGGTGCGCAGGATGCGCGGCGTCAGCAACATCACGATGTCGGTCTGCTTGATGGTGTTGTCGTTGTTCGAAAACAACTGCTTCACCACCGGCAACCGCATGATGCCAGGGAAGCCGGTCAGCGACTTGGGCGCGTCCTCGCGCAGCAGCCCGGCCAACAGGTTCGACTCGCCGTCGCGCAATCGCAGCTTGGTCTGCACCTTGCGCGAGAAAAACGACGGCAGGTTCTGGCCGGCGATGTTGGTATCCTGCCCGCGCGCGCTGTTCTCGATGCTGATTTCGAGGATGATGTCGCCGTCGTAGGTGACCCGCGGCGTCATGTCGACGATGATGCCGATCGTGCGGTAGCCGTAGGAGGTCAGCGGGTTCACCGTGCTGCCGCCGGCGGCCAGCGGCGTGAACGTCGTGCTCGGCACCGGCACGTCTTCACCGAGATTGAGCGACAACTTCTGCCCTTCCGTGCCACGCAGGTTCGGCTTGGCCAGCACCTTGGTCTGGGAATCGCTCTCCAGGAACCGGACCACCGCCGACGGCACCGACAGGTAGAAGTCGGCGGTGCTCACACCTTGCGAGATCGTGTTCAGGTTGAACGGCTTGTCAGATGGCGTCGATTCGGGCGAGAAGTTCAGCGCCGCCGAATAGCTGCCCAGGTCAAGGCCGTACCGCTTGGCGCGTTCGCGGCTCACCTCGAGAATCTGGACGTTCACCGACACTTCGGCGCGCGGCTTGTCGTTGGCCTCGATAATGCGCTCGGCCACCGCCACCACCGCCGCAGTCGCGCGAATCGTCAGCGTGTTGGCGGTCTTGTTCGGAACGATCTGCGGCTGGATGGCCATGCCCGCCACGCGCAGCATGCCGGTCAGCAGCGCCTGCATCTCGGTCGCGTCGGCGTTGGAGATGAAGAACGTCCGAATCACCTGGTCTTCGTACTGCGTCCGCTTCTGCGTGCTGTCGGCGGCGACGATGATGGTCCGCTCGTTCAGCACCTTGTAGAACAGCTGATTCGACAGCATGATCTGCTGCAGCGCCTGTTCGAGCGACACGCCTTCGAGCTTGAGCGTGATCGAGCGATCCTGGAAGTCTCGATCGAACGTGACGTTGATCCCGCTGTAGTTGCCGATGAAGCTGAGGATCTCGCGCAGGCTGGTGTTCACCAGGTTCACGATCAACGGTTCGGGATTGGTGGGGCTCAGCACCGGCTCGATGCTCCGGCGCGCCTGCTGCCGGAGCTGTTCAATCGCCGGCGGCGGCGTGGCCGCTTCAATGCGGTCGCGCAGCATGCGCTCGATCTCTGCCGCCTTGGCGGCGATCGTGCGGTTGGACGGCTCGAACTCCGTGGCCTTGGTGTAGGCGCGGAGGGCTTCTTCGGGCTGGCCGGCAGCCTCGAACTGCCGGGCGCGATCGGTGTACTGGGTCGACGCCATCAACATGGCGCGCTCGAGGGCAATCTTGTAGTCGGGGCGATCGGGGTCGTCTTCAAGCGCCTGGCGATAGAAACCGACGGCGGCCTCCCAGTCGCCGGCCTGGCCCGCCGTTTCGCCGCGCGCGAACGAGCGGCCGGTAGCGCAACCAGCGGCCAGCACGGCGGCCAGCGCCACCAACCCGACTCCGTTTACCAAACGCCTCATCATTATTCGCTCTACTGCCCCGTCAGCCGAATCACCTGGCGGCCCCGCCCATCGAGATGCGTGACTTCCACGGATTCGGCGCCGATCTTCACAATGCGGTAACGGCCATCAATGGTATCGCCGTCCTTGCCGTACATCGTCACCTTCCCGTCACTTAGCACCGCCCATTTCACGCCGTTGGCTCGTTCGACCAGGGCGATGAACTTCAACGGTATCGGCGGCGGTGGGGGCGGCCCGGCGGGTGCCGGCGGCGCCACCGGCCGCGTCAACTCCGTCTCCGGCGACGTCACCGGCCGCGGGGGCCCCGGCGACACCTTCGGCTGGAACCGAAACGGATTGCGCGCCGTCCCGCTCGGTTCGCCTCGTTCCGCGGCCAGCGTGCCGAGGGCGACCGGCCTTGGGGCCTCAGCGGCCTCACCGGCGACCGGCCGCGCCGCCCGGGCGGGGCTCCCCGCGACCGGCGCGGCCACCGGTTCCGGCCGCGATTGGAACCACACCACCAGCGCCAGCACCAACACCATACCGCCACCCATCAGCAGCCGGCGCCGATCAGCGAACATCGCGCCTCGACTGGTAATACGTCGATACCGCCAGCACCAGCGACAGCGTGCTGCCATCGCCGTCCTGGGCCAGCGACAGGTTGTCAATGACCACGAAGTCGGGCAGCGTTTCCACGGCGTGGATGAACCGCTGCACGTCCTCCCACTCACCCGACAGGCTGTAGTTCACGGCCAGGCTATCGAGCGACGACTCCCGCAGGGTGGTCGGCGACGTCGCGCTTTGCCTGAACACCACGTCGTGGGACCGCGCCAGCAGGCTCAGCTTCGAGTGCGTGATGCGCTGCGCGGCGCTCAGGTCCGCGGGCAGCACCTCGCGATAAAACCGCTCCAAGTCGCGGGTCGCCTGAGCCTGGCCGTCGCGGGCTGCCTCGGCGGCCGCCAGTTCGGCGCGGGCGTCGGCGAGCGCCAGGCTCGAGGCCTGCGCCCGTGTCCCGCCGCTCTCGACCGACGCCCTCAGCGGCAAAACCAGCAGCACCAACACGCCGAGGTTGATGGCCAGCAGCGCGCCGAGCGGCACGAGTACTCGCCGGTGGTCGGCGACAATCCGCGCGAGCGGCACCTCGCTGCCCGCCGTAAATAGCGCCTTCATCGCCGGCCTCCCGCCACGACGTTGGCCGCCGAACGGTTCGCCGGCGCCGCCTCGCTAGGATCAGACGCCGACGGCGACGCCGTGGCCGCCGGTGGCGCCTGAATGGCCGGCGGCGGGAGGTTGTAGTACGCCTGCAGGACTGACGTCAGCGAGAGGTCTTCGTTGCTCGCGTCCGACCGTGACAGCACGTCCATGAACACGCCGGTCTTCTCGAGGGCCGCGATAAAGCGGTCGAGGTCCTCCTGCTGCCGGGACTGGACGGTAAACGCCACCAGCAGCCGGCCGGCGTTGTCGACCTGCGGCTGCACCGACGAGATGCGCACTTCCGGCGGGAGCGTGGCCTGGAACTGATTCAGCAACTCGGTCCAGGAAAACGCGCGGCGATCGATCAGCGCATTGGCCTCGCGCGCAGCCGCCGAGACCTGCGACAACTGCGTTCGATCGATGGTCTGCTGAACCAGCCGCGCCTTCTCCCGCAAATCGCGCGCCGCGCTCTCGTTCTCGACGACGGTCCGGCTCAGGTCGCGATTGGCCCGCTGCAGGCGCCACAGCTCCACCGTGTTGAACACGGTGAGCCCGGCCACGAACACGCCGACCACTGCCAGCCCGATCCGCACGGCGCGGGTGTTGTAGAAGGGCCGCGTCGACAGGTTGGTGCGCAGCATCGCTAGGCCACCCGTCCTTCCCTCAGCAGCACGCCGACGAGCGGCGCCAGCACGTCGAGCACCTCCTGCGAGGCGCCAATGCGATCGGGCAGCGCGGCCGCCTGTCGCGGGTCCACGGATTCGACCCCGATGCGCAGCCGCTCTTCGAGACCCCGCCGCACGCTTTCCGCGCCACCCGGCAGCCGGCCGCCGCCGGCGACCAGCACGCGCGCGAAGCCGGCGCCATGCAGGCGGTCCTCGTAATACATCGCGGTCTGGTGAATCAGGTCCGCCAGCGTCCCCTCGGCCTCTTCGCCGCGGTGGCGGAAGAACAACAGCGACCGGTCGCGCATGACCGCGAGCGTGAGGTAGGTGTCGGTGATGTGAACGAGCAGCCAATCTCCCGCGGGGCCGCCCGACACGGCCAGAATGCCATTGAGCACGCTGAACGACGCGAGATCGACCAGGCCGGCCTCGGCGCCGGCCATCAGACAGGCCTGCTCGTATTGCTGGGTCACGTCGGCCCGGGCCAGCGACACGACCATCTCGTGGCTGCCGTCAGCCGCGGCCAATCCGGGCGACACACTAATCACCGCCTGCTCGATCGGGAACGGCGCGGTCTTGCGCACCTGCCACCGGACGATCTCCTGCAGGTCGGCGGCCTTGGGGGGTACTTTTTCCAGCCGGAGCAGCGCGACCTTCGCCACCGTGTCGGGCACGACCAGCGCGACGCGGCCGGGCGGGCGACCCAAGGCGGCCAGCACACGGCCCACGGCCTTCGCGACGGCCGGCACATCCGCCAGGTTGAGCGCGGAGAGCGACGGCACCACCGCGCCGTCCGGCAGCGTCTCGTGCGCGTGCGCCGCCACCACGGCTTGGTCGCCGCGCCACGCCAGGCGCGCCGCCGCCACGTGCGCGTGACCGATTTCGATGGCCACGTCGGGCGGCGGGGACTGGAATAGGGACCGGAAGCTCATTCGACGAACGTCACCTTGTTGATCTCGCGAAGGGTGGTCTCGCCGTTGAGCACGCGCTCGACGGCCGACTCGCGCAGCAACCGCATGCCCTGTTCCCTGGCGGCGCGCTTCACTTCCGAGATCGGGCGCTTCTCGAGAATGATCTCGCGGATGTGATCAGTCAAATCCAGCAGTTCGCAAATGGCCATGCGGCCCTTGAAGCCGGTGCCGCCGCACTCGATGCAGCCGGCACCCTCGTAGAACGTGTGCTTCGCCGCGAGGCCGGCGTCGATGGCCGACTCGGCCAGCAGTTCCGGAGCGATCGTCACCGGCTGCCTGCACGCCTCGCAAATCTTGCGCACCAGCCGCTGCGCCATCACGCAGTTGAGCGCCGAGATGAACTGGTAGGGCTCCACGCCCATGTTGAGGAAGCGCCCCAGCACGTCGAACACGTTGTTGGCGTGGACGGTGGTGAACACCAGGTGGCCGGTCAGCGCCGACTGGATCGCGATCTGCGCGGTCTCGGGATCGCGAATCTCGCCGACCATCACCTTGATGCGCGACAGGATCGAGCTGTGGAAGCGCTTGGCGATCGGCCGCATCGCTGACTGCAGCACGCCATCGATGCGGTACTTCACATAGACCGCGTCGTCCTGCGTCTCGATGTGGATGTCGCTGGCGCGGCGCTGGATGGCCGTGTAGATGGTCGAGTCAACCAGCCGGATGATCGGGCTGCTGTCGCTGGTCAGCCGTTCGACGGTGAGGTTCTCGTCGCCCAGGTCATCGTCTTTGAGGACCTGGATCTGGAACTCCTCGGTGGCCTCGTCGAGGACGCGCTGCGAGCTTTCGCTCTTCTTCAGCATGCCCTCGATGGCCGACCGGGCGCCCACCATCACCCGCACCGGCGTGCCCAGGATCACGCCGAGCTCGTCGATCATCGGCAGGTCGGTCGGGTCCGAGACGACGATCACCAGCGACTTGCCGTCGCGGCGGTACGGCACGAAACCGTAGCGCAACATCAGGTCGGCGGGAATCGACCGGAACAGCTCCTGGTCGATCCGGAAGTCGTGCATGTTGAGGAAGTCGAGCCGGTAGCGCTCCGCCAGCCGGCGCGCCGCGGCCTCTTCGGCGCTGCGTTCGGCGGCCGACACTTCCGGCGCCGCCGGCTCCTCGATCAGGGCCTCCGGGTCGAGCGTCTCGTCCGGGGTTACGTCCACCTGCCGCGTCCCTTCATCATTAGCTGCCGCCGATCACCGAGGTGAGCTGGAACAGCGGCATGTAGAGCGCCAGCACGATGCCGGCGATCACCACCCCCATGAACACGAGCATGACCGGTTCAATCACCGTCACAAAGCGCGCCACGTCGGTTTCGATCTCCTCGTCGTAAAAGTCCGACAGGCTATTGAGCATCTCGGTCAACGCGCCGGTGGACTCACCGACCTCGATCATCTTGATGGCCACGTCGGGGACGGTCTTGCGCTCGAACACCGTGGCCGAGAAACTCTGTCCCTCGCGGACCTTGGTCGCGACGATCGCCAGTTCCTCGCCCAGGTGGCGGTTGCCGGTCGAGCGCGACGCGATCTCGAGCGCGTTCACCAGCGGGATGCCGCCCCCCAGCAAGGTCGCCAGTGTCCGCGCCAGCTGCGTCGTCGCGAACTTGTGGAAGCTCGGCCCGATGAACGGCAGCTTCAGCAGCAGGGCATCGAACTTGGAGCCGTGCCCCGGCTGCCGCACCCAACTCCAGAACGCCACGACCCCCGCCCCGAGCGCGATCAGGATGAGCCCCATCTGCCCGCGGATCAGGTCGGACACGCCGACGATGATGCGCGTGGATAACGGCAACTCAGCCCCGAAGCTCAGGTAAAACTCCGAGAAGGTGGGCACGACCTTCACGATGATGATCGACACCAGCACGAACGCGAGCCCGACCAGGATCGCCGGGTAGATCATCGCTGAAATCGTCTTGGAGCGGACCGTGTCCACCGTCTTCGAGTAGGCCACGTAGCGGCGCAGCACCGCATCGAGGTTGCCGGCCCGCTCGCCCGCCATCAACGAGGCGGTGTAAACGGTCGGGAACAACTCGCCGTGCGCGGCGAACGCGTCCGACAACGCGGTGCCGCTGCGCACCTTCTCGTGCACATCGTCCAGCACCGACTTGAACAGCGGGTTCGTGAGGCGGGTTCGCAGGATGTCGAGCGACTGCACGAGCGGCATGCCGGCCTTCAGCAGCGTGGCCAGCTCCTGGTTGAAGACCAGGAACTCGTGGCGGGTGATCTTGCGGCTGCGCGACAGCGTGAGGCTGCCAAAGCCGAGCCGGGGCCGCAGTGCCAGGACGTGCAGCCCCTTATCCTCGAGCTCGCGCCTGAGGGCAGCTTCGCTCTGGGCCACGTACACGCCCTCGATAATCTCACCCGATGTGGTGCCGAGCCGGCAGCGGAATTCCATCCCTAAAAGATTGACCCACAGGGGATTATACGGAAATGGGACCTGTATTCCCACCCGTTTAGACGGCGGGCGCTGGCGATTGGTCTACCGGCGGGAAGCTAGTGGCCCACCCGCTGCAGGATACGGCGGACGTAGTTCTGGGTTTCGGGGAAGGGCGGCAGGCCGCCGTAGCGGCGGACGGTGCCTTCGCCGGCGTTGTAGGCCGCCAGGGCGGTGGGCAGTTCAAGCCGGCTCAGCAGGTCCTTGAGGTGGCGAACGCCGGCCTCGATGTTCGCCTTGGGGTCGTAGGAGTTGTGGACGCCGTACTGACGGGCCGTGGCCGGCATCAGCTGCATGAGGCCGCGTGCGCCCTTCTTCGACCGGGCGCGGGCCTGGTAGTTCGATTCCTGCTCGATCACGGCGTGAATCAGGCGCGCGTCCACCTGGTGGCTGGCCGCAACCCCGGAGATGAGGTCGGCGAACGGGCGGGCCGCCAGCACGGCGTCGGGCACGCCAGCCGGCACGGCCGTGGCCGGCGCGGCCTCGACCGGCAACTCGTCAACCGGCACCGGGTACGGCACTTCGTCCGGATCGACCCGGGTGATCATCGCCGCCGGGAACGTCACTTCCCCGCCGGCGCGCAGCACGGCGGTGGCCAGGTCGCCATCCACACGATAGGAGCGAACCGACATGCTTTGGCCGCTCTTGAACACAAGGATCTCCGCGCTCGCGGCAGTCGCAACCAACAGCACCGAGGCGGCCAGCGCGGCGATCCTGAACATGTCCTATTGAATGAATGCGTGGAAGACGCGGGCGCCCAGCTCGCGGGGGTCGCCGCTCTTCATGGCGGGATCCAGGGCCGGCACGAACGTCTTGTCGGCCAGTAACTTCATCTCAACCATGTCGCCCTGGCCCAGTTGGGCCGCGGTCACGTTGTAGGTGCGCACCGGCGCTTCGCTGGCGGTCAGCGCAACGGTGGTTACCACCTGGTCGCCGACCATGACCGTCAGCTGCTGCGCGCCGTTGGGGGTCGCGGGATTGTCGGCCTGGAGATAAAGCACGACGTCGCGCTTGGGATTGCGGAAGGCGATGGTCGCCTCTTTCTTGGTCCACTGCCACTCGGCGCGGCCGGCGCCTTCCGAGACCACCTCGGCCGGGTGCCAACCGTCCTTGAAGATGACGAAGATGTTCTCGGTCTGCGGCAGTAGCTCGAAGTCCACGACCTTGTAAGAACGATCGCCGCGGTCCTCGTTCGTCAACCTGAGCCGGTCGTTGCTGCCGGGGCTGTAGATGCCGGCGACGACCTTGGCGGCCCCGACGTACGGGTAACCGGGCACAAACATCGTCCGCTTGTACTCGACGGCCTGCCCCGGCTTCCACTCGGTGCTGGGCGTCGGCGGCTCGTGGTCGTCGGTCCACATCAACTCCTCGTCGGCGTCGAGGAAGTGAACGAACACGCGCCGGGCGCCCAGATTGGGAGCATCGGCCGCCATGGTGAACTTGTAGGTGACCTCGACCGGGCTGCCGAGCGCAACTTTCGCGCGCGACAACGACACCTCGAGGGTGCCGACAGGCGGGGTCGTGTCCTCGGCGGGGCCGCACGCCGGCAAGGTGACGGTCAGGGCCATCAGTACGGCAGCTGTCTGCAATCGACTAACCATGTCTCTCCGTTGCATAGGGTTCCAAAGGAGAATATCATGCAGTCCATTCCGATGGACACTCCACGAGACGCGCTGGGCATGGTCGAGACGAAGGGCTTTATCGGCTCGGTGGAGGCTGCTGATGCCATGGTCAAGGCGGCCAATGTGGCCCTGATTGGCACGGAATACATCGGAGCCGGCTACGTGACGGTGCTGGTCCGGGGCGATGTCGGTGCCGTAAAGGCCTCGACTGACGCCGGCGCCGCCGCTGCGCGCAGGGTTGGCGAACTGGTGTCGGTCCACGTCATTCCCCGGCCCCACGCCGAGGTCGAAAGAATCCTGCCAAAGGCTTAGGGCTTTGGCCGACGCCGCTTCCGCACCCCAAACCGACAAGGACCTGGCCTCGATCGCCGAGGCCCGGGCGCTCGCCCGCCGCGCCACAGTGGCGCAGGCGACCCTGGCCGAGTGCTCCCAGGAACAAATCGATCGCATTGTCGAGGCCATGGCACTGGCCGTCCGGCCCCATGCCGAAGCGCTGGCGCGGCTCGCCGTCGAAGAGACCACTTTTGGCGTGGTCGCCGACAAGATCCAGAAGAACCTGTTCGCGTCGCAGCGGGTGTTCGAGTTCATCCAGCCCATGAAGACGGTGGGCGTCGTCAACCGCTTCGACGACCGCAAGATCATCGAGATTGCCGAGCCGTTCGGCGTCGTCGCCGCGGTCATTCCGTCAACCAATCCCACCTCGACCGCGATCTACAAGATCCTGATTGCCATCAAGGCGCGCTGCGCGGTGGTGATGACACCGCATCCGTCAGCCGCCCGTTGCATCACGCGGACCGCCGACATCATGTACGAGGCCGGCCGCAAAGCCGGGCTGCCCGACGGGGCCATTGGCTGGATGACCACCGTGACGCTCGAAGGCACCCAGGAACTGATGAAGGCGCGCGAGGTGTCGGTGATTCTCGCCACCGGCGGCATGGGCCTGGTCCGCGCGGCCTACAGTGCGGGCAAGCCCGCCTACGGCGTCGGCCCCGGCAACGCGCCCTGCTACATCGAGTCGAGCGCCGACGTGCGCAAGGCCGCCAACGACATCCTGACGGGCAAGTCGTTCGACAACGGCGTACTCTGCTCATCTCCCAACTCCGTCGTCGTGGACGAGGCCATCGAGGCGGAAGCCAGGCGGCAGTTCAAGGACCAGGGCGGCTACTTTCTGTCGGCGGCCGAGGCCGAGACGCTGGCCAGGCAGTTGGTGACGCCCCAGCGGCTGCCCAACCCGGCTTTTGTCGGCAAGTCGGCGGTCGACATCGCCGAAAAGTGCGGCATCTCGGTACCGGCCGGCACGCGCGCCCTCATTGCCGAGCTCAAAGGCGTCGGCCGCGACTTCCCTCTCTCGATCGAGAAGCTCTGCCCGGTTCTCTCGTATTACGTCGTCAAGGACTGGCGCGAGGGCTGCGAGCGCTGCAAGCAGATCCTGAAATACGGCGGCATGGGGCACACCATGTCGATTCACTCCCAGAACGACGCGGTGATTCTCGAGTTCGGGCTGCACAAGCCGGCGTATCGCATTTGCGTGAACACGCCCACCACCCATGGTTCCATTGGCCTGACGACCGGGCTGGACCCGGCCATGACGCTGGGGTGCGGCGGCTTCGGCGGCAATATCACGTCGGACAACATCTCTCCGAAGCACCTCCTCAATATCAAGCGGGTCGCCTACGAATTGCGACCGGCGAACCAGGCACTGGTGCCAAAGGTGCCAAGTGAGCCAGAGGTGCCAAAGGGGTTGGTGCCAAGCGCGACGGCTCCGGCACTACCCAAGGCGCCTTCTAAGCCTCACCCCGACTCGATCTCGGCTGACGCTCTTACAAGCCGAATCGACAAGTTCCTCGCCACCAGGGGCCTAGCACCCGCAGGCGCACCGGAGGCACCTCAAGCACCGTTGGCACCGTTGGCACCCTTGGTTCCCGAGAAATGCGTCTGTGAGGAAGACGTGCGCTTGGCGATCAAGGAGGGCCGCAAGATCCTGGTCGGCGAGCGAACCATCGTCACTCCTTCGGCCCGGGATGCCGGCGAGGCCGCGCGGGTCTTCGTCCACATCGGCTGGCCTCCCGTAAACAGCTGAGCCGTAACAGGTTGACCCCCAGTGATCGTCGTGCTATCCTGCCTCGGGTTTACTACTAAACGCCAAGAATTGAATGCTGAGCCCGTACACACTCCCCATCGCGCTACTCTGTTGCACATCGGTATTCGCCGGTTGCATCACGGGCTCTGGCGCGAAGACGGTCCAGGTCATTCCGCAGGCGCCAGCGGCCGTGGCGCCAATCCCGGCAGCGCGGCCGACGCCGGACCCGGTCGACCTTCTCATTGCCCAATCTGACCGCCACTTCGCGGCTGGCCAGCAGGAGTTGACCCTCGGTCACCTCGTGCGGGCTCGCGCCGAGTTTGATCGGTCGCTTGACATCCTGCTCGAGTCGGCCGATGGTGCCCGGGCCGATGCCCGGCTGCGCGAGCACTTCGACCGGCTGGTCGACCGCATCAGCGTGCTCGAGCAAGGCGCGCTCGCTAAGGGCGACGGTTTCACCGAGACCCGCACCGAGCCGGCGTCCATTGACGCTCTGCTCGCCATCGAGACCTTCGATGCCGCCAAGCCGACCCTCGCGACCGCTGAAGCCGTGGAGGCAGACCTCGAAACCACGGCCCACGACATTCCGATCCCAACCAACGACCGGGTGCTGCGCTACGTGGAGCTCTTCCAGGGCCGGTTGCGCGAGTTCCTCACCGAGGGCCTGTCGCGCGGCGCCCAGTACTTGCCGATGATCCAGGCGACGTTCCGGGCCGAAGGCCTGCCGCTGGATCTCGCCTATATCCCGCTGATCGAAAGCGCCTTCAAGCCCACGGCGCTGTCGCGCGCCAAGGCGCGCGGCGTCTGGCAGTTCATGCGCGGCACCGCCCTCGAGAACGGCCTGAAGGCCGACTGGTACATCGACGAGCGCGCCGATGCCGAAAAGGCGACCGTCGCCGCGGCCAAGTACCTCAAGACCTTGCATCGCATGTTCGAGGACTGGCACCTGGCCATGGCCTCGTATAACGGCGGTCCCGGCCGGGTGAAGCGGGCGCTCACGCGCAGCAAGCAGAACGACTTCTGGCAGCTGACCGCCACCAAGCAATATCTGCCCCGCGAGACCCGTGATTACGTGCCGATGATCCTCGCCGCGGTGATCATCGCCAAGAACCCGGCCCAGTATGGCTTCGATATCGAGCCGATGGTGCTGCCGGCGACCGAGACAGTGCAGGCCCCGGCCGCGCTCGACTTGCGCCGCGTCGCCGAGTGGGCCGGCGTGCCGGTCGACGACATCCAAAAGCTCAACCCCGAGTACCGCCGCTGGACCACCCCGGTCAAGGCAGGCGAGTACCAGATTCGCGTGCCGCAGGGCACGGGCGATCGCGTCCGCGAGGGCATCGCCGCATCGGCGCCCAGCCAGCTGAACGCCTTGCAGTGGCACACCGTCAAGAAGGGCGAGACGCTGGCCACGATTGCCAAGAAGCTGCGCGTCAACCGCACCGACTTGGCCGAAGCCAACTACCTGAGAGTGAATTCGCGGGTGAAGACCGGCGCCAAGCTGCTGATTCCGCGCATGCCGTCTTCGCTGCTGCTCGCCCGGGCGTCCTCGGCGGATCTCGAGAAAGCGGCCGCTGCCACCGTGGCAGAAATGCTCGAGGAAACCGCGGCGTTACCGGAACCGGCCGCCGCCAGGATTTACCGGGTGCGCGCCGGTGACACCCTCTCGGCCATTTCCCGCAGGACCGGCGCCTCGGTGGCACAATTGAAACGCTGGAACAACCTGCGCGGCACCAGGCTCAACATCGGCGACCGGCTCATCGTCCAGTCACCCGCCTCCAAGACCGCCAATCAGTAGTGCGAGCAGGGTGGTACCCTGGTGCCGCCGGGCACTCCCCTCTCTACGCCAGTCGTGATTCGCTGTGCCTGCGCAGCAACTTGATGCACTGCTCGATGCGCTCGGCCACTTCGCGCTCGCGCTGCAGCGCCCGCAGCGTGTTCTGCGCCTCCTGCACCATGAAGTCGAGCCGGGCCAGCTTCTCGCCGACGTGATCGATCACGGCCCGCTGCTCGCCCAGCATCTCCAGGCTGAGGTTGATGTCGTCGAGCAGGTTGGTGATGGTTTTGGCGCGTGCCTGCACCTCTTCCACCATCTGCGGCGCGACCCGATCTCGGCAATCAGCTTGATCTTCTGCTCGACCGCTTCGGTGGCGCGCGTGAGGTCGTTCAGGCGCGCCTCGAACGTGGTGATCTTCTTCTCCGAGAACGACCGCTGGGTGCGCCGCTGCTCGAGTTGCTTCACCATGGTCTCGGCGCGCTTCAGCTGGTCCTCGGCCGCCTCGGTCTGCGTCACAGCATCTCGCTGCCGGGCCTGGACCAGCGCCAGTTCGGTCGGGAGTTCTTCCTTGATGCCGGCCGCGCGTCCCAGTTCGTCGCCGACCGTCTGCACCTGCTTGAGCCGGTCGGCGGTTTCCGCCGCCAGCGCCTTGCTCTGCTCCACCAATTCCGTGAGCCGGGCCTTCTGTTCGTGGACCGCCGACTCTTCCTGCTTGACGGTCGCCACCAGCGCTTGCGACCGCGCGATCGATTCGCCAAGCGTCGTCACCTGCGCCGTCAGCGGCAACAGCCGCGCCTGCAGGGCCGCCACGCCGTCGAGCTTCTGCTGCGCGTCGCCCACCTGCGTGCCCAGCGTGTCGCACAGGCTCTTCAGGCTCTCGACCTCGTTGCGCCGGGCCAGCTGGTCGCGCAGCACCGACGCGGCGGCATAGGACTGGTGGAACTCGCCGCCACAACCGTAGGAACCGGCGGTTTGCACGCAGAATTTGCGCCGTGCCCGAGGAGCTGGCTGGTCGTTAATTGCGACGTCCACCGACGGCATTCCCGGCGCCCGCCGGATTTGCGCCCAAATCGGCGCCGCGGCGAACGGCCTTCCGATTGCACTTCTGTTCGCATGCTGGCAACCGTCGAGAGCGCCACCGTCATCGGGATCGAGGCCTGTCGCGTCCATGTCGAGATTGACGTCAGCTTCGGCCTGCCCCACTTCCAGTTGGTCGGCCTGCCTGACGCGAGCGTGCGTGAGAGCCGCGACCGGGTGCGGGCGGCGATCCGCAACTCGGGATTCGAGTTTCCCGCGCATCGCATCACCATTAATCTGGCCCCCGGGGACGTGCGCAAAGCGGGACCCGCCTTCGACCTGCCTATTGCCCTTGGCATGCTGGCGGCGACCGGCACGGTCCTGCCGGCCAGCCTGGCGAACATCGTGCACGTGGGCGAACTGTCGCTTGACGGCGCCATCCAGCCGGCGCGCGGCATGCTGGCCATTGCCGCCGAGGCCCGCCGACACGGCGCCCGTGCCCTGCTCCTCCCCCACGACAACCTCGCCGAAGCCGCCGTCGTCACCGGCCTGCGGCTGCTGCCCGTCCGCACACTGGCGGAGGCGGTCACGCTCCTGAATCAACCGCCCGACCACTGGCCGGCGCCCCCGAGCCCCCCGAGCACGTCTGGCGTCCATAGTTCTCCTGGCCCTCCCAGCTCCCTGGACCTGGACCTGAGCGACCTCCACGGCCAGTCCTTCGCGCGCCGCGCGCTGGAGGTCGCGGCGGCCGGCGGGCACAACCTGCTGATGATCGGCCCGCCCGGCGCCGGCAAGACCATGCTCGCCCGCCGGCTACCGGGCATCCTGCCGCCGCTGTCGTTTGACGAAGCCATTGAGGCGACGACCATTCACTCGGTCGCGGGCCAGTTGCGACCGGGCGTCGGCCTGCTCGCCGAGCGGCCCTTTCGCGCGCCGCATCACACCATCTCCGACGTGGCCCTCGTGGGCGGTGGCTCCACGCCGCGCCCGGGCGAGGTCAGCCTGGCGCATCACGGCGTGTTGTTCCTGGATGAAATGCCGGAGTTCGACCGCCGCGTGCTCGAGGCGTTGCGCCAGCCGATCGAAGAAGGCCGCATCACGGTGTCACGCGCCCTGCGGTCGGTGATGTTCCCCGCGCGCTTCGTGCTGGTCGCGGCCATGAATCCCTGCCCGTGCGGGTACCAGGGGGATCCCAAGCGCCAGTGCCGCTGCACACCGCAGCAGACCGCACGCTATCGCGGGCGGTTGTCGGGGCCGTTGCGCGATCGGCTCGATCTGATTGTGGAAGTCGAAGCCGTGCGGATCACCGCGTTGACCGAGGGACCGGCCGGCGAGAGCTCCGCGGCGGTGCGCGCACGCGTGCTTGCGGCCCGAGCGCGGCAACTCGCCCGCGGCGCCCGCGCCCGCGTCAACGCGCAGCTCGCGGGAACGGAGCTGAAGAAACACGCGCCGCTCAACCTCGCCGGACGGCGGCTGCTCGAGCGTTCGGCCGAGAAGCTCCACCTCTCGGCCCGCGGCTTCCACCGCATTATCCGCGTTGCCCGGACGGTGGCCGACCTGGCCGGCGCCGACGCCATCGCGACCGATCACCTGATGGAGGCGCTGCAATACCGCTTCGTCGAAACCACCGCGCCGCCTGGAGGAACGCAATGAAGTCCATTCCTACATTGACTGCAACCCATACTACTAGTATGTTTTTCCATATGAAGACGACACTCAACATCGATGACGGGGTCATGATCCGGCTGCGGCGCGAGGCGGCGCGCTCGGGGCGGACCATGTCGGAGCTGGTCGAAACGGCCCTCCGAGGCTTGCTACAAGCCAAGTCCGCCGCCGTGGAACTGCGCCCGCTGCCCTCCTTCAACAGTGGCGGCCCCCTGGTCGATGTCGCCGACCGCGAGGCCCTCTACCGGGCCATGGAAGGCCGCTGATGTTCGTCGTCGACACGAATGTGCTGGTCTACGCGGCGGACAGCAGCGTGCCCGAGCATGCCCGCTGCCGCGCGCTCGTGGAGCAATGGCGGCGGCGTCACGGCGCCTGGTTCCTGACCTGGGGCATCGCGTACGAATTCCTGCGGGTGGTCACGCACCCGCGGGTGATGCGGCAGCCGTGGACCATGCAGGCCGCCGCCGGCTTTCTCGCGGCGATCCAGGACTCGCCGGGGCTGACGTACCTGGGGCCGACCAATCGCCATGCCGCGGTCCTGCACGAGGTCGTCGCCGAGGTGCCCGGGCTCGCCGGCAACATCGTCCACGACGCGCAGACCGCGGTGCTGATGCGCGAGCACGGCATTCGCCGCGTCTGCACGAGGGACACCGACTTCCATCGTTTCCCGTTTCTCGAGCCGATCGACCCGCTCACCGCCGAGCCTTAGTCACGACCGGCAGAGGGTCTCAGTTCTCTTGAAACCAGAACACCCGATTGACACCGCCGAGGGGCATCGGTTCACGGTTCAACTTCACCTCCACGAGTGTCGTGGTGTAGGGAAAGAAGAACCGGATGTCGTCGCGGCCGAGGTCCTCATCAAACTCGAGTACGGCGTCCCACTTGCCCGCCTCGCGCGGCCGCGCCAGTGAACCGTAGCTCGAGTCGAAGCCGTGGTACGCGACCAGCTCGGTGCCTGATTGCGCGATGACGCGGATCGCCATGCCGCCCAGGTTCTTTGGCAGCTTGTCGAGATTGACGTGGAAGCAGCGGAAGCTGCGATCGTTCCGGTAGGCATGCACGTCGAGGTCGAAGGCCGCGAGCGCCGAAAATCCCCGCGGGCCGACGGTGCCGATTTCAACAAAGTAATCCGTGATGCCGTCGCCCCGCTCGTCCACCGCGTGGATCACGAACTGTTGCCAGCGGGTTGCGCGGGCGGCCTTGAGCGTCGCGGCATTCGCGGCCTGGTGACGCTTGCACCACGCCTCGTAGTCAGGCCCGGACCACACCGCCAACGCCGCCAGGACCATCTGCTGCAACTCATGGGACGGTTCCGTCAAGATCGAGGCGTGATTGAGACCGCTGAGGAACACCAGCGGCACGGCGGTGTTCTTCCACGGTTCGATCTGGACGCGTTTGCGTCGTGACGGCTCGACGGTCAGGTCGATCGTGATCTTGCGGCTGTTGAAGCCAACACCAGACCAGCGCACCGTGCCGTCGGTGCCTGACTCGGTGACTGCACGCCTCAGCCAGCCGTAGTCTTCGAGGCCAACGAAGAGGAACGGAAACGGCGTGCTGGCGCTCTTGCTGTAGACCGCGCTGTCCGCCAGGAAGTCGCGATGAGCCAAGTCCCACGTGTACTGGCTGCCCAGTTCGAGTCCCGCCAGGACCTGGTCGCCGGCCTCCATGAAATCGGGGCCGAGCTCGCGGCCTCCCTTGAACATGGCGCCGAGCCAGCTTCGTCCCTTGTGCGCCATCGGGCTTCCAAAGGTGGCCGGCGCCAAGCCCACCAGTCGCTTGAGCCGGCCCTGCCGCTTGGCTGCCAGGCGCGGGTTGCCGGCCGCCCCGCTCGTCCCCGCCAGCCACTCGCGAACCACCAGCATGCCGGTGGAGTGGACAATGGCATCGAACGGCGCCGTATCCTTCAGACCGGTCTCCCTGAGGGCCCGGTCAAAGCCCTCGGCAATGTCTTTGAGGCTGACCTCGTTGCTGAGAGAAACGTAGTTGCCAACATGGATGGTCCGGGCGTCGTAGCCGGCCGCGGCCAGCAAGGTGCGCCAACCCTTGAAGCTCTGCCCTTTGTCGCTATAGCCGTGGACGAGGACGACGGGATGCGTGGCCACACTCGACTAGACAGCCAACTGCGCAGCGTTTCTCAGGACTCGGGCGAATATAAAACGAAAATCTGCACAGTGCGGCAATTTGCGTTTCGGGATTTCCCCGCGGCCGTGCTAGCCTTACGGATTCCGGTCGGCGAGACGGGAAACCCAATTCACTCAGGTACTTGATGCTCTCTAAGCGATACACCATTGTTCTGGCCGACCGCACGACGGGGGTCGTGCGCCGCTTCACGCTCAGCGTGAAGACGGCGACCGCAGTGGTGTCGATCGCGGTGGGTCTGCCGATGTTGATTGGCATCGGGGCGGCCTTCAAGGCGAAGTACGACGTCACGGGCTTGTATGCCTCGCACGCGACACTCGAGCTCGAGAACGCCAATTACCGCGCGGCCACCGAGTCCCTGGCCGGCCAGATCGTCGCGCTCCAGACGACCATGTCGGACCTGGGCGCCAAGGCCGCGCTCGACCCGGCGCTGCAGAATTCGATGGACAAGCTGCCGGCCGTGGTCAAGAACCGCGCGATGGGCGGCCCGACCGCCAGTGCGGCGCTCACCACCGTCACGCCCGGGCTAGCGTCGCCCGAAACCACCTTCACCGTGCTCAAAGACCTGCTGCAGGGCCTCGAGAGCCGCCTGCAAACGGTGCGATCGAACGTCGACAAGCGCAACTCGCTCGCCGCCGCGACGCCCTCGATTTGGCCGACCCACGGCTGGTTGTCGTCGAGCATGGGCAACCGCGCCGATCCGCTCACCGGTGAGAAAGACTTTCACCCGGGTCTCGACATCTCCGCCGACAAGGGCGACCCCGTCTATGCCACGGCCGACGGCAAGGTCAGCAGCGCCGCGATGGCCGGGAACTACGGGAACTTGGTGGTCATCGATCACGGCTTCGGCATCGAAACCCGATACGGCCATCTCTCGGCGTTCAAGATCCGGGACGGCCAGACGGTCAAGCGCGGCGACCTGCTCGGACTGGTGGGCTCCACCGGACGCACGACCGGCCCGCACTTGCACTACGAGGTGCGCGCCAACGGCCGCATCCTCAACCCGCTCCAGTTGCTCCTCAACCCCCGCCGCGCCTCGGGAAATTAAAGGCGGCCCCAAGGCTTGCCCGCCGTAGCCTTGGCGAAGGCGGGTATAATCGGGAGATAGGCATCCCGCCTTTTTCCCAACATGCTTGGCCAGCTCCTCACCAAAGTCCTCGGCAGTCAAAACGATCGCGACCTGAAGAAACTGCGCCCGCGCGTGGCCGAGGTCAACGACTTCGAAGCCCGCATCAAGGCCCTCAGCGACGACCAGCTCAAGGGCAAGACGGTCGAGTTCCGGAGCCGGCTCGCCAACGGCCAGACCATCAACGACCTGCTGCCCGAGGCGTTTGCCGTCGTGCGCGAAGGCGGCCGCCGCATTCTGAGCATGCGGCACTACGACGTGCAGCTGATC
>SXGQ01278831.1_pt1 | contig 18747 bp, 21 predicted proteins | sample 3178371 | NCBI WGS metagenome assembly SXGQ01 (sample SAMN11356859, study PRJNA531348) | freshwater metagenome | isolation source: freshwater sample F1-20 | place: China: Fuxian Lake, Yuxi | collected 2017-12-25 | reverse complement strand
GGTGCTCTTTAAGTTCGCGCTGACCAACGAAATCACTCAGCGATTTGGGACGCAGACCAATATCGTCGTGATCTGCGGGGTCTGTCGTGATTGCAGGATCCGTGAATTCTTCACGCACGGCGGGCACCCAGCATTGTGAGTGCTTCACGCAACATCGCCTCAGAATCGTGGCTTGCGGACATCTCGCGAAGTACATCGCGGATCTCTTCACTTGAATAGCCGAGACCCGAAAGAGCATCACGAACATCGCCGATGCTCGACGAGCCATTCAAGGTGTTGCTGGATTCTAAAATATTGAGGTGCAGTCGACTCTTCAACTCGATCAACAATCGCTCGGCTGTTTTTTTCCCGACCCCTGAAACGAGTGTCAAAGCCGTAATGTCCGAGCCGGCAACGATGTCAACGAGTGCCCTCGGCGAATGTGTTGCCAAAATTGTCATCGCCATATTCGGGCCGATCCCATGGGTGGCGATCAAAATCTCAAAACAGCGCCGTTCGTCCCTGTCGAGAAAACCATAAAGAGTTTGCGCATCTTCGCGAACATGATGATGAATATAAACAAAGGCGGTCGTTGTCGGCTCAAGTTCGCCGAGGGTTCTTGGCGTCACATGCACCAGATAACCGATGCCGTTGCTCTCGATCAACACCGTTGAATCGGTAGTTCGCTCAAGAATTGTTCCGCGCAATGAACCAATCATGCCGACCGCACTTTAGCCTCGGATATTTTTTTTGCAAAGCTACTTGAAGCAATGTGACACAATGCGATCGCTGCGGCGTCTGCAGCGTCAGCCGGTTTTGGAAGCGAATTTAAACCAAGTCGTTGTTTGACCATCTTTTGCACTTGCGCTTTATCTGCAGAACCCCAACCGGTGATCGCAAGTTTTACTTGGTTCGGTGTGTACTGCTCAACTTGCAAACCTCGGCGAGCCGCGGCACTTAAAGCCAAACCACTGACTTGACCAACGCTCATTGCAGTGCGCACATTGGATTGAAAAAAAATGTGTTCGACTGCGACAACCGACGGCTGATACTGATCCAACAGTTCTTCAATTTCTTCACTTATTTCGGCGAGACGCTGAGGTAACCCTTGATCTGGACTCGTGCGCAAAACGCCAAGCGCATGCATCGTGATTTGGGTTGCACCTTGAGCCTCTAATACGGCATAGCCACATCGCGTTAAGCCAGGGTCGATGCCGAGAACAACCGAGTTCTTTGACTCACGGGTCAAATGAACGCTGTCTGCTGACTGGGCGAACATATGTTCTATGTTACTGGATACCTGCTTGGGCATTGGCGATTGCTTCAATCAGTTCTTTAACGGGTCGAAAAGTGACGCCGACAAGAGCACGATGCACATATCTGACTATTCCATTGGGGTCAATAACAAAAACGCTTCGCCGAGGCAGACCAGCAAATCCGACCACCCCATAATCGCTCAGAACTTTCTTGTCAGGATCGGAGAGTAGTGGAAACCCAAATTTATGCTTGCCGGCAAACTTGTCGTGACTTTCCATGCCTTGATGGGAAATCGCCAATACTTGAGAGCCAATTTTTGAGAACTGTTCAAGTTCATTGTTGTAGGAACATAGCTGCTTCGTGCACACCGCGGTCGAATCGCCCGGATAGAACACGAGCACCACTGTCACGCCACGAAACTGCGACAGTGAAAAATTTTTACCGCCTGTGCCGGGCAACGAAAAATCAGGGGCTTTGCTACCAATCTCAATCGACGTTTCTTTGGACATTACCCCACCTCTTCCATCAACTTTTCTGATATGTCAAAATTAGCGTAGACGTCTTGCACATCATCGTTGTCGTCGAGTTCATGCATGATTTTTAGAATCGCCTTGGCCTCATCTGGGTTCGTCACCTCGACTGTATTCGCCGAAAGCATCGTCGTTGTTGCGGAGTTCACCGATATTTTTGCTGTTTCAAGAGAGTTCTTCAAATCCCATACTTGACTTGGATCGCAAGTTACATGCCACATCTCTTCGTCCGCGGTGATGTCTTCTAAACCGTGATCTAACCCAACCATCATCAAGTCATCTTCGCTTACAGATTTCGCGACCAAGATCACACCTTTGCGTGAAAACTGCCAGCCGACCGCACCTGGTGCCGCCATTGATCCACCCTGTTTAGAAAAAATTATTCGAACGTCGGCGGCTGTTCGATTGCGGTTGTCGGTAAGAATGTCGATCAGCATTGCAACTCCACCAGGGGCGTACGCCTCGTAGGTAACCGATTCATAAACCTTTCCATCAGTTTCACCCAATCCGCGCTTGATGGCGCGTTCGATCGCGTCATTGGTCATCTGTGCGGCTTTTGCTTTTGATACGACTGCTCTCAACGCTGCATTTGCAGCGACATCTCCACCACCATCACGCGCGGCTACTTCAAGCAAACGCGACAACTTTGCAAAAGTCTTTCCGCGAACCTTGTCGATTGCGGCTTTTTTGTGTTTTATCGTCGCCCATTTGGAGTGACCGGACATTTTTAAACCCCCTTCAAAAATAATTCGTGTAGTCGCACATCGTCGGCCAACTCAGGATGAAATGAGGCGACCAAAACATTGTCTTGACGCGCCAACACGACATCATCTCCACAATATGCCAACGCCAGTACTTGCGACCCCAGCGAGGCAATTCGTGGCGCACGAATAAACACTGCATGAAACGGCTGATCTAGAGAGTCAATTTCAATATCCGCCTCGAAACTATCAATTTGGCGTCCATAGGCGTTGCGTTGCACGTCAATATTGATTGCGTCAAACGACAACTGATCATCACGCCCATCCAAAATAGTTTTAGCTAACAGAATCATCCCGGCACATGTACCGAACACGGGCAGACCATCTTTTAATCGCTTCGTAATTGGCTCGAATAGTAGTGACGATTCAAGTAATTGCGACATCGTCGTCGATTCTCCACCCGGCATGACGAGTGCGTCGACTTTTTCTAAATCTGCGGGCGTTCGAACTTCAACCGCGTCAACAGATAATTGATGAAAAACTTTTTGATGCCTGGCGAATGCACCCTGAAGGGCAAGGACACCAACTTTTACGGCAGAAGTTTTACGCGAGACTCCAACCACCTGGGGGCCTCGAGTCGTTCACCAGCCACGCTCGGCAAAACGCTCTTGAATGTTGTCCATACCGATTCCGGTCATGGGTGCGCCCAGGTTGCGGCTGACTTTTGCAATTATTTCTGCATCTCTAAAGTGGGTTGTCGCTTCAACGATTGCGCGAGCTCGTGGCAACGGGTCATCACTCTTGAATATTCCTGAGCCAACAAAAACCGCTTCGGCGCCGAGTTGCATTGCCAATGCAGCGTCACTTGGCGTGGCGATTCCGCCTGCACAAAATAACGGCACTTGTAACCAACCCGTTTCGGCAATTTCTTGCACCAAAGGCAACGGTGCTTGAAGTCGCTTGGCCCATTCAAACAACTCGGCAGAGTCGGCTTGGGTGATCTTGCGAATGTCGCCAATTATTGATCGCAGATGTCGAACTGCCTCGACAATATTGCCGGTGCCTGCTTCGCCTTTTGAGCGAATCAACGCAGCACCTTCACTGATGCGTCGCAGAGCCTCACCAAGATTTGTCGCTCCACACACGAACGGAGACTTGAATGCAAATTTGTCGATGTGATGCGATTCATCGGCAGGAGTCAAAACTTCGCTCTCATCAATAAAGTCGACGCCGAGTGACTCTAAAACTTGTGCTTCAACGAAGTGACCGATACGTGCCTTCGCCATGACTGGGATCGTCGATACCGCCTGAATCTTTTCGATCATTTCAGGATCACTCATACGGGCAACGCCCCCGTCACGGCGGATATCCGCGGGCACGCGCTCAAGTGCCATCACTGCACAAGCACCCGAGTCTTCGGCGATCTTTGCTTGCTCTGCATTGACGACATCCATGATCACGCCGCCTTTGAGCATTTCTGCCAAACCGCGCTTTACGACCATTGAACCGGTCTTGCTCGCTTCACTTTTTGCCATTTTTTACACCTCTAGTGTCGTCATTGATAATCGTAACCAAAAGCACCGAGAGCGATAACCCTAAACTGGCCAATCACGGATACTTTGCCTTCTTGATATCTTCGCCTGGAGCAATGTTAATCACCGACTTGGCACGTATTACTTCTATCCATGTGCGACCAGGTGTGAATTTGATTACCTCACCATTTATATCTTTGTAGACAAAAGGCAACTCAGGATCAGTTCTCTCCCATGAGCCTTGAACAAGAACCCCCGCTGTATACACCCAAACTTCTCCACTGCCAACAGATTTGGCAACTGGACTTGAACCGGATTTCCCATAGACCACGGACATCACGACGACGTTTTGCGCATTCACGCGCACATCTTGCATGTCGACGTGCGACTTGTCATCTTGCGAGCGAACGAAAGTCAACAGATCTGGGTTCCACTCCCACATAACTTTCACTCCATCCATCGAGATCTTCGTCGCGATGGTTGGTTTTGATGCAGTTGTTACAGTTTCATCCGCTGCACGATACTCAAACTGTGCCACCGGTGGCATCGCATCTTCAGGTGCCAACGTCCAAAGTTTCGTTGTTTCGGCAAGCAAGTTGTGCGGTGCATTGCGACTTGACTCGCGACGGTAGCCGCCCTTCTCGTTGGCAACCGAATGGCTCAAGTCAACCAGCCATGACTTACGAATCGCCGAAGTGACTTTTGAGTTGCCACCGCTCCATGCGAAAAGCGGGCGATTCAGCGAGCCCAACAGATCAATATCTTGGGCACGACCGCTGCGGATCGGTCCCACTGGATCACTGCCTTGCGAATGAAACACGGCGGCAAAGCGAGTCAACTGCTCGACATTTTCTTCAAATACCAAATCTGCCTGATTCAAACCCCACTGCGGACGAGCTCTGGGATGGTTATCGATTTTTACGACAAGCGCGGGACGATTGAGGATCGACTCATCTGCGGCTGGTGTGCCAGTAAGTGGGTTGACTACAACCGGAATTGTCGTAGTTGTCGTAGTTTCAAGAACCGTAGTATCGACGACTGCCTCAACCGGCGGAGTCGGGGCAGTTTCAGATCCGCCCCCACAGCTGGCGACAATCACACTCAACGCGACTCCCAAGGTGAGGCCTAATTTTCGACGTAAAGCTAAATGATTTTTCATAGGTTAAATCTCCCTTAACAAAGCAATTCGTTCTGACAATGGTGGGTGGGTATTGAACAATTTGTGGAACCCCGCAAGTTTACCCGAATCTCTAACGCCGGATAGCGGTTGCTCGATCCACATATGTGCAGTAGCCATACTCGCCGAGTGCGTGACGGTGCTATCTGCCTGAAGTTTTTCAAGTGCCGAGATCAACCCTGGGGGATATCTTGTGAGTTGACACGCCGAAACGTCTGCCAAAGTTTCACGACGTCGGCTGATTGTCGCTTGCATCATTCGTGCGACGAGTGGCGCGATTATCAACAATGCAAAACCAACAAAAGCAAGTGGGTTTGAAGAATTGCCACGGTCATTGCTGCGACTCACTCGCCCGCCGTTCCACCACATCATTCGAATTGAGATATCGGTCAGCAACGCCACAGCGCCGACAAGCGTGACGGCAAGAGTTGAGACCAAAATATCGTAATTTTTGATATGCGAAAGTTCGTGCGCCAAAACTCCTTCTAATTCAATACGGTCTAATTTTTCTAACAACCCCGAAGTGACGGCAACCGCGGCATGTTTTGGATTGCGACCCGTCGCAAAAGCATTTGGAGCGTCATCTTGGATCACATAAAGTCGCGGTTTCGGCAGCCCACCCGCGATACACAAATTCTCGACCAAGTTATGTAGACGCTTATACACGACTTCATCGGCGGGCTGAGCGCGACTGACCTTAAGAGCAATTTTGTCGGAGTTCCAATACGAAATAATCGCCATTGCCGCAGAAACTATCAACGCAAAAATTGTGCCGACAACGGGGTTGCCTAATACCAAACCCGCCGCTGAGCCAGTCACGACAAGAAGGAAGGAGAACACCAATAATAAAAATACCGAACGACGTTTGTTCGATGCGATTAAGTCATACATTATTAGCGCCTGATTCTAAAACTAAAACTGCACCTTAGGAGCAGCTTTTTCGGCATCGGTTGCTTCAAAGGAATCACTTTCGGAGAATTTAAAAAGCGAGGCAATCAGAACGCTGGGGAAACTATGCACCGAGTTGTTGTATTCAAGCACAGCATCGTTATAAAACTGACGAGCGTAGGCAATACGACTCTCGGTATTGCTGAGTTCTTCTTGGAGATTCAAAAAACTCGCATTGGCCTTGAGATCTGGATAGGCCTCAGACAAGGCGAAAAATTGACGCAATGCGCCAGATAATGCATTATCTGCCGAGGCTTGACCGGTGGCCGTACTCGGAGCCGCCATTGCCGTGTTACGAGCGGAAATCACCTCTTGTAAAGTCTTCTGCTCAAAGTTTGCGTAACCCTTTACGGTCTCGACAAGGTTCGGTATGAGCTCTATACGACGTTTGAGTTGAACATCTATTTGAGCCCAGGCGTTCGTAACTTGGTTGCGTCTTTGTACCAGCGAGTTGTAAATCATCGTGAGAATGATGATCACGGCAAAAAACAGAACAAGACCAATCCAAATGCCCATCACAACCTCCAATAATTTTTATTTACTCTGATCCATTGTACTACTTGCATTAGAGGGCAGGATTTTTGCGCAACACACGATCTGAAAAAAGGCGAACCACTCGGCTTTTTGGACGATGATTAGGTGTCAGCAGCTCACGCTCAAGCACCGTGTGATACATCTCGACATAAATTTTTGCGAGTCGGTTCATTGACAGTTCACTTGCCCTGACGAGACCACCGTCACTGAGTTTTTTCGCGAGATTTTTGTCGTCCAACACGCGACTTAAACCTTCTACAAGTCCGGCGATATCTCCGGGCTCGACCAACCAAGCGTTCACATCATGGGTACCAACGTTGCGATATCCCTCTAGCGAACTTGCGACAACTGGCGTACCACTAGCCATTGCCTCAAGAACGACTATTCCAAAAGATTCGCTGTGCAGTGACGGCGCGCAGAATACCGAGCATTGCGCCAATCGGTCTATTTTGTCCTCGTCAGTGATTCTCCCTAGCCACGAGATTCGATCGTCGTGTGCATACTTCTGCTTCAACAACGAGATACCTTCACCGTCCGATGCGATCCACAATTTAACATCATCCGAAAGTTTCGTGAACGCCTCAAGTAACTCTGCGAGACCTTTTCTTGGTTCGTACCTGCCACAAAAAAAGACGATCTTTTCTGTGCTACGTAAAATATTTGGTCGCGAATACAGATCACTTTCTATGCCATTGAATAAAATTTCGTACTCGCCACCTAAATAGCGAAATGCAAGTTCGCGTGCTTGTGGTGAAACAGCGACTCGGACATCAAGATGACTGGCCAGCCAGTTGACCCCCTTGCTGACGCGTCCGTACCATTCGATGTCTCCAGCCGCGTGAAATGTGCCGATCATTGGCGCCAATCGCAATACCAGAGAAGTTTGGGTTGGCCCAGGGGCGATTGGTTCGTGCAAGTGCAAAATGTCAAATGCTTCATCGTTGATCGCGCGAACGGTGCGCAGTGCCGCCGAAGGGTCTGGTGCCAACGGAACAGTTGAACCATTGGCTGCTGTCGGCAGACTGTTGCCGAGCGGAGTAACGAACGGCTCGGGCGGCGGACCATCGCAAGGGCCAAGCACTCGCGCTTCATGGCCCATCCGCCGCAATTCGCGTGCCAAACCAAGAACTTGGGATTGCACGCCACCAGGAATCGTCAAACTATATGGACAAACCAATCCGATGCGGAGCATCTTTTTGCGCTCGACTCTCTTTGTGGCATTAATCGGATTACTTGCCAAATTCATCAACTACACGGTACGACCGATGGCACGAATAAAAACAACGCTTATTGACTGAACTTGTTCAGCAACTAACTTGTCCTTATGAGTCAGGAGACATTCAGACCGGCAATCTCACTGGTGGCGACAGCCAACAAGCGATCGGCGGTGCTTGAACTCGCCAGACAAGCCGAGACGCTCGGCATGTCGGGCATCGCATGCCCGAGTCTTGGTGCCGCGATGGGATTTTGTGTCTCGTTGGCTCACGCAACCAACACAATAAAGTTTTGGACGTCAATCCAACCGATCTATTACAGCCATGCAATCGAGATGGCAAACACCGCCGCGCATATGCATGAAGTTTCAAACAAGCGATTTAGCTTGGGCTTGGGTGTCAGTCATGGACCAGTCATCAGCCGACTAGGGGCGTCCACAGCCACACCACTTGCTGATATTAAAAATTATGTCGAGGAAATGCGCTCTCATGAGCGATTTTCAGGCGAGCTGCCACCAATTTACTTGGCGGCTCTTCGCAACAAAATGTTGGATCTTGCAACCGAAATCTCTCAGGGTGCGCTTTGGGCCAACGCCACACTGAGCAACATTGCCAAACAACTATCACGCGTCAAAGCGTCACCAGACAAAGAGTTATTTTTTGCGAACATGGTGCCAACCGTTATCAGCGGTGACCGTGCAGCCGCCCGAGCAATACATCGTAAGACGCTTGTTGGTTATGTTTCTCTCCCGAATTATCGAAACTATTGGCGCTCGTGTGGCTACCACGAACAAATTGATGCATTTGAGAAAATAATTGGATCGGCAAACAAAGAAACACGTTCTACCGAACTTATTGCGGCAATGGACAATGAGTGGTTAGACGATTGCACGATTTCTGGGGATAGCGATACGGTTCGCGATGCTCTTTGGAGTTGGTCACAAGCCGGCGTACTTCCGATTGCGGTAATGTCATCGACTTCTGGCGGGCAGACTAAGGCAGTCACCGAATTATTTGCGGCGTATTCAAGTTAATTTTCTAAACTGGGTCAGAAATCAGATCACTCGGCCAATTTGGTTGAAATAAATGCCACTGTGCCGGGTCACGGCGAATTAGGAGCTCAAGCTCGCTTGCCAAATCTTGCGATATTCGTTGCATGTCTTCTCTTAACGTCGCGAGTCGTTCGACTTGAATCGCCGGTCGCACGACCGTTTTGTGGCCATCGAGGTGCTTCGTAAAATAGGTGGCAAGTGGCACGAGAACAGCGCCTGTTCGTAAAGCAAAAAAAGCTGGACCAGTCGGGATCGTCGTTCGCTCACCAAAGAGCTCGACTTCGATTCCAGTGCCTTGTATATCTCGGTCACTTAGAAGTGCGACGACTTCATTTCTTGCAAGCGCTTGTTGTACGGCGACACCGGCGTTTTCATCGAGCGGAATCACTTGAACACCATATTTTTTGCGATGTTGCAAAAACATTTCGAACAACCGTGGTGACTCAAGTTTTTCGACTACGGCGTTGAGTCTGTGCCCTCGCTGTATCAACCAACGACCCGACCACTCCCAGCCACCTAGATGGGGTAAAGCAAGGATTACCCCCTTGCCGAGTTTCAGACCCGATTCAATGTGCTCAAATCCATCAATTGAGACTCCAGCCTGGATTTGTTTTGAATTCAAAAGGGGCAGACGAAAAGTTTCGATGTAGTAACGGGCATAGCTCTCGTAAGACTTTTGTACAGCCCGTCTAATTTGTCGCTTATTTAGTTCGGGTTGAATGCGCCGCATATGTTTCGAGACAATTGCACGTTTTTGTCGCATCGGAATCGTCACTACGGGAACCAACAAGGCGGTCAATACCGCTATGAAAAATTTTGGTGTGATTCGTGCCAGCGCGACGATAATGCGATAGCCAAAAACAACCAGCGAATCAGAACGCTTTCTTCTGGGCGCCGATGTCACTTCATGTTGCGACGACGCGACAAACGCATTCGTCGATCGGCTCGCTGCGCCCTGCGAGAAGCACGACGAGACTGCCGTAACGCAACCCGTTCGGCGGTTGCGGGTGCAATTGCAGCCTGTTTCCAGACCTTAAGAAAACGTTGCACCGCTGTGATCGTGCAGAGAATCAGCATCAGCCACATCACCCAGAACAACGCAGCGTCAAAAAGCAAGCCAACGCACAGCAAGATAATTCGTTCGGCTCGCTCCATCAATCCACCCTTGGCGTTCAACCCGAGAGCCTCAGCCTTGGCACGCTGATATGAGATCAACGAGGAAACCGCCATGATTGCAAACGGCAAAATTGAGGCGTGCGCCCCACGTTGAGAACCCAAGAACCAGGCGACTCCGCCCAGCAAAACCGCGTCCGTCACACGATCAATCGTCGAATCAAAAAATGCACCACGCTGGCTGCTTTGATTGGATGCCTTGGCCAAGGCTCCATCGAACAAATCAGGCAACGCGGCGCATATTACGAGTAGCAGACCAACCTGCAACTGTCCGAGGGCGATCGTCACGGATGCAACGCAGGCAACGATCAAGCCAATGATTGTTAAATGGTCCGGCGAAAGTTTAGATCGCCGTAACAACTCGCCGACGGGACGGACAATGCGTTCGACTTCTTTTTTAAACCTGCCGTCAAACATAGAAATAGCCTAGTGCAACATCACCGGCGCAGTCTTGCTAGTTGTCCGGGTTTGCTTCAACAAGACACTCAACAATGCGCGCATCGATTGCGTCGATCAAAACGAGACCGCGTTTCAGTGGTGGTTCTTGTTCGCTATAACAAAAAACGCGCCACGTTGGACGACTACGGAACCCACGCCAAACTTGTTGTGCAGAGGCATGACCGACGGCGAAACCAACCGCACGCGTCGCATAGATGAGCGCAAGTTTTTCATCGACCGTCATTCGCCATGATGACGACAAAGAATACAGACCAAAAATGCCCAGCAAAATTGCAGACCAGAGAAAACCATCGCTAACTAAACCAGATTCATTGGTGCGTTGCGTCGTCCAAAGAATTGCACATATCACGGCGATGCCGAGATATAACCAAGCCGGTATTTTGCGTCGACTGTTATCGGGAAACTTATACGGTCCGACGAATGCAGAAACATTCAAATCATCGGGTAGCGAATCACGAATTTCATTTTCCGAGTCATCTCGCATCAAGTTACCGTCTTCCACGCCAGCCGAATTCTAGAGGCGCTTACATCGAGGGCTTCGGGCAAAATCTTCGTGTTTGCGGTCACGACCATAAAATTGGTGTCACCACTCCAACGACCGACGATGTGAACGTGCAAATGTTGCGCGATGCTTCCACCAGCCGCCGCACCAAGGTTGAGCCCGACATTGAGCGCCTCAGGTTTATATACGGACTTAACCACCTTTGTCGCATGAGTAACGGTCGCCCAAAGTTCACTCGTCTCTTCTGCACTTAGCAGTTCGAGATCTGCAACTTCGCGATACGGAACCACCAACAAGTGACCAGATGTGTAGGGGAACGCGTTCATTATTACGAAAACAGTTTTTCCGCGATGCACGATGTAGCTCTGCTCGTCGCTCAAGTCACTTTTCAAAATCTGGGTAAAGATCGACGCATCACTGGTGCTGCGAGTGTCTTGACCGTGCATCACGTAATCAGCACGCCAGCCGTTCCAGATGCGATCTAACATTTCATTACGACTTAATCTCTTGGCTGACGTCACCGGCAAGTTGCTTGATGAAGTCACCAAGCAAAACATCTCGAATTACATCGCCCCCGCGCGGATTTACGCCAACAGTCGCATGGGCAATATCGTCATCACCAACAACTAGCACATACGGAATGCGTTCTAATTTTGAGGCACGAATGCGTTTGCCGAGTTGTTCATCGGCGACCAATTGGTCCACCCGATAACCGAGTTTGCTTAAAGTTTCCGTGACTTGTAACGCGTATTTCTCGTGGGCCGATGCAACTGCCAACACGCGAACTTGTATCGGTGCCAGCCAAGTTGGGAACGCTCCGCCGTAGTGCTCAAGCAAAACTCCGAAGAAGCGTTCAATCGAGCCGAACAAGGCGCGGTGCAGCATGATCGGGCGCTTTCGTGCGTTGTCTGTCGCAATGTATTCAAGACCGAATCGCTCTGGCAAATTAAAGTCGCACTGAATAGTGCTCAACTGCCACTTTCTGCCGATCGCGTCGCGCACATCGATGTCGATTTTGGGTCCATAGAACGCTGCGTCACCCGGAGCAACCGTATATGACAAGCCGTGACGCTCTAGTGCCTCTTTTAACGCCTCAGTTGCTTTGCCCCAAATTTCGTCCGAACCCACTGACTTTTCGGGATTGCGTGTACTTAATTTGAAATCAAATTCATTGAAACCGAATCTGCGCAGAACACTCAACACGAAATCTAGAAGTGATGCGATTTCATCCGCCATTTGTTCTTCGCTACAGAAAATGTGGCTGTCATCTTGCGTAAAGCCACGAATGCGAAGCAAACCATGCAAAGTTCCGGCGCGTTCATAACGATAGACGGTGCCAAGTTCAAACAGCCGCAACGGTAATTCGCGATAACTGCGTTGGCGGTCTCGATAGATCAAACAATGCATCGGGCAATTCATCGGCTTTGGATAATAAGTACCGTTGTCCATCTCCATTGGTGGATACATGCCGTCCTTGTAAAACTGCAAGTGTCCGGATGTCTCGAACAAATGTGCGTTCGCCAAGTGCGGCGTATACACGAATTTGTAACCACCGTTTTGATGACGCTCGCGACTGTAATCCTCCATCAATTTGCGAACGATGCCACCCTTTGGGTGCCAAACCGCGAGTCCGCCACCAAGTTCTTGAGGAAACGAAAGTAAATCCATTTCAACCGCCAACCGACGATGATCACGCTTTTCGGCTTCTTCAAGTCGATGCAGATGCTCGGCCAACGCCGCCTTTGACTCCCATGCGGTGCCGTAGATGCGTTGCAGCATCGGACCTTTTTCGTTGCCACGCCAGTAGGCGCCTGCGACTTTCATTAAAGCAAAATGGCCGAGGCGACTCGTTGATGGCACATGTGGCCCGCGGCAGAGATCGACAAAATTTTCTGTATTCCGATAAACGCTCACGGCATCTGCACTGCCTGCCTCACCGGAATCACTTGCGTCTGCGTCGCCCTGCGTGACGCGCTCAATGATTTCGCGCTTATATGGCTGATCAGAAAAAAGCTTCAGTGCATCACGAGCCGACATCTCCGCGCGCACAAAAGGCTGATCGGCGGCGACGATCTCTTGCATTCGTTGCTGAATCATCGTTAGATCGTCGTCGCTGAACGTCTTCGAGTTTGGCAACTCAAAGTCGTAATAAAAACCATCTTCGATTGCCGGACCAATTGAAAACTTCGCACCCTCGAAGAGTTGCACGACCGCTTGGGCCAGAACATGGGCAGTTGAGTGCCGCAGAACATGCCGACCGGCATCTGAATCTGCGGTGATAATCGAAACTTTTGCACCCCCAACGAGTGATACTCCCAAATCAGTTTCAATGCCATTGACGACCGTCGCCACCGCCGCCTGACCCAGACGCTTGCCAATTGACATTGCAAGATCAAAACCCGTCGAGCCAATCGGTAACTCACGAGTCGAATCGTCCGGAAGCCGAACCGTAATCGTGGAGTTACTCATAGTCATGACTCAATCAGTCTAGATTGTGAAAGTTTTAGATATGAGTGCGGTCAACGCTCGAGCGCTTCGGAGCATATTCATATAAATACTGCTGATTCGTTAGCGCCTGAATCTTTAGCATCACTTCATCGGTTAATTCTCGAAACACCTCAGGATCATCGGCACGTGACAGGTACTTGCGCGTGTCAATTGGTGGACCGATCTCAATCTTGCACGACTTGCGAAATTTTGGTAGCACCGTATCTGGGGCCATTATCGCACTCGTGCCAGTTATCCCGACCGGAAAAATAGGGCAACCGAATTTCAGAGCCAAACGCGCCGCGCCGGTGCGACCTTTGTAAAGTTTGCCGTCACGACTGCGCGTGCCCTCCGGGAATATTCCAAAAAGTTCGCCGCGCGACAACACGGCTTCAACCGAAATCATCGCCGAAGACGCGCTTTCTCCTCCGCTGCGATCTAGCGGGATCATGCCAATTTTTGTGAAGAGCCAACGCGTCTTCCAAGAATCCATGTATTCGCTCTTGCCAACGACCGACATATTGCGCGGTGAGTGGGTGATTAGGTACACAGAATCCAAAAAACTAATGTGATTTGCGCACAAAATTGCCGGACCGCTAGCGGGGATTTGGTCGAAACCGATTAGCGAAAACTTCCATAGTCGATTCACTAAAAAGCGCACAAATGGTCTTAAACGAGTCTGAAATTTTGTTGCACCAACAAATTTCAACGGATCAAAATTGGCTTTGGCCATAGCGACGAGACTTACCTTAACTAGCTATTTAGATCAATTCCAAGGAGTTTCGCCGAATCTTTGATGCTGTGACCGGACGCTGCAGCTTCATCTAGAACTTCGATCGCCGCAGGAGCATTCAAGTCATCATCCAGCGCAGCGCGAACTTCAGTAAGACCAGCAGTACCATCGCCATTTTTCGCTGCCTTCCATGATTTTAGTTTTGCCAGCGAAACAGTCATTGACGACGACGTCCACTCCCACTCTCGGCGATAGTGATTAGAAATCAACGCAAGCCGTATCGCTCGCGAGTCGTGAGTTTTTCGCAGTCGATCTACGAACTCAAGATTGCCCAAACTTTTTGACATTTTCGTGCCATCCATGAACACCATCGCGACATGCATCCAATGTTTAACGAATTGCTTTCCCGTTGCGGCCTCAGATTGGGCCCGCTCACACTCATGATGTGGAAAAATCAAATCGCTTCCACCGCCGTGCAAATCAATCGTCGTGCCGAGATCGCGCAGAGCCAATGCCGAGCATTCAATATGCCAACCGGGTCGCCCTGGTCCCCAAATCGTGTCCCAACTTGGCTCATCTGGTGCGGACGGTTGCCACAATACAAAGTCAAGTGGATTTCTTTTATCCGGATTATCTAGATCGCCACCTCGCTCTGCCGCGTAACGCAACATTGTTTCGTTGTCGTAATTCGAGAGACTGCCGAACGAATCAAACTTAGTCACGTCAAAAAAAACGCTGCCACCACATTGATAGGCAAATCCCCTATCTAGAACCAGTGCAATAAATTTACGGATATCGGGGATTGCCGAAGATGCGCGGGGTTTGCTGAAAACATCCAACACATTGAGCGCTTTCATATCTGAGTCAAACCTTGCTTCTTCGCCGGCAGCGAGATCCAAATAATGCACACCTAATTCTCTGGCTTTTGCAAACAACGGATCATCGACATCGGTGACGTTGCGAACGCACTTGATCGTATGTCCGATATCGATCAGTCGCCGCTGCAGAAGGTCGTAACTTACAAAAGTAAAAGCATGACCAATGTGCGTCGCATCGTATGGCGTAACACCACACGTGTACATCAGAACTTCTTTGTTTGGTACGAAATCAACGACTCTTTTTTTGACGGTGTCGTACAACCTCATCGTCACTTAGTAGCACCACGATCTGGAATGCCGGTTAACCGCGGGGCTACGCGAGTCTTGTATCGCACATTCAGCTGCAACAACACCGCGGTGAAGGCTTCAATCGCCAGGGCATTCGACAAACTGCCGGCATTTAACGGGCGACAACCAGGAATACGAGAAACTATGTCAGACATTGTCGCGGTCGCGGTCGGATCATCCGAACAAATCAATACATCACTATCTACTTCATGGGTGAGATTGCCCAATTCTGTCGCCGGCAAATGTTGAAACGCCGCGACTACTCGCGACAACGGAATCTCGGCTTGAATGTGCGCAGCGATACTGCCTCGAGGCGGCACTAAAGGTTGAAACTCTTTACCGACACGAACTAACGCATTCGCCATCGTCACAACTATTTTGCCGACCAACTGTTGAGTGTGTTGGTTGACAATCGTCGCAGCCGAGTCCCATGGTGTCGCGATAACCACAATTTCACAGTTCGCCGCGGCGTCGTTGTCGCCACCATTCAGATTTAGTTTGAAGTCGGGCCACTTGCGCACAAGGTCGGCACAAACACTTACTGCGCGTTGCGCATCGCGAGAACCCAAAAGCACATCACAACCGATTGAAGCCAAACGCAGACCAAGTGCACTTCCCGCCGGCCCCGTTCCACCAAGAAATCCAATCCGCATGCATCGCAACACTACTTACTAAAGTCGCGGGTTTACTAGCCGTGATTATGAGCGCTGTTTACTGGCGCTGAAACATCGACGCAACGCAAACAGGCTTGAACCAACTACCGTTTACAACATGGGAATTCTTGACGGGAAAAACATAGTCATATCCGGTGTACTGACCGATGCTTCTTTGGCGTTTGGTGTCGCCCAACTAGCCCAGCGCGAAGGCGCGAAGATCGTTCTAACCGGGGCAGGACGTGGATTATCAATTACCGAGCGAACGGCTCGCAAGTTGGAAACACCCGTATCAGTTGTCGAGTTTGATGTCACCGTTGATTCGCATGTTGAAAGCGCGCGCGACGCCGTCAAACAGCATTTTGGCTCTACCGGTCGTGTCGACGGAGTCTTGCACTCGATAGGTTTTGCACCCGCGGCTTGTCTGGGTGACGACTTCATGGCTGCGACTTGGGCGGATGTCGCCGTGGCGATGCAAATTTCGGCATATTCGTTGAAGACTCTTGCAGAGTCATTTGCTCCGTTGATGACCAATGGTGGCTCGATTGTTGGACTCGATTTCGACAACACTGTTGCCTGGCCCGCCTACAACTGGATGGGCGTTGCCAAATCCGCACTTGAAAGCACCAATCGATATCTTGCCAAGGCGTTGGGCACCAAACAAATTAGGTGCAACTTAATTGCTGCTGGCCCGATTCGCACTATGGCCGCAAAATCAATACCGACATTTGGATCATTTGAAGATCTCTGGGGGCAACGCGCTCCACTTGGTTGGGATGTAAACAACTCAACAAGCGTCGCTCGAAGTTGTGTTGCAATGCTCAGTGACTGGTTTCCTGCAACTACTGGAGAGATAGTTCATGTGGATGGCGGTTTCCACGCGATGGGTGCCTAGTTGAAAAAGGTAATCCAATTAAAGAAGTATTTGAGTCAAGCAATCTTGGTGATTTTGATTATTGCCGGGCTTCCAGGTGACGCACTTGCGTCAATTGAATCTGGCCAAGCTAATCGTGACGAAATTTCAAATCAAGTTGAAGCATCCGGGATTGATGCTGGTTACTACGCACAATGGGGACTCCAAATAATAAATGCATATGAAGTTTGGAATATCTCAACAGGCCAAAATGTTTTGGTTGCCGTAGTTGACTCGGGCTCCGGTCCCAACGCGGACCTCACGGTGAATCTTTCGCCCGGCCGATCGATAATTCGTGGTCGCTCGTCTGACAACTCAAATGATATTGATCCAATTGGACACGGAACCCATGTGGCTGGAATCATCGCGGCACAAGCCAATAACGACATCGGGGTCGCGGGTGTCGCACCAAACGCAAAAATTTTGCCGATCAGAGTACTTGACGCATATGGTGACGGCTCGGAGGCTGACGTCGCTCTTGCTATTCGGTATGCGGTTGACGCTGGTGCGCGGGTAATCAATCTTTCACTCGGAGGATTCGGACAATCAGAACAACTCAAAACCGCGATCCAATATGCAGCGGACAAAAATGTTCTTGTCGTCGCTGCAGCAGGCAACGCTGGGCCCAACGCAGGCATCACATACCCTGCGGGAAACGATTTGACTTTGGCGGTGACTGCGACAGATCAAACAATGACATCCCCATCATTCGCACAACGCGGCAGTTATATCGACATAGCGGCACCAGGGATCGGTATTTGCTCGACAGTTCGCATTGGTTCGCGTGCTGACGCCTCACGCGCTTGCGCCACAGCGGGTGAACCGTATGTCACGATGAGCGGCACATCCATGGCCGCTGCCTTTGTCAGTGGTGTTGCTGCGCTTGTTATTGCCGCCAACCCGACCTTGACTGCAATTCAAGTTCGTGAGGTGATCGTTGCAACGGCAACCGACATTGGTGAACCAGGAAGAGATAATACGTTTGGAGCAGGTCTCGTAAATGTGTACGCGATATTTAAATCTCTTGGATATTTTGCCAACGAATTGACATACCCGACATTTTCACCCATGGGCCGAATTGGTGTCGAAACTCTTGCCAGTATTTTGCAGTTGCCACAATCGGAGAGATTGCAGTGGTATCGCTGCAGTTCACCTGGCGAGGCCACGGTCACAATACCGACTGATTGTGCGACGATTGCCCGCGCGCAAGAACTTCGATACACACCAACGATTGATGACCTAGGTCTGTTTCTGCGACTCGGAATCCTGATCACTCTCGGTGGAACCCCACAAATTAGATTCTCAGCGACCAGCAATCGAATCGTGGGGGTGTGGACATCGTCGACAGCGATCGAAGTCGGAGCGAGCGTTGCGATAAAGAATCTGGTTGAAAGTGCCTCAAATGGCAAATTAAGTTTGAAAATTATTTCAGGTCCGTGTGCAATAAAAAATAGATCGTCGGTCGTATTCAATGAAATCGGCGAATGCTCGATTCGCGTGAGTTCTTCAGCCACTACCAAGTACCCAAAGATGAGTAGCAGAGTATCGATCAATGTCATCGAAAAAATTAAGGTGTGAGATTGTGCCGAACCATCTTGCGAATGAAACCAGTCCTTACTTACGCCAACACAAAGACAACCCCGTTGATTGGTTCAGTTGGGGGTCCGACGCATTCGAAATAGCACGGCGACGCAATGTACCCGTGTTGTTGTCGGTTGGGTATTCAGCATGCCATTG
>SXGQ01081085.1_pt1 | contig 18748 bp, 12 predicted proteins | sample 3178371 | NCBI WGS metagenome assembly SXGQ01 (sample SAMN11356859, study PRJNA531348) | freshwater metagenome | isolation source: freshwater sample F1-20 | place: China: Fuxian Lake, Yuxi | collected 2017-12-25 | reverse complement strand
CAACCAAGAGCCCTTTTCTGGGCCAACAAAGCCCAACGCAAGCAATACAAGATCGCAGGGCAACTCTCGTTCTGTTCCTTCTACGATTTCAAATTTCCCGTTATTCATAACAACTTCATTGAGAACGAGCGCTCGGACGTTTCCATGCTCGTCGGCAAGGAACCGCTCGGTGTTCACACTGAATACCCGCTCGCCACCCTCTTCATGTGCGGACGAAGTGCGGTACACCATGCTCCACTGCGGCCATGGATTTGTTCCCGCGCGCATGTCTGGCGGACGGGGCATGATTTCTAATTGAGTAATTGATGCTGCTCCTTGCCGAATAGCAGTTCCCAAACAGTCGGCTCCGGTATCTCCGCCTCCAATGATCACCACATGTTTGTCACGTGCGCTGATCGATGTTTCCTCAAAGTCGCCCTGCTGAACACGGTTCGCCGGTGGCAGATATTCCATGGCTTGATAGATGCCACCAAATTCTCGACCTGGCACCGGCAAGTCACGCCATGATGTTGCGCCGCAAGCCAACACCACCGCATCGTGCGATGCCATCAGTACATCGATATCGACGTTGTCGCCAACCGCCGCGTTCGTACGGAATTCGGTGCCCTCTTGTTTCATCTGCTCGACCCGTCGGTCAATGTGGCGCTTTTCCATTTTGAACTCGGGAATTCCGTAACGCAACAATCCACCAATGCGATCCGCTCGTTCCAACACCACAACATCGTGCCCAGCGCGCGTGAGTTGTTGCGCGGCAGCAAGACCTGCTGGCCCAGAACCAATAACAGCAACTCGTTTTCCAGTTTTGTAATGCGAGATGTGTGGCGTAACCCAACCCTCATTCCAGGCGCGATCGATGATTTCTACTTCTACCTGCTTGATTGAAACTGGGTCTTGATTGATGCCAAGCACGCATGCGGACTCACAAGGGGCGGGACACAGTCGGCCCGTAAATTCGGGAAAGTTATTTGTTGCGTGCAGTCGCTCGAGTGCGTCGTACCAATGATCGCGATAGACCAAATCGTTCCAGTCGGGAATCAAATTGCCGAGCGGGCAACCGTTATTGCAAAACGGAATGCCACAATCCATGCAACGCCCAGCCTGATGAACAAGTTCGGATTGAGGAAATGGTTCGTACACCTCTTTCCAGTCGGCAACTCGAACAGGAATTGGTCTGCGCTTTGGGGATGTTCTTCCCCACTGAATAAATCCGGTTGGCTCACCCATTGACGGGCTCCATCACTCGCTGCAATGTTTCCTCTTCGGACAAACCTTGTACTTGAGCAGTCTCGAGAATGCCCATAACACGCGCATAGTCGCGTGGCATCACAACACGGAATCCGCCAGCAACATTTTTCCAATCGTCAATCATTCTCTTTGCCAGTGGTGAACTGGTAGCCGCATGATGTTGGGTAATGATGTCGAGCAACCACTGTCGGTCGGCAACAGAAGCATCCAATACGTCGACCAACTCGGTATTCACACGTTCGTCGAACGAGCCGTCCTGATCGTAAACATACGCAACGCCGCCCGACATACCGGCAGCAAAGTTGCGCCCTGTAACGCCCAGCACCACCACCCTGCCACCAGTCATGTATTCACAGCCGTGGTCGCCAACACCTTCCACAACAGCGGTGGCCCCAGAGTTTCGAACACAGAATCGCTCGCCAACAAGACCATTGATAAAGATCTGGCCGGATGTCGCCCCGTAACCAATCACGTTTCCTGCAATCACGTTCTCTTCCGGTGCAAATGTTGCGCGGTCGCTTGGCCGCAACACTATTTTTCCACCCGAAAGACCCTTGCCCAAATAGTCATTCGAGTCACCGAACAACGTCAGTGAAATGCCGCGGGGTATGAATGCACCAAAGCTTTGACCCGCAGAGCCATCAAATCGAATGGAAATGGTGTCGTCCGGCAAACCGCCACCGCCCCACTTCTTTGTCACCGCACTTCCAAGCATTGTGCCGACCGTGCGATTGACGTTTCCGACCGGACGTGAGATGGATACAGCAACACCATCTTCAATCGCAACGCTGCAGGCGTTAATCAATTCGGTGTCTAGCGCGTCTTTCAGGCCATGCTCTTGTACCACCGACTGATGGCGCGTTTGCTTGTAGGGGTTTTGCGGAGGGACAAGTATTGGCGAGATGTCCAAGCCACGGGCCTTCCAATGAGAGACGGCGGTTCTTGTATCTAATGCCTCGACGCAACCAATTGCCTCTTGCAGTGTGCGGAAACCAAGCAGTGCAAGGTACTCACGAACCTCTTCGGCGATGTACTCAAAAAAGTTGACAACAAATTCTGGTTTGCCGTCAAATCGTTTTCGTAGTTCGGGGTTTTGCGTGGCAATACCAACAGGGCATGTGTCGAGGTGGCATACCCGCATCATGACGCAACCGCTTACCACTAGTGGTGCTGTTGCGAAGCCATATTCCTCGGCGCCCAACAAGGCAGCAACGATGACATCTCGGCCGGTCTTTAATTGTCCGTCTGCTTGCACAACGATTCGATCTCGCAACCCATTCAGCAACAACGTCTGCTGGGCCTCTGCAAGACCGAGCTCCCAGGGGCCGCCCGCGTGTTTCAGCGAAGTCAGTGGCGATGCACCCGTGCCGCCATCGTGCCCAGAAATAAGTACAACATCCGCCTTTGCTTTGCTCACGCCAGCAGCAACAGTTCCGATACCTACTTCCGCAACCAACTTCACATGCACTCGTGCAGCAGGGTTGGAATTCTTCAAGTCGTGAATGAGCTGTTTCAAGTCTTCAATGGAGTAAATGTCGTGGTGTGGCGGTGGGCTGATTAACCCAACGCCTGGAGTGCTGTACCGAGTTTTTGCAATCCACGGGTACACCTTGTGTCCTGGCAACTGACCGCCCTCGCCGGGTTTCGCGCCCTGTGCCATCTTGATCTGCAAGTCGTCGGCGTTCACCAGGTACTCGCTCGTCACACCAAAACGGCCAGACGCAACTTGCTTAATTGCCGAGCGCTTCGAGTCGCCACTTGCGGGGGCGATCAAGCGCTCCGAATCCTCACCACCCTCACCAGTGTTGCTTTTGCCTCCGATTCGGTTCATTGCAATAGCAAGCGTTTCGTGAACTTCTGCAGAAATTGAGCCATAACTCATTGCACCGGTAGAGAAACGCTTGACGATGTTTTCCACCGGTTCTACTTCGGAAATATCGATCGGTTTTCGATTTGCATCGAACTCAAATAATCCCCTCAAGGTTGAAAGGACACGCGATTGGTCATCGACCGATTTGGTGTATTGCTTAAACACGTCGTACCTACCCGAACGTGTGGCATGTTGCAACTTGTAAACAGTCTCGGGATTGAAGAGATGATGCTCACCTTCACGACGCCACTGATATTCGCCACCGATTTCTAATTTCCTGTGAATTCGCTGATCGGGTCGTGGTGGATGCGCAATGGCATGTCGTGCCGCAACTTCTTGAGCAATCTCCCCTAGACCGATGCCACCCAAACGTGAAACCGTGCCAGTAAAGAATTCGTCTACCAATTCCGTATTCAGACCAAGTGCCTCAAATATCTGTGCACCCGTGTATGAAGCAACGGTAGAGACACCCATCTTCGACATCACCTTGAGTACGCCTTTGCCCGCAGACTTGATGTAGTTAGCGATCATTTTCTGTGCATCGGCACCGCCAAGTCCGTGCAAACCTTTACCGTCATCGGCTGAAATCATGTCTTCAATTGATTCGAATGCGAGATACGGGTTGATCGCCCCAGCGCCGTAACCAACCAATAACGCCATGTGGTGCACTTCTCGTGCGTCACCGCTCTCGACAATCAGCCCGACTTGCGTTCGCTTTTTCTCGCGAATGAGATGGTGATGTATTGCACTCGTTAATAGAAGTGATGGAATCGGCGCAAACACTTCATCACTGTTACGGTCGGAAAGTACAAGGATGCGCGCACCCATTTCAATTTCGATGCTTGCCTGTTCGCGCAGCGAATCAAGCGCCGAACGCAAGCCTTCCTCTCCTTCGGCAACTCGGTAGAGCCCCGAGAGCACGACTGATTTCAAATGCGGGTAGGCACCGTCGTCATTGATGTGAATGATTTTGGCTAGGTGGTCGTTGTTGATCACTGGGAACGGAAGGACCAATTGCCTGCAATGCTCGGGGCCTGCTTCGAGCAAGTTGCTCTCGGGCCCAACTGCAGTGCCGATGGATGTAACTACCTCTTCGCGAATTGCATCCAGTGGCGGATTGGTCACTTGAGCAAACAACTGTTGGAAATAATCGAACAGCAAACGAGGTCGAGCCGACAACACTGCTATCGGCGTATCGGTTCCCATCGAGCCAATTGGTTCGGCACCACTCTTCGACATCGGGGCGAGAATGATCTTGAGTTCCTCGTGCGTATAGCCGAACACCTGTTGCCTACGAAGCACGCTGTCGCTGCTGAACACCACGTGTTCCCTCGCCGGTAGATCACCAAGCTCGACCAACCCGTCTTCGAGCCACCGCTCGTACGGAAGTGCCGCGGCCAATTCTTGTTTGACCTCCTCGTCGGACACGATTCTCTTTTGTGCTGTGTCAACGAGCAACATTTTTCCCGGCTGCAGACGACCCTTGCGCACGACGTTGGCTTGATCGATATCGACGACACCGACCTCGCTAGCCATGATCAAGATGTCATCTTTCGTCACCCAGAATCGGCTCGGCCGCAAGCCATTTCGATCGAGCACTGCACCGATCAATGTGCCGTCGGTGAACGCAACACAGGCAGGGCCATCCCATGGTTCCATTAATGATGCGTGGAAGCGATAGAACGCACGCTTCTTCGCATCCATTTTCTTATTGTTTTCCCAAGCCTCCGGGATCATCATCAACATTGCGTGCGGCAATGAGCGCCCACCCAAATGCAGTAATTCGAGTACTTCATCGAAGGACGCTGAGTCCGAACCTCCTGATGCACAAATTGGGAAGGCACGCTCCAAGCCCGGAATGAGCGGACTAGAAAGAAGCGACTCGCGGGTACGCATCCAATTGCGATTGCCCTGCACAGTGTTGATCTCGCCGTTGTGCGCGATGAATCGATACGGGTGCGCGAGCGGCCATGACGGAAATGTGTTGGTAGAAAAACGGCTGTGAACAAGCGCTAGCGAAGACTCGACCCGTTCATCATTCAATTCTGGAAAAAATGAGGCCAACTGAGGAGTGGTGAGCATGCCTTTGTAGATGAGCGTGCGCGAAGACAGCGAAGGAAAATATGTGCGCTCATCAACAGAAAGTTCATGTTCGATGCGCTTTCGAGCAATGAATAGTTTTCTGTCAAGATCAATTTCGGTAAGACCAGATTTGCTGACGATAAACACGTGGGCGAAGTACGGCATTACCGTACGCGCGCTCGCACCAATGCTCGATGGATCAACGGGGACTTCTCGCCAACCGAGCACTTCCAACTGCTCTTCATTAGCGATCTGCGAAATTGAACGCAACGCATTCGCGCGATGCTGTTCATCAGTTGGGAGGAAAGCCAACCCAACCCCATACCCGCCCATTGCCGGCAAAGGGAAACCAGCAACCTCCGAAAGGAAGCGGTGTGGAATTTGGATGAGTACTCCGGCACCATCGCCCGTGTCTGCCTCGGCACCCGTTGCCCCGCGATGTTCCATGCTGCACAACGCGCCAATTCCCATCGACACGATGTTGTGCGAGCGACGACCTTGGATATCGACGACAAACGAGACGCCACAAGCGTCGTGTTCAAATCGTGGGTCGTATAAACCGCTTGCAGGCGGCAAGAGATGTTGCATCGTCGTCCTTGTGAATGATCCGAAGGCGGAAAAACCCGCCCGGGACGACGCTGGCCCGTGCCCAAACTCTAGCCAGTAGTTAGCCGAAAATGCTGCTCGAAGTAAATTTTGGTGGTCGTTTCTCAAAATGCGACATCACTGCTTCAACCTGGTTCGCCCCACCGATTAACTTGCCAATCACTTCTCGCTCTGCAGCAAATTGTTGTGCTGCCCCCTCGTTGGCCATCAGATTGATCAATTTCTTCGCCCCCCGAACCGCATCTGGGCTGCGGCCAGCGATTTCCTGAGCAAGGTCCATTGCGTCTGCATGCGGGGTCTTCGACAACCGAGTGACCACGCCAAGTTCGAAGCCTTCGGCCCCCGAAAAAACCCTTGCGCTGAACACCAGATCCTTAACGATGTCGGGACGCACCAGTCGATTCAGCATCAACGTGCCGGTCATGTCTGGAATAAGGCCCCAATGCACTTCGCGCACGGACAACTGCGTATCGGGATGCACAATACGAATGTCGGCGCCGAGTGCGATTTGCATTCCTCCTCCAAGCGCGTGCCCATGAACAGCAGCAATTACTGGAACTGGAACTTCTTGCCAGACCCAACACACTTGTTGCGCAAGGTGAGTGATTCGGTCATCAGACATTGCACCTGCATTAACCGACCCTCCCTGCCCCGACGAGCCTTGCGCCATGGCCTGAAATGAACCGAAGTCGAGGCCCGCGCAAAACGATGCACCATCACCCGACAACACCACGGCACGAAGGTCTGCAAGCGTTTTCAAATACTCGCCGGACGCGGCAAGTGACGTGAACATTGCGTTGTCAAGTGCATTCCGTTTATCCGCTCGGTTCATTCGCACATCAGCGATTCCATCCTCAATCAGAATCGTCACTCGATCTTCGGTTACCCCTGGCACTGCTCTGTTGGTTGCGCTCATGAAATGCTCCCTGCTATTCGTTGCCACCTATCGTGGCATGGCACACTTGAGGTTATGCAACTGAACCTTTCTGCCGATGAAGTACTGAAGTCCACCCGCAGCGTGCGCAAGCGCCTCGACTTTGACCGCCCCGTCAGTCGCGCTGTCGTTGAAGAATGCCTAGACATTGCGCTGCAAGCGCCCACGGGTGGCAACCGTCAGGGTTGGCATTGGATTGTTGTAGAAGACGCTGCAAAGAAAAAAGCATTAGCCGATATCTACCGAGCCAACTGGGCTATTTACGCAACCTTGCCAGGCGGCCGACCTACGGGCGATTCGCGCGATGAACAAATGCCACGCGTTCGCGACTCAGCAACGTTTCTGTCCGAGAATTTTGAGCGTGCACCAATGCTGATGATCCCCTGCATTGAAGGGCGCCTCGAAAATATTGACGTGGCTACCGGAGCCGGTGCATGGGGTTCCCTATTGCCCGCGGTTTGGAGTTTCATGTTGGCGTTGCGTGGCAGAGGAATGGGTTCTGCGTGGACAACCATTCACCTGATGATGGATGGTGAAAAGAAAGCGGCAGAACTTCTGGGCATTCCGTATGAAAAAGTGACGCAAGGCGGCCTCTTCCCCATTGCTTACACCGTTGGCACCGAATTCAAGCCGGCGCAACGCCTACCACTCGAAAAAGTCCTGCATTGGGACAAGTGGTAACTCGTTAGCAATTAGTCATTCGACAAGCCGCAACCCAGTCGGCGCAATTGATGCGGGAACCGATGGCAGATCGACAACGAAATTGGTGCGATGACCGGGAAATACATGATGCGATACCAACACCGCTTTTCCGCTGTCGTCTTTTGTGACGCGATCACAGCGCAAAATCGGTGAACCAACCGGAATTTCAAGCAGTTCTGCCTCTTCGGAAGTGGCGGCATCTGCGCCGATGGTTTGCGTTGCGCCACCAAGGTGGATTTTGAGCAAGTTGTAGAACGATGTGGTTTCCACGTCGTGACGAGACAAGTGTTTGCCAAGTTCGAACGGGCACCACACCGTAACAACGGCGAATGGTTCGTTGCCGGCCATATTCACTCGCTTTACACGCAGCACCTGCTCGCTGCCCAACACCTTGAACACCCTTCTCGTTGCCTTTTCGAATGCGAAGTCGAGAATTATCCGCGCAGGCTTTAAGCCACTTGCCTGCATCTGCTCTTCAATGGTTCCCAACCGTCCGAGCGTTTGTGAAACAGGGTCGCTTGCTACGAACCAACCGAAACCTTGTCGCGCTGAAACCAAACCTTCGTCGCGAAGTACTTCAAGTGCTCGTCGAACGGTGACACGACTTACGCCGAACTCGCGAGAAAGGTCGGACTCGCTCGGCAATAATCGGCCAGCTGTTAATTGACCAGCGCTCACTCGATCGCGAAGTTCGGAAGCGATGTCGTGATAACGGATGCTGCGCACTTGTACTATACTTGTATACAACGCTTGCAAATGCAAGCCCAGGCACGTCTAGGAGAAACCATGGCCGCAAGCGCAGGAACCCCAATCCAACTCGTCAACGGCGTGTATCGCTCCCTCCCCGCAAACGTTGCCCTCGGGCGTAAGCGCCTCGGCAGAAACTTGACTCTTACAGAAAAGATTTTGATTAACCACCTCAGCAATCCTGAGACACAAGACATGGATCGCGGACGTAGCTACGCCGACTTTGCACCAGACCGCGTTGCGATGCAAGATGCCACGGCGCAAATGGCCTTACTGCAATTCATGACTGCCGGCCTACCCACCACTGCTGTTCCCTCCACGGTGCACTGCGACCACCTCATCCTCGCCAAGGTCGGTGCGCGAATTGACATGGGTGTTGCCATCGACACCAACAAAGAGGTGTACGACTTTTTGCAAAGTGTCTCCGCAAAATACGGCATCGGTTTCTGGGGCCCAGGTAGCGGAATCATTCACCAAGTGGTGCTCGAGCACTACGCATTTCCCGGCGGAATGATGATTGGCACCGACAGCCACACACCAAATGCCGGCGGACTTGGCATGGTCGCAATCGGTGTTGGCGGAGCAGACGCCGTGGACGTAATGACCGGTTTTCCATTCAACGTGAGATGGCCAAAAGTTATTGGAGTGAAGTTGACTGGCAAACTTTCTGGTTGGTCAAGCCCTAAAGACGTCATTCTTGAAGTGGCTCGAGTGCTCACCGTTGAAGGTGGCACTGGCGCAATCGTCGAATACTTTGGCGAAGGCGCAGACAGCATCTCGGCCACTGGCAAGGCAACAATTTGCAACATGGGTGCCGAGATTGGCGCAACGTGCTCCGTGTTCCCTTACGACTCACACATTGCCCAGTATCTGCAAGCAACAGGGCGCGCCGATATCGCCGCCGCCGCAGACGCCGTTCGCGAACATTTGCGCCCAGACGATGGGGCTCTGTACGACAGCGTGATCGAAATCGATCTCAGTTCACTGAAGCCGCTCATCAATGGCCCTCACTCTCCAGACCGCGCGCACAAAATTGGAGACGCAATCGAGCAGGCGGCAAACGAAAACGGTTGGCCGCTCGAGATTTCGTCGGCACTTATCGGAAGTTGCACAAACTCTTCATACGAAGACATCACCAGAGCGGCATCCGTTGCCAGGCAGGCGAAAGCGCACGGTTTGAAGAGCAAAGTTGAATTGCTGATCACTCCCGGCTCCGAACAGATTCGCGCCACGATTGAGCGTGATGGTTTGCTTGCCGACTTGGAAGCAATTGGTGCAACTGTTCTTGCAAATGCTTGCGGCCCTTGCATTGGTCAGTGGGAGCGTTCAAAGGAAATAACAGACAAACCGAACACCATCGTCAACTCGTTCAACCGAAACTTTCCAAAGCGCAATGACGGTTCTGCCAACACCCTCAGTTTCGTCACAAGCCCGGACACCGTTATCGCACTTGCTCTTGCAGGCCGTCTTGATTTCGACCCGACCACCGACACCATCCAGGCACCAGACGGCACTCAAGTAAAACTTGAAGCCCCACACGGCGAGGTGCTTCCATCCAACGGATATGACGCAGGCAATAACACGTTCATCGCGCCACCGACCGACGGTTCATCCATCGCAATAAGCGTCGACCCAACCAGCGATCGCTTGCAGTTACTTCAACCATTCCCTGCCTGGAACGGCAAAGACTTTGTAGACATGCCCGTGCTCATGAAAGCAAAAGGCAAATGCACAACCGATCACATTTCTGCGGCCGGCAAATGGCTGAAGTATCGCGGACATCTCGAGAACATCTCGGGCAACTTGTTTATTGGTGCCGTAAACGCATTCACCGATGCAGTTGGCGAAGGACGCGACATCATCGATGGACAATCTCGTTCGTATCCCGACATTGCGAAGGCCTGGGGAAACAAGAACATTCAATGGACTGCAATCGGTGATCAGAACTACGGCGAGGGTTCTAGTCGTGAACATGCTGCGATGGAACCACGTTTCCGCGGAGCAGCTGCAATTTTTGCTCGATCATTTGCGCGCATCCACGAGACAAACTTGAAGAAGCAAGGCGTCGTCCCCCTCACATTTGCAGACCCCACTACTTACGAAAAGATTGGCGAACTCGACACCATTTCCGTACTTGGGTTGCCTCCGATTCCGGACAAACCGCTGCAGTGCACCATCAACAAACCAAACGGCGAGAAAATAGAATTTAAAGCGCTGCACACCTTTAGTGATGAACAAGTTGAGTGGTTCAAAGCAGGAAGTGCACTCAATATCGTTCGCAAAAAAGTCGAACAGCAGAACAAATAACCCCACAAGTCATGGCCGACCTTGCAATCATTGTCAGCATCATGCTGGGATACACCCTGTTAGCCGGCGCACTTGCGATATTTGCAATTCGGCGCCCACCCAAGGGTTTGTTCACCCGAATGCTGATCATGGTGCTTCTCTTGCCGGCGCTGTATCTCAGTTTCCGATTACTCATCGTTGTTTCGCCGCTTTTCATGAAGATTGTGTTCGGCGCAATTGGTGTTTCTTGCGTGCTGGCGATCCGAAGTTTGATTCGCAAACCACACCTTGGCTAGTCGGTACCTGGCCTTCGCTCCGCCTCTGCCCGGGGATCACCCTTGTAGCTAGACGGGTAGGTGCGAAGTAGTTCTTCTTCTGTCGGTTCGTAAGCGACCCGACCCGCCTCTGGCAAAAGCAAACTGATTTCACTCATAATCCGTGCGGTATTGAAATCAGGATCATCACTTTCCAATTGCAGTGGTTTGCCAACCACCACCTCCACTTTCGGCGGGTTCGTGATCTGCAAAATATTTGGATAGCGAGCGTTTCGCGGCCACACCTTTTCGGTGCCCCACAAACCGATAGGTACGACAGTCGCATTAGACATTCGTGCCAACTTCGCGGCACCCCACCTTCCGCGCAACTGAGGATCGAAGAAGGCTGGCCCACGTGGGATCGTACCTTGCGGCATGATCGCCACCATCTCGCCTGAAGACAGCGCGTCTGCTGCATGTGTAAGTGGTTCATCGCTGCCAGAGGCACGATCCACCCGAATACCTCCAAGCATCGATGCAAGTTGCCCAATGAGCGGAGCATCAAAAACTTCTTTCTTTCCAAGAAACCGAACTGTTCGACCACTCTTGGCAACAGTGAGCGCCACAGCAAATACATCGAAGTAACTGCGGTGGTTGGCAACAAGCACCACTGGGCCAGATGATGGAATGTTTTCTACTCCGGTGAAAGAAAACTTGACGAACGGAAAGGCCTCAGGTCGTGCGAAAAGCAGACCAACTTTTTGAATGTCCGAAGCCTGAAGTGGCGGCTTTGCTGGCGCATCTGGATTATCAAGACTCACGATTGGCCATCTGCGAGCAGCGGCCATCGCTGTCAGTCGCGCATCTGGGTTCACAACTTGCGGGAAACCTACTGCATTCAAAAGAGGTTCGTCATAGATGCTGTCGGAATAGGCGTAACTTTCGGACAATGAAATGTGATGATCACTGCACCATGTGCGTACCGCAGCCAACTTACCCGCAGACCAAGTAAACGGGCCATCAAGATCCCCGGTGTAGACACCTTGCGCATCAACCGCAAAACGTGTAGCAACCACATCATCGAAACCCATTTGACGCGCAAAAGTTGCAATCACGTCATGGGGCGTTGTCGTCGCTAAAACAACTTTTCTTCCGGCTTCGCGGTGACCAGTAATCATGGATGCGGCAAGTGGCCTTACAAGTTGCAACAAATCGTCGCATGCGTTGTGCGCTGCTGCAACAACATCGTGTCGCGCTTTTCCTTTCATCAATGTTGCACCTTGACGGGCAAGCAACATTGAAGGGAGATTTTCTCCAACTGCGTTGAATATTCTGTACAGCGCATCTTCACCCGGAATCCTTGTTGCAGAAACAACCCCTGCGTTGCGCAGTGCGGCGCTGATGATTGGTCCTGATGCGCCCGACAACAATGTGCGGTCTAAATCAATGAACGCTGCCCCATTTGATGCCGTTGAAGTGCTCACACTGGCAGGCTATTGACTGGGGCTTGGCGCCACCCGATAAATGGGAAAGGCCCCACATTGCTGCGGGGCCTCTCAACCGAGAATCCGTGTGGCTGGGGGAACCACTTCGAGATTCTGTCGGGTGAAACCTGGGGGAGGTCTCACCTCGATATACCTCTAGTATGCCCTACCGATGGGTAAGCGCGCAAGGCGAATGCCGAGATATAGGCCATCATTTTTCGTGATAGTCGTCACGGCGAATGGTTAGCCTCTCCTTATGGAGATTCGCCATTTGGAAAGCCTCATTGCAATTTCTGAACATGGCTCATTTTCCGCCGCTGCGCGGGCGCTCGGCACCGTACAAAGCAACGTCTCGGCACATATCGCGCGCCTCGAAAAAGAACTTGGTGCGAGTTTGATTGATCGACAAAGCGGCGAACTTACGGAAGACGGCGTTCTGGTCGTTGAGCGTGCCCGCCGAATAATCCATGAACTGCAGGACATTGAAGCCGACATTCACTCCACGGATACCGAAGTAGCAGGCGAAACTCGACTTGGCTGCATTGGCACCACCGGCCGCTGGCTGATGCCACGACTGCTCACCGCAATTCAAAAGGCACACCCTCAGGTTCGTCCGATTATTCACGAGGGAAGCACCTCTTCCCTCTTGCCTCGCTTAATCGCAAGCGAACTCGATGCAGCAATAGTTCACTTCCCCATTGACGACCCCGAGTTGCAACTGGTACCACTATTCAGCGAAGAACTTGTGTTGCTGGTGAACAACAAGCACCCATGGGCAAAGCTTGAAACGATTTCACTCGAAGAACTTGCCAAACAACCACTCTTACTCGCACCGCGCAATACTGCTCTTCGCCGAATCATCGACCGAGCTGCTGGCACACACCGCCTTGCATTTACTCCTCAGGCAGAAATTGACGGTGTTCGCCTCCTTTCTTCGCTTGCCTTCGAAGGTTTTGGTCCAGCGATTGTCCCCGCCACGGCAATTCCTGCATGGATCAAGGGGGACTTCACTCGTGTGTCGATACCGCAGCTGCCCCGCCGTGTTGTTGGTTGGGCATCGCGCAAACGACCAATTCCGAACAAACCCACTCGCGCGGCACTCGAGATTGCAAGGCAGGTTGTTGCCAAAACGGGCGATCGCCAACCGGGAGTCAACACCTCTTTGAATCCGCCACCACTCGTCTAATCTTTAATCGTGTCAAGCGCTACCGACTCTTCGTTTCAAACGGAAGTCCATCTGCAGCGTTCGGTACAGGGCGCAGCAAAAGCCGAGGTTCGGTTTCTCACCACGTGCGAGCGAACAGTGGTGTGGGTTGACATAGATCCCACGTACCACCGTGGTGCACTTTCGGCCGAAGCATCTGGAGTGATCGCGAACGCCGCGACCACGGCTCTCAACCAACAAATCCCCCTCGTCCTTGCGATGGCTTCCTCTGGTGCCGACATTCTTGGGGGCATCGCAGCACTTCACGGCTGGGGCCAGGCTGCCCGCGCAATCGCACATTGTTCGGGCGTCGTTCCGACTTTCACCGTTGTTACCGGCCCCGCAGTTTCTGGCCCCGCCCTGCTCATTGGCTTGAGCGACTTCGTCATCATGACTGCCGACTCGTATGCATTTGTGAGCGGCCCGACAATGGTCGCCGAATTTACAGGGATCATGATGACCAACGAACAGTTGGGTGGAACTGATGCGCACGCCAAGCAAAGCGGCGTGGCGAGCATGGTGGTTGCCGACTACGAGTCGGCTATTTCTGCACTCGAACATCTGTTGACATACATTCCAAACAATGTTGATGAACTCGCACCCTCGATTCACACCAACGATGCCTCGGACCGCCTGGTGCCCGAGGCGGGTGCCGTCATTCCAGACACAGCAACCGGAAGTTACGACGTTCGCAAGGTGATAAAGGCCATTGCAGACGACGGTGAAATGTTTGAACTTCGCGAGCGTTGGGCAGCCAACGTGATCACTGCTTTCATCACCATTGGTGGCGAGTCCGTTGGAGTTGTTGCCAATCAGCCGATGATCCTTGCGGGAACGCTGGATATTCCCGCCTCTCAAAAGGCCGCACGATTTGTGTCATTCTGCGATGCATTCAATATTCCGTTGCTGACACTTGTTGACACACCAGGTTTCTACCCCGGAAAAGACTTGGAGTGGCGTGGCATGATTCGCCACGGTGGCCAACTGGTGTTTGCCTATGCGCGAGCAACAGTGCCCCGAGTGTGCGTTATCTTGCGAAAGAGTTACGGCGGCGCATACATCGTGATGGACTCAAAAAAAATGGGCAACGACCTGTGCCTAGCGTGGCCAACAGCCGAACTGGCAGTGATGGGTGCCGGACAGGCTGCAGCCATTTTGCAGCGCCGGGCAACCCCAGAAGAACGGGCGGCCTTCGAAGCCGACTACTCGGAGCGACTCCTCAACCCATATGTGGCTGCCGAGCGTGGCTATGTCGACGCAGTAATTAACCCCGAGGAAACTCGCCGTGAAGTGTCGGCAGCCTTGGTCATGCTGCGCGATAAGCGCGAGAGACTTGCGCCACGCAAGCACGACAACACCCCGCTGTAAAGGGCGAAACCCCTACACTGTTTGCGGGGAGAGGAAGCTTCCCAACACATAACGAAGGGAATCAAGATGGCTGAAACAATCACCATCATCGATGACCGAACAGGCAAAAAAGTGACTGTTCCGGTTACCGACGGCGTCTTTGCATCTGCGGCACTGCGAGAACTCGACCCCAACCTACGCATGTACGACCCAGCGTTTTTGTCCACTGCGGCCTGCCAGTCATCGATTACTTATCTGGATGGCGAAAAAGGAATCCTCCGCTACCGCGGTTACCCCATCGAACAGTTGGCTGAGAAATCAACATTCCTCGAAGTTGCCTACTTGCTGCTCAATGGCGAGCTGCCCGACAATGATCAGTTTGCGAAGTGGGACTTTGATGTAACCCACCACACGATGATTCACGAGAACATGCGAAAGCGGTTCGTTGATGGATTTCACTACGACGCCCACCCAATGGGCATGTTCATCTCAGCAATCGCTGCACTCGGAACGTTTTACGACGACGCACAGGACGTTTTTGATACTGCCAACCTGAACAAACAAATCTTGCGACTAGTAGCAAAAGTGCCGACCATTGCGGCTATGACATATCGCTTCTCGTCTGGCCTTCCGTTCGTGTTGCCAAACAACTCGATGTCGTATGCCACCAACTTTTTGAACATGATGTATCGCATTGGCGACGACTATGAGGTGAACCCCGTCTTGGCTCGTGCAATGGACGTTCTGTTCATCTTGCATGCCGACCACGAGCAAAACTGCGGAACCACCGCCATGCGTGTTGTTGCAAGCGCAAACTCCGATCCATACTCGGCAACAGCGGCGGCAGCAGCAGCGCTGTACGGCCCATTGCATGGTGGAGCCAATGAAGCAGTGGTACGAATGCTCACCGAGATCGGTGACGTGAAGAACATTCCCGCATTTATCGAAAGCGTCAAGCGCGGCGAAGGCCGACTGATGGGCTTCGGTCACCTCGTCTACAAAAACTTTCATCCTCGCGCCACCATCATCAAGAAGTCGGCGTACGAGGTGTTTGAGGTGACTGGCACCAACCCTTTGCTTGAAGTTGCACTGAAGCTGGAGGAAGTTGCGTTGAATGACGAGTACTTTGCTTCGCGCAAGTTGTACCCCAACGTGGATTTCTACTCTGGCCTCATCTACCAAGCCCTTGGTTTCCCCGTCGACATGTTTACTGTCTTGTTCGCTATACCTCGCACGGTTGGCTGGCTGGCACACATGTCTGAACTATTGCGCGACGACGAACAGAAGATAAGTCGTCCTCGTCAGTGGTACACGGGTGTCGATGAGCGAAATTACATAGATATCAAAAAGCGCTAAGCGCCGACATCAATAACAATTTTGCCAATGTTGGCGTTTGACTCCATGTAAGTATGTGCCGCGGCAAGTTCCGAAAACGGATATCGCCTATCAATGACAGGCCTTAAGTGCCCCGAATCAAAAAGCGGAAGCACCTCGCTGGCGAAGCGCTGGCTAATCGCGATTTTTTCCTCGAGCGGACGTGCCCTCAGCACGGTACCGGAGAGCTTTGCTCGCTTCCCAAGCATCGCGGCCAAGTTAAACGGCATGTTTCCACCGCCCATGACCCCCACTTGCACAATGTGCCCCTTAAGTGCAAGCGACTTCACGTTTCGGTCTAGGTAGTCGCCTCCAATCACATCAAGGACAACGTCGACACCCCGACCACCAGTAGCAATCTGCACTTGCTCTACGAAGTCGGAAGTCGAATAGTCGACTACAACATCTGCCCCCAATGACTTGACTGCCGGAACCTTCCCCGTTGAACAAGTGGCAATGACGCGAGCGCCAAGCGCCTTGCACAACTGCACTGCGGCAGTGCCAACGCCAGAAGCAGCCGCATGCACGAGGGCCCATCGCCCACTGGTGAGTCCGCCCTGCACAACAAGTGCGTCCCATGCAGTGATGAACACTTCCGGAATGGCGGCAGCATCTGCGAGCGAAACTGAAGTCGGGATACGTAGTGCTTGTCGTTCGTGAATAACGAGTTGCTGCGCGTAAGCCCCGCCGCTCACAATGCCCATTACTTCGTCGCCCACTTGCAACGTTCGTACTCGCGGTCCTACCGAATGCACTACGCCAGAAAACTCCATACCCGGAACATCAAATTGATCTGGAAACGGATTTGGATAGAAACCCATGCGTTGTAGCAAGTCCGCGCGATTGAGGCTGGTTGCACGAACCTCTATCAACACTTCTTCAGAAACAGGAGTTGGGGCAATAATTTCTTCGAACGTCAGCACCTCGGGGCCGCCATGACCTCTCAGCACCACCGCACGCATTGTTGACATTTACGCCATTGTCTTTTGCAGGCGACGATCAAGTGTCTCGAGGAATTCCTCTGTGGTCTGCCATGGTGCGCTACTTCCACCGACGAGCAGCGACAAGTCCTTTGTCATTTCCCCAGCCTCGACGGCTTCGATACAAACCTGTTCTACCTTGCGGGCAAAATCAATAACCGCTGGAGTGTTGTCCAACTTGCCGCGGTGCTCTAAACCACGCGTCCACGCAAAGATCGATGCGATCGGGTTAGTAGATGTTTTCTTCCCAGCCTGATGATCACGGTAGTGGCGTGTCACTGTTCCGTGCGCCGCCTCAGATTCGAGAACTCGACCATCGGGTGTAGCAAGAACCGACGTCATCAGGCCGAGTGAACCAAAGCCTTGCGCAACAATGTCGGACTGAACGTCACCGTCATAGTTCTTGCAGGCCCATACATATCCACCTTCCCAACGAAGCATGCATGCAACCATGTCGTCAATAAGGCGGTGCTCGTAGGTGAGTCCAACCTTGTCGAACTGTTCTTTAAATTCTTGATTGAAAACTTCTTCGAACAAGTCCTTGAATCGGCCGTCGTACGCCTTCAAGATGGTGTTCTTGGTGCTGAGGAATAATGGATAGTTGCGTTGCAGCGAGTAATTCATTGTGGCGCGAGCAAAGTTGCGAATTGATTCGTCAAAGTTGTACATACCCATGACAACTCCAGAGCCGGTGAAGTCGGCAACTTTCATTTCAATGGGTTTGCTGCCATCTTTTGGCACGAAGGTCATCGTGACGGTTCCTTCGCCAGGAACGCGGAAGTCTGTTGCCTTGTATTGATCGCCGTGGGCATGACGACCGATGACGATTGGTTTTGTCCAACCTGGCACAAGCTTCGGAATGTTTTTACAAATAATCGGTTCACGGAATACGACGCCGTCGAGAATATTACGGATGGTGCCGTTTGGCGACTTCCACATCTGCTTCAGATTGAACTCTTTCACGCGTGCTTCATCGGGCGTGATAGTTGCACACTTGATGCCAACACCGTGCTTTAGAATGGCATTCGCCGAATCGATCGTTACCTGATCGTTTGTTGCATCACGGTGCTCGATACCCAAGTCGTAGTACTCCAGACTGATGTCGAGATACGGCAAGATCAAGCGATCCTTGATGAAGGTCCACATGATGCGAGTCATTTCATCGCCATCAAGCTCGACTACCGGATTGAGTACTTTTATTTTCCCAGCCATGAGGGGGCTCCAGCCTGTTCGTCCGGTTTCCCGGAACTTGTATCCGACTTGTACACAATACCCCAACGGGCTGCTGGCTGAGGCTCGCAAGCACTTGCGCCCCTACTCTCTCCCTATGGATTTTGCGTGGTCTGCCGAACATGTTGCACTGCGGGCGCGTGCCAGAGATGTTGCCAACGCTGCGGTCAAAAAGTATGGACGCTTCAACGACACGTGGATGAACGGTTACAGCAAGGAGTTTTCGGAGGAACTTGCTGTTCATGGCTGGATTGGGATGACATGGCCAACCGAATTTGGTGGCGGTGGCCGCCCCCCAATAGAACGGCTCATTGTCGCCGAAGAAATGATCGCCGCCGGCGCACCAATTGCTGCTTCATGGTTTGCCGACCGGCAGATGGGGCCAGCACTCATTGCGTACGGT
>SXGQ01046114.1_pt1 | contig 18751 bp, 15 predicted proteins | sample 3178371 | NCBI WGS metagenome assembly SXGQ01 (sample SAMN11356859, study PRJNA531348) | freshwater metagenome | isolation source: freshwater sample F1-20 | place: China: Fuxian Lake, Yuxi | collected 2017-12-25 | reverse complement strand
GCAAGCAGATCGCTATCGAAATCGTCGGCAGATCTTAAAGCAAGCACTCCTAAGTAAAGGCTTTAAAATTGAATATAGCCAAGCTGGTTTATACATCTGGTGTACAAGAGGTGAAGATGGCTATAAAACTGTGGATTTCTTTGCCGGGCTAGGCATTTTGGTAACACCTGGGGCTTTTTACGGCAGTGATAATTATGTTCGTATTGCACTGACTGCAACCGATGAAAATATTAAACAAGTAGCAGATCGAATCTCCAGATGAAAACTGGTGCAATTTTATTAGTTGGTGGCATGGGCACCAGATTGTTACCTCTCACCTTAAAAACTCCAAAGCCAATGTTGCAAGTAGCTGGTGTGCCATTTACTGAGCACCAAATTAGAAAAGCAGCTGGTGCTGGAATTTCAGAGATTGTCTTAGCCACCTCCTATAAATCTGAGTTGTTTGAACCTTACTTTGGTAATGGTGAAAAGTTCGGTATAAAAATTAAGTATGCGGTGGAGCATTCAGCCTTAGGTACTGGTGGCGGAATTAGAAATGCAGCCAAACTACTTTCAAATTATGATCAGATAGTAATTTTCAATGGCGATGTGTTAAGCGGTCATAATCTAAAGGGCCAGATTGAGTTTCACCAGCAAAGTAAGGCAGATGTAACCTTGTATTTAACTCAGGTTTTAGATGCTAGGCCCTATGGCTGTGTTGAGTTACAAGGTGATAATCAAGTCAAATCATTTTTAGAGAAGATGGAAAATCCCATTAGCAATCAGATAAATGCTGGGTGCTATATTTTTAATCAAGATGTAATTAATCAGATTCCAAAAGATCAAGTGGTAAGTGTGGAGCGCGATACCTTCCCTAAACTCTTATCTTCGGGGGCAAAAGTTTTTGGATATGTAGATAACTCATACTGGCTTGATATCGGTACACCAGCTGCCTTAGTTAAGGCATCAGCTGATTTGGTAACGGGTGTTATCTCATCTGCGGCCACCCCATCACACACTGCAGAGGCTTTGATTTTCCCAACTGCAAAAATTGGAGCAGGTTGTGAAATCAATAATGGTTCGGTAATTGAAGGTGAGGTTGTCCTTGATAGCAATTGCCAAATTAGTGGATCAATTATTGGTCAGGGTGCAAAAATTGGTGCTAATTGCAAAATTATCGACTCCATAATCGCTCCAGGGGCTCAAATTGAGGCTGGAATGGTGGTCTTAACCAATTATTTAGGCTTTTAATTCTCTCCAATTTGCACACCCTCGACTTGACTTAATCGAGTTACAAGCGTGTAATTATCCTATTAGTGGGCATACCCCAGGCCCTAAGGATTTTTTAAGTTAGTACCGACTAACTCATAGGAGAGATATGTCAGAACAACGTACCGATCTAACAGCCCTAGTAGTCAACTCAGAACAGCTTTCCTGGCAGGAGCGTGCCCTGTGCGCTCAAACCGATCCAGAGGCCTTCTTTCCTGAGAAGGGTGGATCAACTAGAGAGGCCAAGCGAGTCTGCCTATCCTGTGAGGTTCGCGCTGAGTGTTTGGAGTACGCCCTAGCTCATGATGAGCGGTTTGGAATTTGGGGTGGATTATCTGAACGTGAGCGTCGTCGCTTAAAGCGCCGTAGCGCATAAAATTACGGGTGGCTGAAAAGCAAAGCACCAGGGCACAATCCCAACTTAAGGATCAGTTTGTAACGGCAATTGTTGTTACACATGATGGTGTCACCTGGCTTAGCGAGGTTGTGGCATCGCTATCTTCGCAAAAACATAAAGTTGATGAAATTATTGCAGTTGATACTGGCTCAATAGATGGCTCAGTTAAATTATTAACTAATGCTGGAATTGAGGTAATAAAAAAATCTAGACGAACCGGTTTTGGCGCTGCGATTTCAGCTGCGGTTGCAAAACTTCCTCTGTTAGATGATGAGAACTCACAAGAGTGGCTTTGGATTTTGCATGATGATTGTGCCCCTGATCGTTATGCACTGGCTAAATTATTAGAAGCAGTTGTGGCCCGTCCGCAAGTCGGTATTGCTGGTCCGAAAATTCTTGGTTGGTATGACCGCAAACATATTTTAGAGGTGGGATTAAGTATCACCGAAAATGGCACTCGCTGGACTGGTTTAGAAGATCGAGAGCATGATCAAGGTCAGCATGATGAAACTAAAGATGTGCTGGCGGTTAGTACAGCAGGTATGTTGATCAAGCGATCACTATTTGAAGAGCTAGGCGGTTTTGATCCCAGCTTAGAGTTGTTTAGAGATGACATAGATCTTGGCTGGCGAGCACATATTGCCGGTCACTCAGTAATTTGTGTTGGCGAAGCAATTCTTTACCACGCAGAGGCCGCCGCATCAGAGCGCAGATCAGTGGATGTGCGCGATGCAATTTTGCACCGGCCTTTGCTATTGGATCGAAGAAATGCAGCCTTTGTACTTCTAGCAAACTCAAGTTGGTGGATACTGCCCTGGGTTGCGCTTCAACTTCTTTTCACTTCAATCGGTCGATCCATAATTTACTTGCTAGCAAAACTACCAGGCTATGCAGCTGATGAGATTGCAGCAGTCGGCTTACTAATATTTAAACCTGCCGACTTAATTAAGTCCCGTCGCTATCGCAGATCTAGCCGAGTATTAACTGCCCGCGTAATTACCCCATTCATCCCAAGTCGTGGTGTGCAAATAAGGTCAATCATTGAGCGCATCTCATCATCGCTTGTAAATGCTTTTAAACCAAACCGTGGTGAAGGTGAAATCACTAGAGCAAAAAATTACTCAGATCTTGGAGTGATTGATGAAAGCTTTGATGAAATCCAACACCAATCAAGTAAGAGTTTTACCAAAATTCGATCTTTGGTAAAGCAACCTGTGTTGCTGGGAGTTTTACTAACTCTGTTCATTTCACTTCTATATTCAAGAAATCGCTTTGGCTCATTATCTGGTGGCGCACTAGCTGTGGCTCCAGCTAGTGCTTTTGAAATGATCTCTTCTTTTGTTTCTTCCTGGCATTTAGTTGGGCTAGGTAGCAGTGCTGCTGCCCCTGCTTGGATTCCAATAATTGGCATTGGATCATTTATAACTGCAGCTAACCCACAAACCTTTATCACCGCTCTATTTTTCTTAACCCCCACTTTGCTATTTATTTTGAGTTATCGGGCAGCGAGAAAATACTCACTAACAAAGTACTCCAGCGTCTTTGTAGCTTTTATGTACTCCTTTTCACCTGCTGTCTTAACTGCAATTAATCAGGGGCGGCTTGGAACAGTTGTGGTTGCAATTTTATTACCAAGCTTGTTCACACTTCTTGAAAAGAATAAAGGTTTAGGTAATTTAACCTGGCGCAAGATCTTTTCGATAGTCTTAATTGCAGCGGTAGCGGCTGCATTTTCACCACTGTTTTTATTGAGCTGGATCATTTTCCATTCATCGGTGTTCTTATATAACTACTTTATCTCTCCAAATTGGCGAGCGATTAAATGGCAAGAGATCCTAAAAAATTTGGACACCGATGAGTACAAGAAACGTCTAGCTTTGATTTTCACACCAATTTTTATAAATGTACCAATCTCAATTAACCTGATTTTAAATCCATTCTCGGCATTAAAGGAGCCAGGATTAACTGTTGAATCTGCAGGCCAACTATCAGTTTTACTATTTAACCTTGGCGGGCTTGGGTCTCCACCACTATTTTTACTAGCACCCTTTGTCCTGTATTTGATTGTGGCAGTGATCTCTAAGGAGCAGCGTAAGGTTGGAATTACTTCGCTATTGGTAATTTCTATAGCTGCAACTTTAAGTTCATATTTTATTGAAGGAAATAGCAGTAGTGCGCAGCGAATCTGGAGTGGGCCATTAGTAATTTTCGCTCAGTTATTGGTTCTGCTTTCATTTTTTGCAATTGCCGAAAGATTAATTCCACAATTAAAACGAAGTAACTTTGGTTTTAAGCACATTGGTTTGGCAGCAACAGCGGTTATAACGGTTACTTCAATGCTTTCGATATCAATTTGGACAGCAACAACCGGAGCGGATTCCCTACTTCGTTCAAATCAAGAGCAGATAATTCCAGCATTCATTAGTGATTTAGCATCAACAACTGAACGTCCGAAAACTTTGGTAATTAGAAAGAGCCCTGAGCAGTTGCAGTACTTTGTTACTAGAGGCGGTGATCTACAAATTGGTAATGCAGATGTTGCTAGCCAAACACCAACACAGTTTCATGAAACTATTGTGGATTTAGTAAATGGCGTCGGTGGTAGTAGCAGTCAAATTCTTGGGTATTACGGAATTCAGTATGTGTTCATGAAGAATCCAGCAGATGCCGGTTTAGTTCGTATCATTGATGGAATTGGCGGATTTACCAGGAGCTCTGCAACAAAAGATGGAGTGGTGTGGAAGGTTGATAAAGCTCATGCTCGAGTAACTTACCAAAATACCGTGGGTACATTCTTTCCAGTTAGCTCAACCGACAAAGCGGCCACCGCCTTTGTTTCTGGGGAGGGCGTAATTTTGTTGGCTGAAAAATTTGATAAGTCTTGGCAATTATTTCTCAATGGAGAAATTGTTGCATTAGAGCAACATCCATTTGGAATTCCCATGTTTAAGATTGCTGAGCCAGGTGAAATATCTTTAACTCACAATGGCACAAGCCGCAGGGCATGGATCTCAATCCAGTTAATCGCCTTAATTACTGCGATTGTTTTGGCTCTACCAGCAGGACGCAAGCGTCGTGAAGTACCGCTTGAGGAGCTAGTATGAGAAAAAGTCACATAAATTTAGGCAAAATAAATTTGGCCAAATTAGATCTTAAAAAAGTAGCTATTCCATTAGCCTTAGTGGTGTTAGCTGGCCTTTCTTACTATGCACCAGAGCGAAGCCAACAAATCAAATTAACCTCCTCCTACCCGGCAACAGTTTGTCCAGCAATTGGCAATAAGGTCTCCTCAATTGCAGCCTTGACTAGCTCAAAGATAAATAGAAGATCAATTGATGGCAGTAGCAAAAGGTTAAATCCTGGCAAAAGCAGTGTTATACCAATGAAGAATGATGCAATCTTGGTTGAGGGAAATCCAGGAACATCACTGACTTTTGCAAACAATGGCTGGAAGGCTGTGGTGCCATGTTCAGTTAGCAACGGAGAGCAGTGGTTTATTGGCGGCTCAGGTGCATTAACTAGTAAATCTTTCTTATACATATCAAATAGTGGCTTTAGTGAATCTGCAGTTGATATTGAAATTTTCACGCCAAATGGTTTGCTAGAGCCAAGAGAGGTTTCAATCCCTCAGAACTCAACTAGAAAATTAGCAATTGATTCATTAGTTCCTGGTGAGGAAGCAATCGCTATTGCTGTGAAAACTAAATCTGGCCGAGTCAGCTCCTACCTTTTTGATGAACGGAAAAAAGGTCTTAAGTCATTGGGTGCTGATTTTGTTGCACCAGTAGCAACCGCTCGCAAGGTTGTGACCATACCGGTAATTACTGGCTTACTAGATAAGCTGGTGACAAATACTAATTCAGTTACGCACACACTTAGATTGTTAGTACCAGCATCGATTGATGCAAATATTGATGTGACTGTAAATTCAAATGATGGCAATTTTATTCCGATTGGTCTTTCACAACTAGAGGTGACGAGTCAGCGATTAATAAGTATTCCACTTACCTTTGCCCCGACTGGTCAGCCGTTCTCAGTAATAGTTGAGTCAGATCAGCCAATTTTTGCTTCGATATTTTCCAATTTTACTTACGGCAAAAGCAGTGAGATTGCATGGGCAACTGGCGCAGATGAGTTAAGCAAATGGAGTGTGAATTTAACTGGTTCAAGGCCAATTTTAAATTTTGTTGGAGATCGGATTGATGTGCAAATCAGCGCCACTGGCACTAACGGCAAAAAAATTACCAAGAAAGTAACTGGAACAAATTTTGAGACCTGGCGCGCACCAACTGGATTAAATCGACTTGAAGTCACTGCAAATAGAGGCGGAATAAGTGGTGGAGTTATCTTTTTGCCGGAGGTCGCCAAAATTGGCACTAGCTACCTGCCAATGAATAATGGCGCTAATTTAGAAACTGCTTCTGAGCCAATATCTGATGCCCGAGTGATTAGTAGAGGCTAAATCCCAACTTTTCCACCTAAGTCGTATTAATCTGCTGACATGCGAAAATCTGGAAGTCGCCGATGCTCTCGAGCAAGTTGTACTAGTGCGGCGATTAAAACCCTCACTTACATTTATTCAGATTCAACTGCAGTTCTTGGTCCACTTTCAACCTATGCCGAGCCGCATAATTATGATCTATGCGCTGCACATAGTGAGCGATTAACTGTTCCAGTGGGTTGGAATGTAATAAAGGAAGAGATTGTTAGCCATAATAGCGGCCCATCAGATGAAGATTTAATGGCTATTGCTAATGCGGTGCGTGAAGTGGCAAGTACAGACTCAGCGAATAAGAGTCTGCAACCAGAGCTTGGCCGTAGAGGTCACCTTCGGGTACTACCCTCAAATTAATTTTTAAAATCTGTAACCAACCCCTAAGTTAAGGGCATTATGTTAGAGAAAATTATCAAGGCCTACGACATCAGAGGCTTGGTAAAAGATGAGGTAACGCCTGATTTTTCCTTTTCCTTAGGCGTTGCTTTCGCTAAGTTTCTTGAGATAGAACGTGAGCCAGCCACCATCGTGGTCGGCGAAGATATGCGACCATCATCTGCTCCACTAGCTGATGCGTTTTCAGATGGCGCCACCAGCCAAGGTATGGATGTAATTAGAATCGGCTTAGCTTCAACCGACATGCTTTATTTTGCCTCCGGTAAATTGAATTTGCCTGGTGTGATGTTTACAGCAAGTCATAATCCAGCCAAATACAACGGCATGAAACTTTGCAAAAGTGGTGCCAGACCAATTGGTCAAGAATCTGGATTAGTAAAAATACGTCAGCTAATTGAAGAGGGCGTGCCTATGTCTAATCGCCCAGTGGGAAATGTTAGAAAACAAGAGTTACTTAATGAGTATGTCGATTACTTATTGGCGAGATTTCCAATAAATACCTTCAAGAAACGAAAGTTAAAGGTAGTAATCGATGCTGGTAATGGAATGGCTGGCTTTACTGCGCCAGATGTTATGGAGCGATTAAATGTTGAGTTAATTCCAATGTACTTTGAGTTAGATGGAAATTTCCCAAACCACGAAGCAAATCCAATTGAACCTGAGAATTTAAAGGCATTACAGAAAAAAGTGAAGAAAGAAAAAGCAGATATTGGTTTGGCTTTTGATGGCGATGCAGATCGCTGCTTTCTAATCGATGAAAATGGGGATTTAGTAAATCCCTCCGCACTTACTGGCTTAATCGCAGTAAGGGAGCTAAAAGCTAACCCTGGGGCAACGATTATTTACAATTTAATATCCTCTAGAGCAGTAGCAGAGGTGATTTCTGAAAACGGTGGCATTGCCTTACGCAGCCGGGTAGGACATTCTTATATAAAAACTTTGATGGCTGAGTCTGGTGCAGTATTTGGCGGAGAGCACTCTGGTCACTTTTATTTTGGAGATTTCTGGCGAGCAGACTCTGGCATGTTGGCAGCTCTTTATGCTTTAGCTGAGTTAATGGCAACCTCTAAATCACTATCAAATTTGTTGGACCCTTATAATCGATACTTTTCAAGTGGTGAGATAAATAGCAAGGTTAAAGATGCCGGTAAATCGATTAAATTAGTTAAAGAAAAGTATCAAGATAAGTATCAGGTCGATGAGTTAGATGGTTTAACAGTTACCGCCGAAAATTGGTGGTTTAATCTTCGGCCATCAAATACCGAGCCACTACTTAGGCTAAATGTTGAGGCCGATACGCAAAAGCAGATGGCAGAGATTAGGGACACAGTTCTTAACCTTATTTAAAGGTGATAAATCATTTAAGACAGGGTATCTTTGCCCTCTAACCGTCCGATATAGAGTATTGATTAAGTAGCCCAATTAACTAGGAGATCAAATGAGCACCACTACCGCCATTAAAAATGACATTGCTGATGCAAAGCTAGCTGCAGAGGGCAAGAAGCGAATTGAATGGGCAGCTCGCAATATGCCGGTGCTGGCACAGATTAAAGAGAGATTTGCCAAAGAGAAGCCTTTTGCTGGTGTTCGGATTGCTGCATGTATGCATGTCACTACCGAAACTGCGAATTTGATGTTGGCATTAAAAGCTGGTGGCGCTGACTTGGCATTATGTGCTTCAAATCCACTTTCAACTCAGGATGATACAGCCGCAGCTTTAGTACATGAGTATGGAATCTCAGTCTTTGCAAGAAATGCAGTTGATCGTGATGGTTACTACGGACATTTGAATTCTGCACTAGATATAAAGCCACAATTAGTATTTGATGATGGTTGCGATTTAGTTAATGTTTTACATACCACCCGCACAGAATTAATTGATGGTGTGATGGCAGGTTGTGAAGAGACAACAACTGGCGTTATCCGTCTTAGCCAAATGGCTAAAGATGGTGCACTTAAGTTTCCAATGATCGCGGTAAATGACACCGACACCAAGCATATGTTTGATAACCGTTATGGAACCGGCCAATCCACATTTGATGCGATATTCCGTGCAACTAATACCCTAGTAGCAGGCAAGATTGTGGTGGTTGCTGGATTTGGATACTGCGGTAAGGGTGTTGCTGAGCGTGCAAAGGGAATGGGTGCTGAAGTAATTATTACCGAAATTGACCCAACCAAAGCATTAGATGCGCTGATGCAAGGATTCAGAGTTATGCCAATGACTGAAGCAGCTGCAATTGGAGATCTCTTTATTACAGTCACTGGTAACCGTGATGTTTTACGCGATGAACACTTCAAGCAGATGAAGGATGGCGCAATATTGGCCAACTCAGGCCATTTTGATATTGAAATTGATGTGGCATGGTTAGAAAAAAATGCCAAACAAAAGAATGCCAAGATGCGTCACCAGACAGATGAGTATGTGATGGCAGATGGGCGTCGAATCTTGTTAATTGCAGAGGGCAGACTTGCAAATCTTGGTGCTGCCGAAGGTCATCCAGCCTCGGTGATGGATATGTCTTTCTCAGATCAAGCCTTAACCGCAGAATGGTTGCTAAAGGCAGGAAAAGATCTATCGGCTGGCTTACATAATGTTCCAGTTTCAATTGATAAGGATGTTGCTCGTTTGAAACTTGAGAGCATGGGTTCTGCGCTAGATGTATTAACTCCTGCGCAAGAACTTTATTTGAACTCCTGGGAACACGGTTCCTAAATGCCATTAGTCATGGTCGTTGACGACGACCAAGACTTAGCAGAAATGCTTAGCATCGTATTGACTGGTGCAGGCATGGAGGTGGATTTAGTAAATCGTGGAGATCAGGTAATGGATCTCTTCAATACCAACACGCCTGATTTAGTTTTATTGGATGTAATGTTGCCTGGAATTGATGGCATCGAAGTTTGCAAAATCATTCGAGAAAAATCTATGGTTCCAATTGTTATGTTAACAGCCAAAGGTGATACTCATGATGTTGTGCTGGGATTAGAAGCTGGCGCAGATGACTACATGGTTAAACCTTTCAAACCTCAGGAGTTAGTTGCCCGAATTAATACCAGGCTAAGACGAGTAACAAAGGTTGGAACATTAGGGATTTGTGATTTAGTTATAGATCAAATGGAACATAAAGTATTAAAAAGTGGCCGGGAGATTGCTTTAACCAGATTAGAGTTTGATTTATTAGCGGCCCTTGCAAAAGAGCCTGGTCGGGTGTTTACCCGTGAAGCCCTACTTAGTGAAGTCTGGGGTTATCAGCACGCAGCTGATACCCGGTTAGTAAATGTCCATGTGCAACGACTGCGTTCAAAAATTGAGAATGATGTGGACAATCCGGAGTATGTGCTAACAGTTCGAGGTGTTGGATATAAGGCGGGGGCGGCTAAGGTTTAGCCATGTTTGCGAGCAAATTTAAGATAAGGCAATCCCTTAGTCTTAAAGTACTGCTAACTAGCGTTGTATTTGCAATTGTTATTGCTGCTGTAATTGGTATATCAGTTCATAATCGAGTAGCCACCACAATCATTAATGAAAAGATCGCAATTTCCAAGGTTGAAACTTCAAATGCATTATTTCTAGCTCAAGGTCACTTTAATATCGCAAGATTTCAAAATGATGCAGGTTTAAACAAGGTAGTCCAGGATTTTATTACCTCAAGCCGAGAAGATGGCTCACTGTCTGGAAGAGAGACAGTAATCTTGCCATTTGCCAAAAGTGGTAATGAACCAAGAATTTATCAAACCGTGCCAACACTTTTAGTACTAGATTCAATCCCAGGTGAGTTTCGTGAGCAGGTGCGCCAATCTGATGAAATTTTAGATAAAAGAGTAACTATTCGATACTCAAATGGCGATGAGTATCCAGGATTTTTAATTGGTGGGAAATTAAACATCCCACGGACTGGAATTTATGAAATTTATTATCTTTTTAAGCTAAATGCTCAGTATGACAGCATCTCAGTCATAACTTGGACCTTACTTGGCGCTGGACTTTTGTTGGTGCTGCTTATCGGGTTAAGCACTCAATTTGTTATTCGCCAAGTAGTTGCGCCAGTTCAACAAGCAGCAGCAGTTGCTGAGAAATTTACCCAAGGGGATTTAACTAGTCGAATGTCGGTATCTAGCGAAGATGAGCTTGCTAGTTTAGGAAATTCATTTAATGAAATGGCAGTTTCAATTCAACAACAAATCGTTAGATTAGAAAATCTCTCAATGCTGCAACAGCGCTTCGTTTCTGATGTTTCACATGAGCTCAGAACCCCATTGACAACTTTACGAATGGCAGCGGAGGTGATCTATCAGCAGAAAGAAAGTTTTGACCCAAATATTGCCAGAAGTAGTGAGTTGTTAATCAATCAAATAGATCGGTTTGAATTATTGCTCTCGGATCTGCTTGAGGTAAGTAGATTTGATGCCGAAGCTGCCTCATTAGGTGTGGTTACCTTTGATATATCGAATTTGGTTCAAAAAACCGTTGATTACCTTCATCCAAGCAAATCTTCATTGTTTGAAATTGATTCATTGAGTAAATCAATTCAGATTGAGGGGGACCCACGACGAATCGAGAGAATTCTGCGAAATCTGATAACTAATGCAGTAGATCATGGTGAGGGCAAGAATGTCAGGGTTCAAATAAGAGAGAGTGAAAATGAAATTGCAATTGGAGTTCGAGATTACGGTTTAGGTTTTAATGAAGAAGATGCACCATATTTATTTGATCGTTTTTGGCGGGCTGACCCATCAAGAGCAAGAACTAGTGGTGGAACAGGGCTTGGATTATCTATTGCTTTAGAGGATGCAAAGCTGCATCAAGGACAATTATTAGCTTGGGGAAAACCTCATCAAGGTGCTCACTTCGTCTTAACATTACCTAAACGGCATGGTAACTCTGTGCAATCATTTCCGATTTCGTTAGCACCAAACGACGTTTTTCAACAATCGTAAAAAAGTAATAACTCTTAGGTCGATTCCTGTTATAAATAAAGGGTGCTTGATTCCTTAAGATCCTTAAAAGATTTACTCTTTCCACTTTCTTGTTTGGGCTGTGCGACCACTGATTACTGGCTCTGTCCTACTTGTCAAAGTGATTGGCAAGTGAACACCAGGAAAACTCTTATTGGTGGCAAGCCTTTGTACTTTAAGGTTGATTACAGTGTTAACACATCAGCAGTCATACTGGCTGCTAAAGAAAACAACAACCATTTTGCAAGAGATTTACTTGCTAGGAGTATTTCGAAATCAATTCTTTATGCTGTGGCGGATTTAGCAATTACAGATGAGATTTATTTGGTAACTATTCCCTCCTCGAGATCAGCAATTAGAAGGCGCGGACGAGATCATATTGAAGAAGTTGCCATTGAAGTTCAAAACTATCTTGAGTTAAAATCAATAAAATCTTATGTATTGCATCTTCTTTCCCAGCGAAAAAATATGAAAGATCAGAGCGGATTAAATAGTAAGCAGCGAATGCAAAATACCTACGGAATGTTTGAGGTTACTTCCTGTGAAAATCCTCAGGGGGCAATTTTTCTTATTGATGATCTAGTGACCACCGGCGTATCAATAATGGAGGGCATACGGGCTCTTTTTGAAGCCAAAATCACGGTAACTGCCGCTATTACTGCGTGTGCAGTTGGGCGTAATTCTCTAATACCATAAGCCACTGAGCATTTACAAAATAAATCAAGAGGCCAGCGGAGGATCTTTGTGGGTTTAGTAGACAAGATTTTGCGTGCCGGCGAAGGCAAAGCTGTAAAGCAATTAGCAAAAATTGCCCAAGAGGTCAACGGTTTCGAAAATCAAATAACTCCATTAGATGATGACGCACTACGTGGTAAAACCGCAGCTTTTAAATTGCGTTATGAAAATGGCGAGAGTTTAGATTCGCTTCTACCAGAAGCTTTTGCTGTGGTGCGAGAAGCGGCAAAGCGAACACTGGGACAACGTCATTACGATGTTCAAGTTATGGGTGGCGCTGCATTACACCGAGGCAATATTGCGGAAATGAAGACTGGTGAAGGTAAAACTTTAGTATCTACTCTGCCTGCATACCTAAATGCCTTGACTGGTAAAGGTGTTCACATTGTTACCGTCAATGATTATTTAGCAGAGCGTGATAGTGAATGGATGGGAAGAGTTCATAGATTTCTAGGATTAAAAGTTGGTGTAATCCTCGCCAGCATGACTCCAGCAGAGCGCCGCGAAGCATATGCAGCAGATATAACTTATGGAACCAATAATGAGTTTGGATTTGATTACCTACGCGACAATATGGCTTGGAGCTTGGTTGATTGTGTGCAACGTGGTCATAATTTTGCAATTGTCGATGAGGTTGACTCGATATTAATTGATGAAGCAAGAACTCCATTAATTATTTCCGGTCCAGCAGATAAGCCCACTAAGTGGTATGTCGAATTTGCTAATCTGGTCGCAAGATTAAATCTTGGTCAGCATTATGAGATTGATATAAAAAAGCGTACCGTAGGTATTTTAGAAGAGGGTGTATCTCGAGTTGAAGAAGCACTCGGAATAGAAAACCTTTATGAAGCGGTAAATACCCCAATGATTGGGTATTTAAATAATGCTATCCGAGCCAAAGAGTTGTTCAAGCGGGATAAAGATTATGTTGTGATGAATGGCGAGCTTTTGATTGTCGATGAACACACGGGACGTATGCTCTCTGGACGACGCTATAGCGAGGGATTACATCAAGCTTTAGAGGCTAAAGAGCGGATTGAAATCCAAAATGAAAATCAGACTTTGGCAACAATTACCCTACAAAACTACTTCCGCTTATATGAGAAGTTAAGTGGTATGACTGGTACGGCAATGACCGAAGCATCTGAATTTATGCAGATTTATAAGTTAGGTGTAATTCCAATACCAACCAATAAGAATATGCAGCGCATTGATCAATCTGACCTGATCTATAAATCTGAAGCTGGCAAATTTATTGCCGTAGCAAATGACATAGTCGAACGGCATAAAAAAGGTCAACCAGTATTGGTCGGAACGGTCAGCGTTGAAAAATCTGAAGAGTTATCAGCAATTTTGAAAAAGCGTGGCATTCCTCATGAAGTACTAAATGCTAAACAACATGAAAGAGAAGCAGCAATTATCGCCCGTGCTGGTACGGTCGGCGCAGTAACAGTTGCAACCAACATGGCTGGTCGTGGAACTGACATCATGCTTGGTGGTAATCCAGAGTTCATGGCTGATTATGAATTACAACGCAATGGTTTAAATCCAGTTGATTCACCTGAAGAGTATGAGAAGGCTTGGCCAGTTGAAATTGAAAAACAAAGGGCAGCGGTAACTAAGGAACATGAGTCAGTCGTTTCACTTGGCGGCTTATATGTTCTAGGTACAGAACGACATGAGTCACGACGAATTGATAACCAACTTCGAGGTCGTTCCGGTCGACAAGGTGATCCTGGAGAATCTAGATTTTATTTGTCTCTACAAGATGAGTTAATGCGCAGATTTAACTCTGGTTTAGTTGAAAGATTTTTAGGCGCTGCTGGCATGCCAGAGGAGACTCCATTGGAGTCAAAGATTGTAAGCAATGCAATCAAATCTGCCCAAACCCAAGTTGAGTCCTTGAACTTTGAAATGCGTAAGAATGTTTTAAAATATGACGATGTAATGAATAAACAACGTGAGGTTGTCTATTCAGAGCGACGTGAAGTTTTAGAAGGTGTCGATATCAAAGAGCTAGTTGAGGATTCACTAAAAGAGACAATTACTGCTTATGTTGATTCGGCAACACAAACAGGCGTGGCTGAAGATTGGGATCTAAACACTCTATGGAATGCGCTGAAGGTTCTCTATCCAATCTCCTTTACTGCTGAGCAAATGTTGGAAGAGATCGGTGGCGCAGTTGCATTAGATAGTGAGTATTTACTAGAGAGAATTTTGCAGGACGCAAGACAGTCATACGAAAAGCGGGAATCAGAGCTAACTCCAACTGTTATGCGAGAGCTTGAGCGAAAAATTCTGCTTTCAGTACTTGATCGTAAATGGCGTGAGCATCTTTACGAGATGGATTATCTGCAAGAGGGAATTGGCTTAAGAGCGATGGCCCAGCGAGATCCGCTAGTTGAGTACCAACGTGAAGGTTTTGACCTGTTCTCCGCAATGATGGATGCTGTTAAAGAGGAGCTTGTGAGTTTTGTGTTTAATGTTGAAGTTCAAGTTGAGGGCGATCAGGTTGGTGCGAAAGGATTAACACCAGCACCTGCTCCCGTAGCAGCACTTCAATACTCTGCAGCTGAGAGCAAACCAACCGCACCAGGTGGCACTTCAAAAAATGCCCCTTGCCCATGTGGTTCTGGCAAGAAGTACAAAAGATGCCACGGAGAAAACTAGAGCAGATTTAAATTTGTACAGATCCATCGTTTATCTACACCCTCTAATCTTAAAGAGAGTGATCTAACTCGATCGCCAACACGCAAAGTAGCAATAACCTCAACTACTCCTTCAATTGGCTGGTTAATGTAAATCCTTCTGATCTGACATCTCTGGGTAGAGATATTAGATTGAGCAGCAATCTGTTTTTGTACTGAACGATGACAATTTCTAGATAATTGAGCTATAGACCTTCGACCAGACCAAACTTCAAGAACTGTAATCACAAAATTCTCACTCCACTTTTTAACCTCAGGAAGCTCAGATAGTGGTGAAGGAATTGGTGAAAATTTTGGATGGAGCCACTCATCACCAAACTCTTTGTCAGGTGTTGGAACCAAGTAGAGTTTACTTTTTTGAACACTTTCACGTGTGCTTATAGATTGAATGATTGTCATACCTAGATCTTTAATTACTAAGGTGCCTGCCAGATCATCCTTTCGGATGATCTTTATCTCGTGCTGATACTGGTAAAAAACTAGAGATGAAAATTTCAAAATTTGATCTGTTTAGAAACTCCAGGCTGGCAATGGGGTTTGCCCTATTCATAATTGCATTAACTGCTGCAAACCTTATTTCAAAAGAAGCTAATCGAACTGTTTTGGTTTGGGCAACAACCGGTGAGTTAGCTCCTAGCCAAATAATCCAAGAATCTGATATCACTCCTGCATCAGTATCACTGGCTCAATCTGCTAAGAATTACCTATCTTCCTCAGCAGAGATTGTTGGTACCACGGTTTTAACAAAAATTTCAGCAGGTGATTTGATTCCAGTAGCAGCAATTGGAGTCGGTGATAACCCTGTAAATCAAAGGTTTGTTCCATTAACAATTGAGATCTCTGATCTTCCAATCTCCTTAGTCAGAGGGGATTTAGTTGATCTTTATGCAATAAGTAAATCAAATGCAAAAGATATGATCCCACCAGCCTTACTTGCCTCTGCTATAACTGTTGAGCAGGTGTTAGAGCGCAATAATTCAGGGGTAGTAAGTGTTTTAGTAATCCTTGAAAATGAGCAAGTTCTTCCCACTTTGAATTTTCTCTCCGATAGTAGATTAATACTTGTTAGAACGCGCTGAGCCTCGTTTAAATCTAGTAACTGCAATCAATAGCAGTGAGCATGAGGAAAAAGTTGCATCTTTATTGCATTCACAAGGTTGCAACATCATCTATCGAGCTTTAAATCACCAACTCCTATCTACTTTTCTAGATCAAAATGAATTAGATCTTTGTGTGCTTTATACCAAAGACTTTGCACCAGTTACTGAAATAGATCACTTACTTCAGAAATATCCTAACCACAGATTTATCGAAATAAGTGAGAGGATTGATCAGCTGCAATTGGTGAACCAGCTAACTGCATTAAGTAGACCACCCCTGATACATCAAATAATTAGAGTAAGTAACCTAATTTCAGTTTTTGGCACACCAGGCTCACCAGGAATCTCAACTTTAACCAATCACCTAGCAGCCCTAAAATCTGCACAGATAATTGCTGCAACCCATCACAATCTACGTCCACAAACTTCACTTAAGGTTGAAAAAATCTCAGCAAATGAGTTAGATCAAAAGCTTGCAAAGCTTGGAGATAAATTCACAATTATTGATGCTGGCGCAACACTCTCGCTAACTAAAACTTTGGCTGATCGACGAAGTAGTGCTAATTGGCTTAACCAAACTCTTACCTGTTCGTCAAAGATGATTTATGTAGCCAGAGCAAATGAAAACGGATTAACTTACTTAAGTGAATTCATTGAAGATTTCAAGAGATTAATCGATCCTCCAAAAATAATCTATGTATTAAACCAGCAACGATTTGATCGACCGGGACATCTAATTCAGAAAAAGTTCGTCGAGCTAGTGGGCCAGATGATTAGTGTACAAATACCCTTTGATCACAGAGTAGATCGATTTCCGATGAATACTCATGGCAGCAAGGCATTTTGGCGCAGTAGCACCTTCACCAGACAGATCGAAAAAATTGGTAATCAACTCCCATAAAAGAAGCTCTACCATTGGGCTATGGCCACCCTCTCTGAGTTGATAAGTGAAAACTCAAGTTTAAAAGCTAATGAGGTTGAGCATCTCTCTGAATTGGTTGCTGAGTGGAGATTGTTAGCTGATTTATCATTTGCAGACCTGTTGTTGTGGTTACCAATCCGCCGCGATGAAAAATCTTGGCCAGAGGGGCATTTAGCAATAGCGCAGATTAGACCAACTACCGCAGCGACTGTTTTCACGGAGGATCTAGTTGGCACCAGCATTAACTGGGGGCAACGACCATTAGTTGATCAGGCACTTTCTGAGGGTGAAATTGTTAGAGATGCTAAACCAGAACAAGTTGGCCAAATTGTGATCAAAGAGGAGACTATTCCAGTAATTTTAAATGGAAAAATCTTGGCAGTTATTTCCAGACATCGAAACGCAGATTTAATGCGACAACCTTCAAAGTTAGAGTTAAATTATCGAGAGATCGCCCACAAGATCTACAAAATGGTTGCAGAGGGAAATTTTCCAATTAGAAATTCTCTCTATAGCTCTGAATCTTCACCCCGTGTTGGTGATGGTTTAATTCGATTAGATGTCAATGGAACAATATTTTTTGCATCTCCAAATGCCAGATCTGCCCTAAGCAGAGTTGGTTTTCAGAAAGAGCTAGAGGGTGAGAATCTTGGAGTAGTTTTTTCAAATTTAAATAAGGGCGACACTCAACCAACAGATGAATCCTGGCAAACCATGCTCAACGGGAAATCTTTGCGACGCACCGAGTATGAATCTCAATCTGCAGTATTAGATATTTTAGTCATCCCGTTAACAGAAGGCAGTGATCGTATTGGTGCCATCGTTTTGATCCATAATATAACTGAGCTTCGTAATCGAGACCGGGCACTACTGACAAAAGATGCCACCATTAAGGAGATTCACCACCGAGTAAAAAACAATTTACAAACAGTTTCAGCACTACTGCGGTTGCAGTCAAGACGGGTAACTGACCCGATTGCTAGCTCTGCTTTGGATGAGGCAGTTCGTAGAGTGGCATCTATTGCACTAGTTCATGAGACGTTATCAAATCAATCCTCTGAATTTGTAGAGTTTGATTTAGTGCTGGAACAGATTATCAAAAATGCTTTGGACCTTAATCCCAGGTCGATTGGTTATAAAAAGATAGGGGAGTTTGGATCCTTTGACTCCAAAACCGCAACCGCACTTTCACTAGTAATTACAGAGCTAATTCATAACGCATTAGAACATGGGTTGAGTGAAACCGGGGATCAATTGACGGTCGAGATCTCAAAAAATGGTAACCAATACTTAGTAAGTGTTTGTGACAATGGTTCTGGGTTGCCTAAAGAGTTCAATATTGAAAAGTCAGCCAACCTCGGATTACAGATAGCAAATACCCTGACAAAAAATGAATTAAATGGCAGTATAAACTTGGTGAGAGTAGAAAACTTAACTCGAGGAGAGATTTCCTTTAAAGTAAATTAAAAAGAGTTTTGATTTTCCATCTGGCGGGCACGGTTTCTAGCAGCCCGTCGTTTCATGGCTCGTCTTTCATCCTCGGATAATCCGCCCCAAACACCAGCATCTTGTCCGCTCTCTAATGCCCAAGCAAGGCAAGGCTCTTTGACTGGACATCTTTCACAAATTTTCTTTGCTTCTTCAATTTGGGCTAAGGCAGGGCCTGTGTTTCCTACCGGGAAGAAAACCTCGGGATCTTCCTCGCGACAAGCTGCTTCATGTCGCCAATCCATAGGGCAGCAACTCCTTCGACGAGTAGGTGTTAATTAGTTAGTAGAAATAAAATCAACT
>SXGQ01012902.1_pt1 | contig 18754 bp, 14 predicted proteins | sample 3178371 | NCBI WGS metagenome assembly SXGQ01 (sample SAMN11356859, study PRJNA531348) | freshwater metagenome | isolation source: freshwater sample F1-20 | place: China: Fuxian Lake, Yuxi | collected 2017-12-25 | reverse complement strand
GCGGGCGCACTGTACGGGGCGCAGCGCATCCCGATCCGCTGGACCACGTACGTGCACGGGTACCTGCGCATGCCCGACGGCTCGCAGCGCGAGTACCGCATGCAGGACCTGATCGACGTGTCGCGACTGCTGCTCGGCGACAAGAAGTCCACCATGTCGTACCGAGACGAGCCCGTCGGGCCGCGCCTCGTGCACAAGGCAGGGGTGCACGCCGCGAACCTGGACGGCGCGGCCACCGCCCCGCGCGACCACGCGGTCGTGTCGTTGTGCATGACGGAGGAGCGCTTCCTGAACCACGTCAACCGCCGCCAGATCTACATCCGCGACAAGGAGAACCCGCAGAACGACGACCTGTTCTTCGTGGTGCGCGATGCCGTGGAGGCGATCGAGGCGTTCCTCGCGGAGGGTCGTGACGTCGTGGTGCACTGCCACGGAGGACGCAGCCGCACCGGTCTCGTGCTGAAGGCCTGGTACATGGCCCATGAGGGTGCCACCCACCGCCAGGCACACGACTGGCTCAGCGGGAAGTGGGAGCACTACCAGACGTGGACGCAGTCGTTCTGGGACTTCCTCGACACCGAGTGGACGGCCCACGTGGAACAGAAGGGGGCCTGACGAAGTGATCGACCTGATGGAGGCCGAGGAGGCAGTGATCGGGCACCTCGGCCGCATCGCGTGCATCGACCAGGACGTCGACGAGCACGGCGCGGATGTTCCCATCTCGTTCCCGCTCACGTTCTTCACCATGGAGAACGCGGTGGTGTGCCGTGCAACGTTGTACACGCGCTTCAACGGAGCGGTGGTGCTGCGCATCGATGCCGACGTCGCGGAGGCGGATGACTCCGCATCCCTGCGCCAGTGGGCGCTCGACGTCCCTGGTCAGCTGCCCTACGTGCAGATCCGCTATGAACGCAACTCCCGCGACGGCACGGCCACAGTCACTGCCACCCACTCCCTTGCGGTGGACCAGTTGACCCGGTTCGTGCTGGAACAGGTTGTGTCGTCCTTCGATTTCATCGTCCCCCAGTGGGTCGCGAAGGCGGCCCAGATCGAGGCGGTCGCCGAGATGAATGCCGAGCGCCAGAGCAGGCGCACCGAGGACACCGCACGCACGAGCACGGACGAGGACCACAGCGACGACGAGGGGGATCCGTTCGGGGTCGACGAGGACGGCCCGACGATCACGACCACGGTGCACGAGGCCACCGGCGTGGACGCCGTGCTGAAGGAACTGTCGAACCTCATCGGTCTCGAGCCGGTGAAGAAGCTGGTGCGCGATCTCGCCGACGTGCAGCGCGTGGCCACCTTGCGCGAGAACGCGGGGCTCAAGCCCCTGCGTCCCTCGCCACATCTCGTGTTCACGGGCAACCCGGGGACCGGCAAGACCACCGTCGCCCGCCTGATCGGCCGCCTGTACAAGGAGATGGGCCTGCTCCGCCGCGGGCACGTCGTTGAGACCGGCCGCCAGGGACTGATCGGCGGGTACATCGGCCAGACAGCCATCAAGACCACCGAGGTGCTGAAGTCCGCGGAGGACGGTGTGCTCTTCATCGACGAGGCGTACTCCCTCGCCGTCGGCCACCACCTCGACTACGGCCGCGAGGCCATCGAGACGATCCTTGCGTACATGGAGAACAACCGCGGGCGCATCGCGGTCGTCGTCGCGGGGTACCCCGACAAGATGAAGGACTTCCTCGGGATGAACCCGGGTCTCGCCAGCCGCTTCGACCACACGCTGAGGTTCCCTGACTTCGCGAACGAGGAGCTCGTCGAGGTGTTCGAGTTGTTCGCCCGGGAACATGACTACGTGATGACACCGCACGCGAGGGAGCACCTGCTGCGCGTCGTCGGCGGGTGGCCCCGCGGCGCCACGTTCGCGAACGCCCGCGAGGTGCGCAAGCTGTTCAACGACGTGGTGATGAGGCACTCGGCATCCGTGGTGGCCAGCGGGATGAGCCTCGGCAACGGCCTCATCGAGATCGACACCTGCCACTTTCCCGACGGGAACGGCAGCACCGCGTCCGGCGCACGTCGCTTCGGCTACCTCTGACGCAACCGACCGCGGGCAATGCCCGCCCCGAGGTGGACAGCGGAAACTAGGGTCGAGTCGTGCGAATCGAGGCGTTGCGACGGCTGGACAGGCGTCTCCACGCTGACGGCAGCGTGGACTTCACCCGGCTCCACCGCAGGGTGGCGCTTCTTTCGGCCGCCGCCGCAGGGCTCGTCTCGCTGTCCGTCGCGCTCCGCCAGTACGGGCCCACCGTGCACCCCGACGAATGGGGGTTCCTGCTGAACGGCAGGGTCATCATGGGCCACACGGAGGCGCAGATCCCGACCGGCAGTTTCTATCCCGCCGGCTTCGGTCTGGTGACCGGGCCCCTCGCCGAACTCACGGGCTCGCTGGCGGCCGGGTACAGGGCGACGTTGATCGTGAACTTCCTGCTGTGCGTCATGGTGGGTGTCACCGCTCGGCTCGTGGCACGACGCGTGTTCTCGATGGGGGAGAGTGCAGCGACGGTGGCGGGGGCGCTCGCGTTCGTCGTCCCGGGCACGATCGTGACGAGCCTGTTCGCTTGGCCCGAGACCGCCGCGCGGCTCGCGTTCCTGGTGTTCGTGCTCTGGTTCCACCGCATCGCGCAGGAGCGCAGGGGCGGGCCGATGCTCCTCTTCGGTTTCCTCGTGGGTCTGATGCCGGGCCTGCACGGGAGATTCACACTGGTCCTGCCCGTCGTGTGTTCGGTGTTCCTGCTCTGGGGCCTGCGCCGGGACATCAGCCGGGTCCTCGCGGTGGGAGTGTGTGCCGTCACCACCTGCGGGTACGTGTGCAGCTACCTGCTGAACCGGTTCGTGAAGACCTCGCTCTACGGGGCGTCCTACGACCAGGAGAACAGACTCCTGCGCCGGCTTGTGGATCCCTCGCTGTGGCCAGCACTCGTTCGCACCATGACGGGGCAGTCGTGGTACCTCGTGGCGACCACCGGCGGCCTGGTCGCCGTGGCGGTGGTCTACATGGTCGGGCGCGTGCGCTCCGGCGGCGGCCTGCGGACCGTGCGCACGGATCCCACCCGCCTGACGTGCCTCGTCATCGTCGTCAACACCGCATTGCTCGTCTTCACGGGCGGGCTCCAGCTGCTCTTCGGGAACCGCGGCGACCATCTCATCTACGGCAGGTACGTGGAGATCCTCGTGCCGGTCATCCTCGTGGCCGGGTGCGCTGCCGTCGAGGCCTCACGGCTGCTGGCGCTGCGGGCATGGCTGTCCGGTGCCATCGGCACGTTCGCTGTCGCACTTCTCTACGTGCTGGTCGACATGGGCGACGGCGTCAAGGGTGGTTGGGCGCGCAACGACATCGTCTTCCCGAACATCGTCGGCACCGACGCCATGCGGTACGTGGTGAGGCCGGGCCTCGTGACGTTCGGTGCCGCTTTCGCGCTCGTCGGCCTGCTGCTGTGGTGGTTCTACCGGCGCCACGGGGCATGGGCGCCCGTGCTCATGGTCGTCCTCCTGGCGGTCGGTTCCTCGTGGTCCGCCCAGCGCAGCATCCTCACCCGCACCGACGACCTCGAGGCGACGGGGGTGAGTGTCGACTACGTGAGGGATGCAGGCGGCACGCTCATCGGCTTCGACGAGGGTGTACGCAATGACCGCTCGTACTACTACCTGCGGTACAGACTGCATCCCGTGGCTCTCGTCAGGTTCGACATCTCCTCGCCGGACGCGGTGATCCCGGCCGGGTTCGCGTGCCTGTACGGCTTCCCGAACAAGCCCCCGCAGGGCGGGCAGTGGCGCATCGTCGCCGATGAGATACCCCTCAGACGAGTACTGTGGCAACGGGTCGGCACCGACCGTTGTTGAGGAAAAAGGCGAACGAGCAATGACCACCTACGCCCCCGACGAGTGCGACGTCAGCGTCGTCCTGCCCATCTACAACGAGAAGGGGCACCTGCGCACAGAGATCGACAGGATCCGGGCCGCTCTCGCGGCGTCCCGGTACTCCTTCGAACTCATCGTGGTGGATGACGGCTCGAACGACGGCTCCGAAGCGGAGCTCTCCCGCATCGACGGCATCACGCTCATCACCCACCGGCGCAACCAGGGCTCGGGAGCCGCCAGACGGACAGGCACCACCGCCGCGCGGGGGCGCGTCGTGGTCTGGACCGACGTCGACATGACGTACCCGAACGACCTGATTCCCGAGCTCGTGGATGCCATGGAGGGCGTGGACCACGTGGTCGGCTGGCGCCAGACGGAGGAGGGCACCCACAAACTGCTGCGCACGCCGGCCAAGTGGGTCATCCGCAAGCTGGCCAGTTTCCTCTCCGAGACAGATATCAAGGACCTGAACTCGGGTCTTCGGGCCTTCCGCCGCGACGTTGCCATGCAGTACGTGCACGAGCTGCCGAAGGGCTTCTCCTGCGTGACCACGCTGACCATGTCGTTCCTCGGCAACGGCTACAGCATCGGGTTCTTCCCGATCCGCTACTTCCCCCGGGCGGGCCGCAGCAAGTTCCACTGGCTGCGCGACACCCGCCGCTACATCCTGCAGGTCATCAGGATGACACTGTCCTACAACCCGTTGAAGGTCTTCCTGCCGGTGGGGCTCGGTCTGCTCGTGGTCGGCCTCGTGAAGCTGGGCTTTGACTGGGCGGAGCGCGACTTCCGCCTGGCGGCCAACACCCTCCTCATCTTCTTCGCTGCACTCCAGGTCATCACGGTCGGCCTTCTCGCGGATCTCGTGGTGCGCGCGACGAAGTCCCCGAACTCGGTCCCGCCGGCCTGACCCATGCGTGTCGCGATCGTGGGTGCCGCGCTGTCGGCGAACAAGGGCGCGGCCGCGATGCTCGAGACGGTCATGACACGGCAGCCGGCGGTGTCCGGCCCGTGCACCTTTGACATCCTCACCACCTACCCCGGGGATGACGCACAGCTCGTGCCCGCCGGGGCGGACGCACGCATCGTGGGACTGCAGCCGATGCGCCTCGCCCTGGTGGAGTTCCCCGTCGCTGTTCTCGCCCGGCTGGCCCGGTTCGTCCGGCTCCCGCTCGGCTGGGTGCGCACGCGCGCGTCGCGCGCGATCCTCGACGCGGACGTGGTGGTGGACGTGGCAGGGATCAGCTTCGCTGACGGCCGCGGCGTGCCGATCACGGTGTACAACGCGTTGATGACGGGACTTCCCCTGCTCCTCGGCACACCCACGGTCAAGGCGGCACAGGCACTCGGCCCGTTCGCGAACCCGGTGAACCGCACTCTCGCCCGGTTGGTCCTGCCGCGGCTCGCGGCCGTGTGCGCGCGGGGCGCCCGCACGCGGGGGCATCTCGACTCGCTCGGCCTGCGCAACGTCACCGACGTCGCGGACCTTGCTTTCTCCCTCGACGAGGCGGCCGACCTGCCTGCGGGGGTGGAGTCCGCTGTCTCCTCAGTGCGCGGGGGGTACGCCGTCGTGATGCCGAGCTCGGTCGTGCGCCGGATGTTCGAGTCTGCGGGGGGCGACTACGTGGCTGCGGTCGCTGCCGTCGTGCGCGGAGTGCGGGAGCGCACGGGCCTGGGGGTGGTCATCGCCCCGCACAGTTATCGCTCGGGCCAGCCCGAGGGCCGGATGAACGATGGTCCCGTGTGCCGCGAGGTGTCCGCAGCGTTGGCAGGTGAACCGGGCATCATCGGCATCGATGCTTCACTCACCGCCGGCGAGCTGCGCAGGCTCGTCGCCGGGTCGCGGGTGCTCGTCACCTCCCGTTTCCACGCGATGATCTCGGGCCTTGCCACCTGCACGCCGACCGTGGTGGTCGGGTGGAGCCACAAGTACCGCGAGGTCCTCGACGACTTCGGTCTTGCCGGACTGGGCATGGACTCCGCCGTTCTTGCTGACCCGGGCCTCGTCGTCGGCGCGGTCGTCGACTGTGTCGGTCGTCATGACGAGATCGCAGCGACGATCTCCGCAGCCCTCCCCGCCGTGCAGGAGAAGTCGATGCGCAACTTCGGGATCATCCACCGCGCCGGCACGGGGGCTGGCGCATGAGCGGGGGAACTGCACGGTGAACGTGACAACCGATCTCAGCGGGGTCATGGCCTCCGGCATGTGCATCGGGTGCGGTGCGTGCGAGATGGCCGACGGTTCCGTGCGGGTCGCCTTGAACCCGCGCAACCTGATCTACGAGCCCCAGAGCGCGGGCTCGCAGGCGGCGGCCGATGTGTGCCCCGCGGTGGCGGTCGACTACGCGGGCCTGCAGGAGTATCTCTTCCCCGGGGCGGAACAAGGCCCGTACGGCGTCGTTCGGTCCGTGCATCTCGCGCAGAGCACGGATCTCGACCGCAACATGAAGGCGAGCTCCGGTGGTCTCATCAAGGAGGTGCTGCGGTCCCTGCTGTCGTCCGGCGACATCGACGGCGTCATCGCGCTCGACCACGTGGAGGGGATCGAGTTCGCGGCCCGCCTGGTGACGGACCCTGACGATGTCGACAACCTGCCGGGCAGCATCTACCACAACCTCTCCCAGGTGCCTGCTCTGCGTCTCCTGCGCGACACACCGGGGCGCCTCGCTGTGGTGGCCATTCCGTGCCAGTTGGAGGGTCTCTATTCGTGGGTGCGGCGCTTCGCGCCGGAACTGCGCGAGCGCATAACCGTCACCATCGGTCTTCTCTGCGGATGGCAGTACTCGCACCACAGCATCAACGCGATGGGCGAGTACCTCGGCTACGACCCCGCCGACATCACGGACATCTCCTACCGCGGGGGCGGGCCTGTCGGCAAGCTCACGGTACGGACCGATGACGGCAGGGAGTACTCCGCGAGCCGTCGGGTCGACTTCGGGTACCAGGTCGCGTTCGACCGCCACTTCAACACGACGCGCTGCCATGTCTGCGTGAACCACGGCAACTTCCTGGCCGACCTCGTCGTCGGAGATGCATGGCTGCCGAGCACGGTGTTCACGAGGACCGGCATCAGCCTGGTCGTGTGCCGCACGGAGCTCGCTGAGCAGGTGATGTCACGACTTGTCGCATCGGGGTCGTGCATCGCCACGCAGGTGTCCGACGAGGAGATCCGCGAGTCCCAGACGGACAGAGTTGTCTTCGGCGAGTTCGCCTACGCCTATGCGGAGCACCTGCGCCGCCTCGGGGGTCACGTGCCCGAGCTGCACGGACCGAACGAGGGCCACGGGACCCTGAAGCCCCGGCGTCAGGTGGCACGGTTCCACCGCGAGCTGGTCCGCAAGCAGGCACTGATGGCGAACCGTCGGTACGGCTACATGAAACTGCGCAAGGCGACGCTGGAGCTGCGCGGCTACGTGATGCGGTACGTGCGCTGGTTCCTCGTGCGCATTCTCCGGGTGAAGAGCCTCAGCGGCAAGCGCAGGGAGATCCCGCGGGAGCGACTCTCCAGGTTCCGCTGACCTGCACGTCACGCAACAGACGCGCGGCGCGCGGCACTTGCGACCACGGTGGACAGCGCTGCCCCCGCGAGGTCGACGCAGACGAACACAACCCGGCTGGCCAGTGCGAGTGAGACTGCCATGGGGGTGCCCACGAAGGGGCTCGCGAGAGCCGTGAAGATGGACTCACGCACCCCGATCCCGCCCGGCACGCCCGGCACGAGGAACCCTGCGAGCCACGAGGCCGAGGCCACGAACAGCATCTCCGGGATGCTGATACCCGCATCGAACGCAGAGGCCGTGACGGATGTGCTGAGCGACATCAGCACCCAGGCGGGCACGTGCAGTGCGGTCAGCCGCACGAAGTCCCCCCGTCGGGGGAGCGTCAACTCGCGTCCGGTGAGCCGGGAGGCGAGCCCCGAGACGCGTCCCGAGACACGGGACGACCCGAGCACGATGAAGGCCGCCGCAAGACCGAGGACAGCCACGGCGCCGACAGCGGGCTTGGCCCACGCGAGCAGCGAACCAGCAGCAACCGCGACGACCGCGGCCGAGTACGTGGTCATGAGCGAGAGGCCGGTTGCCCTGTACGCGGCACCCCTGTCCACGCCACCGCGCACCGCGAGTTCGGCACGCCCGACGATGGGCCAGATGCCCCCTGGCACGTACTTTCCGAGCTGGCCGACGAAGTACCACGACAACGCCCGCCGCCCCGGGGCATGGTGTCCACGGTCGCGGAGCATCCCCGTCCAGACCCACCCGATGGAGCCCATCGCCGCGAGGCCGAGCAGCACACTGAGAACGAGGGGAGAGAGTTCGGCGCCCGACAGTGCGTCCCCGACGTCCTGGCGGCGTGTCACGAGGGTGCGGACCACGAAGACGATGCCGGCTAGCCCGATCACGGCGCCGAGGAGGGGCACCAGCCGACGGCGCACGCCGGCTCGCGCGGTTGGGCTCATACCCCGACAATACGCCCCGCACGGCTGGCGGTGCCCGTATCCCCTCGGCAAGGATGATGGCCGGACAAAGGGGGAGGCCATGACCATGACGCCGGACGAGGCCGCATCGATCTTCTACACACCGGAGGCATACGCCGATGATGAACTCTTCGAGACTGCCTGTGCCTTCCTGCGGCGCAACTCTCCTGTGCACCTGGTGGAGCACCCGGACGGCGAGGTCAACCCGTTCTGGGCTGTCACGAAGCATGCCGACGTGCTCGAGATCGAGTTGCACAATGACATCTTCCTGAACGAGCCCCGGCCCGTCCTCGGACCCGCCGAGAGTGACCGCCGCAACGCCGAGAACGGCCACATGCTGCGCACGCTCATCCACGTGGACGACCCCGAGCACCGCGAGCTCCGCGGCGTGACGAGTGAGTGGTTCCTGCCGAGGAACATGGCGAAACTGGACGACCGTCTCGCCGGGCTGGCGGTCCAGTACGTGGACAAGATGGCATCGATGGGCGGGAAGTGCGACTTTGCCACCGACATCGCGATGCACTACCCGCTGAACGTCATCCTGCACATCCTCGGCCTGCCCGAGTCTGACTACCCGCGCATGCTGAAGCTGACGCAGGAACTGTTCGGTGCGGCCGACGAGGACCTGCGCCGTGATGACGACCCGGAGGCCATCATCAAGGTCATCGAGGACTTCTTCGCCTACTTCACGAGGATCACCGAGGAGCGCCGCGCGAACCCCACCGAGGACCTGGCGTCCGCCGTGGCGAACGGCCGGATCAACGGCGAGGAGCTCAACCTGATGCAGACGATCAGCTACTACGTGATCACCGCCACCGCCGGTCACGACACCACCGCATCGGCGATGGCGGGTGGTGTGCTCGCGTTCATCCAGCATCCCGACCAGTGGGAGAGACTGAAGAAGGACCCTTCGCTCGTCGCCACCGCGGCGGACGAGATCATCCGCTGGGTGACACCCGTGAAGCACTTCATGCGCACCGCCAACGAGGACTACACCCTCGCAAGCGGACACACCATCAAGAAGGGTGAGAGCGTGTTGCTGTCCTACCCGTCCGCAAACCGCGACGAGGATGTGTTCGCTGATTCACATGTCTTCGACATCGGCCGCTCGCCGAACAGGCACCTGTCGTTCGGTTTCGGGGTGCACTACTGCCTGGGCGCGATGCTCGCCCGCATGGAGATCAAGGCGATGCTCGCCGAGATGGTGCGGCGCGTGGAGCGCTTCGAGCTTGCCGGCGAGCCGAAACTCATGAAGACCACGTTCGTCGGCGGCCTCAAGCGCCTGCCTGTCTCCTACGTGATGGCCTGAGGGGAGCATCATGTCTGATGAGCTCTGGCGCCTCGGCGCACTGCAACTGGCGGAGGGGATCCGCACGCGCCGCTTCAGCAGTCGTGAGGTGGTGCAGGCCCACCTTGACCGCATCGCTCAGGTGAACGGTCACGTGAATGCGGTGGTGAAGGTGCTTGCCGACAGTGCCGTCGCCGCCGCGGACGAGGCCGACGCGGCGGTCCGCTCGGGCGCCCCGCTCGGTGCGTTCCACGGCGTCCCGTTCACCATCAAGGAGAACATCGACGTGGCCGGACAGCCCACCACGAACGGCGTGCCGATCTTCGCGGAGGCGATCGCCCCGGAGAGCGCCCCCGTGGTGGAGAGGATGATCGCCGCGGGGGCGGTACCCATCGGGCGCACGAACCTGCCCGACATGGGTCTTCGCATCCACACCGACTCCACGCTCTATGGCCGCACCAAGAACCCTTGGAACGCCGAGCGCACGGCCGGCGGGTCGAGCGGCGGGGAGGCCGCGGCTCTTGCCACGGGGATGTCCCCCCTCGGGCTGGGCAACGACATTGGTGGCTCGTTGCGCAACCCCGCGCACGCATGCGGGATCGTGTCGATCAAGCCGTCCCGTGGCGTGGTGCCGGACACACAGGCGTTCCCCACGCCGGATCGTTCGTTGTCCTCGCAGGTGATGCTGAACCAGGGTGTCATGGCGCGCACGGTTGCCGACGTGCGCGCGGGCCTGTTGACCGTCGCCGGGCACGACCCGCGTGACCCCGTGAGCGTCCCCGCAGTCCTCACGGATCTCGCCCCCGGTGAGCGCCTGAGGGTGGCGGTCCTTGCCGAGCCCCCCGGCGGCTCCACGCACCCGGGCGTCGCAGCCGCTGTGCGTGCGGCTGCTGATGCCCTCGCGGACGCGGGCCATGAGGTGGTGGAGGCCGTGCCGCCGGACTATGAACTGTCCTTCCTGCTGTGGGCAGCGATGCTCTTCACTGAACTCCACGACATCCGCGACCAGATCGACCTGGTGATGGGCGAAGGCGGAAAGGCGCTCATCGCGAACGCGCTCGACAAGTTCCCGAAGATGTCGTCTCTCGATTACTACATGGTCCACTCGCAGCGCGACGGCGTCGCCCGGAAGTGGGGCGTGTGGTTCAGTGACCACCCTGTGCTGCTCTCGCCGACATGGTCGCAGCCCGCCTTCGTGGCTGATTGGGACATCGCAGGGGAGGAGGGCTCCATCGGCACTCTCGAGTTGATGCGCCCCGTGCTGCCCGGCAACCTGCTCGGCCTGCCGTGTGCCGTCGTGCCCGGCGCGATGACCGAGGGCCTGCCCGTGGGTGTGCAGGTGATCGGTGACCGCTACACGGACCTGCGCGTCCTCTCCGTTGCCCAACAGATCGAGGACGCCCTCGGCATCATCACCCCGATCGACCCGCGCTGAGGTTTCCCGCGCGGCAGGCGCCGGTCAGCCCCGTCGGTCCTGCATGAAGGGGAAACGGGCACGAACGTCGGTGACCACTGCCGGGTCGACCTCGGCGCACGTCACCGACACGCCCGCCTCCGCGACGGTCTCGTTTCCGAGCGGGTCGATGATGCGGGAGTCACCGGCGTATGCCAGTCCACCGCCGTCCCCCGTCCTGTTGGCGCCGAGCACGTAGGCCTGGTTCTCGATGGCACGAGCACGCAGGAGTGTCATCCAGTGCTCGCGGCGGCTCGAGGGCCAGTTGGCTGGGACCACGTAAAGGTCGGTGTCCGCTGCGAGTGCCCAGAATTCGTCGGTGAAGCGCAGGTCGTAGCAGACGAAGAGGGATGTGCGCACGCCGTCGATGTCAACCGTGACGCGGCGGTCACCCGCGCGGAAGTGCCTGTCCTCGCCTCCGTAGGTGAAGGGATGGATCTTTGCGTAGCGGTGCTGCTCCCCGTCGGGGCCGGCGACGACGAGGGAGTTGTACGGGCGAGGATCATCGGGTGCGGTCTCGGGACAGCTTCCCGCGACCCAGACGCCGTGCCGGGATGCCATTTCGGAGAGGAATGTGCTCGAGGGTCCGCCCGTCGGTTCGCCGATGTCGTCACGGTCGACGACAAACCCCGTGGAGAACATCTCGGACAGCACGACGAGTCGTGCCCCCTCGCCGGCAGCCCGTGCCACCAGCGGTGCGAGAGCGGCGAAGTTCGCCTCCCTGTCGGCCCACACGATGTCGTGCTGGATGGCTGCGACGCGCATGAGGTCAGTCTCTCACTTCCAGGCGGCGAGCCGTCGTGCCGCCTCCTCGATGGTGGGCATCTGCTTGCAGAAGGCGAAGCGCACGATGTGCCTTCCCTCGGCGGCATTCGCGGGGGTGTACAGCACTCCTGCGGGGATCGCAACGACTCCGCACGCCGCGGGCATGGCCCTGCAGAATTCCATGCCGTCACCGTCGGCACGCCTCGCGCGCACATCAGCGCCGACAAAATACGTGCCCGCGGATGCGTACGGCTCCAGCCCCGCGTGCGCGAGTGCGGACATCAGCACGTCCCGTTTTGCCTGGAGGTCGTCAGCGAGGGACTCGAAGTACCCGGCAGGGAGCCGCAGCCCGGCAGCGATCGCGGGCTGGAACGGCGTCCCCCCGGCGAACGTGAACAACTGCTTGGCCATGCGGACCGCGTTGACGAGAGGCGCGGGGCCGCATGCCCATCCGATCTTCCAGCCCGTCGTGTTGAACGACTTGCCCCCGGACGAGACCGTCACCGTGCGCCCGGCCATGCCCTCGAGCGACGCGATGGGGATGTGCCGCCCGCCGTCGAAGACGAGGTGTTCGTACACTTCGTCCGAGACGACAATGAGATCGTTCGCGGTCGCCACGTCGGCGACGGTCTGCAGTTCCTCACGGGTGAAGACGGTGCCGGTGGGGTTGTGCGGCGAGTTGAGCAGGATCATCCTGGTCCGTGGCGTGACGGCCCGGCGCAGGTCCTCCTCGGCGAAGCAGAACCGACCGTTGGCGTCGGGTCGCAGCGTGACCGGGGACAGGACCGCCCCCGCGAGCGAAACGCACGCGGCGTAGGTGTCAAAGAGGGGCTCGAACATGATGACCTCGTCGCCGGTGTCGAGCATCCCGAGCAGGGCCCCCGCGATCGCCTCGGTGGCACCCATGGTCACCAGCACCTCGGTGTCCGGGTCGTGGCGGAGTCCCCAGAACCTCTGCTGGTGCTCGGAGATGGCAAGGCGCAGGTCCGCAATGCCCGTGCCCGGTGGGTACTGGTTCGCCCCGGCGTCGATCTGCTCCCGGGCGATGCGCAGGACCTCCGGCGGGCCGTCGTAGTCGGGGAAACCTTGGCCGAGATTCACCGACCCGGTTGACACGGCGAGAGCAGTCATCTCGGCGAAAATCGAGGCGCCGAAACCCTCCAGTCGGGATGCGAGAGGCGGCCGTGCAGTCACGGGCCCCACAGTATGTGACGCCCCGTGCGTCAGGCGGTCCAGCCGGAGAATGCGTCGATCATCGCCCTCACGTCGCCGAGCGGGTAGAGGATCGGGCAGGTCGCCCCGTCCTTCATGTACTCGCGGACCTTCGTGCGCGCATCCTCGGGTGTCCCGGAGGCCGTCAGCATCTGGACGATCTCGTCGGGGACCAATTTCGACGCCGCCACGACCTGCTCGTGCGTGGCGGGCCAGGTCAGGACCTCGCCCACCTTGTCGAGCAGCGTCTGCGGCACGCCTGATGCCTTCATGATGTGGGGCTGCTGGCCGAGGTACTGGGTGACCATGAGGCGCGCCATGTCGAGGGCGGTCTTGCGGTCCTCGTGCACGCTGCACACCACCAGCTGCGGACGGTCGATGTCCTCCCAGCGGCGCCCCTTCTTCTCCGCACCGCGGGCGAGGGCCTCGATGGCGGTCTTGTTGTAGTCGGGCGAGACGAGGTAGTTCAGCACCACACCGTCGGCAATCTCGCCGGCCAGCTCCATCATCTGCAGGCCGGTGGCACCGAGGTAGATCGGCACGTCCTTCGGCCTGCGCTCCTGGTACACGTAGTCGAGCTCCACGCCGTCGAGATGGACGAAGTCACCGTGGAACGTGACGGTCTCGTTGTGCAGCAGCGCCCGCACCGATGTGATGATCTCGCGCATGACCCGCAGCGGTTTGTCACGGCTGATGCCCACCTTGGCCGCGAGGGGGTCCCACCATGCACCGATGCCGAGGATCACGCGGCCGGGGGCGAGGTCGTCGAGCGTGGAAAAAGTGGCTGCGAGACGGGCCGGGTTGCGGGTCCAGCAGTCGACCACGCCCGAGCCGATCTTGATCGTGTCGGTGACTGCGGCGAACGCCGACATCGGCACGATGGCATCGCGCACGAGGCGGCTGTCGGCCTGCCAGACGGCCTCGAAGCCCTTCGACTCGGCGTACCTGGCGTACTCCATCCCCTCGGGAATGGGGTGCGCGTCCTGCAGATAGAGGGCGGCGGGGCTCGTCATGGTCGTCATCGTTCCGGTCACTCGCTGTCGTCGTTGTTCTTCGGCTTCATCGGCAGCGTGGTGCGCCACACGCCGTCGGCGTCGTGCAGGGCGGCCGCGACTGCCGGTGCGGTCGGCACCAGCCCGATCTCACCGACGCCCTTGATGCCGAAAGGGCTGCGGGGCTGCGGGCACTCCACGATGGTCACGTCGATCGGTGGCACGTCCTTGGCGCGCAGGATGCCGAGCGAGCGCAGTGTCATGTTGACGGGAAACCCGCGCTCATCACTCGGGAAGTCCTCCGTGAGCGCGTACCCGAGACCCATGTGCACGGAGCCCTCGATCTGGCCCTCGCACAGGGTGGGATTCACGGCACGGCCGACGTCGTGGACCGCGACCACGCGCTCGATTGCCTGCGTCTCTCTGTCCATGACGACCATCTGTGCGGCGTACCCGAACGCGGAGTGGATCGTCGGATTCGGGTGGTCCGGGTCGCCGAGGTGCTGTGTCCAGTCGACCACGTACTCCCCGGTGTAGTCGACCCCGGGCACGCAGCCCCCGGCCTTCGCCTCGGCGCAGGCTGCCTGCACGCTCCCGGCGGCCATCAGCGTTCCGCGACTGCCGGTGGTCTGGCCGAATCCCAGTTGGCGCGTGGTGTCAACAATGACCTCGACACGGGCGGGGTCGAGGCCGAGTTCCCCGACCGCGACCTGGAGGGCGACGTTGTGCACGCCCTGTCCCATCTCCGTCCAGCCGTGACGGACCTCGACTGTTCCGTCCTCCCCGAAGCGCACGACGGCCCGCGTGACCTCGCGGAGGCCGTTGCCGAGACCGGAGTTCTTCAGGCCGAGCCCGAGACCGACGGCGGCACCGGATGCGACAGCCGCGTCGTACTTCGGCTTGATCGTGTCCAGGCATGCCTCTGCACCCCTGCAACCGTCGTCCATGATCTGGCCCGGACCCCACACTTCGCCGGGGTGGATGACGTTGCGCTTGCGGATCTCCCAGCCGCTGATGCCGACCCTGCCCGCGAGCCGGTCGAGGCATCCCTCCATCGCGAACTGTGCCTGGTTCGCGCCGAACCCACGGAACGCTCCGCACACGGGGTTGTTCGTGCGCACGGCCACACTGGCGACGTCGACGGTGGGGGTGTGGTACGGGCCCGTGGCGTGCCCTGCCGCGCGCTCCAGCACCTTCATGCCGACGGAGGCATACGCGCCGGAGTCGCCGATCATGCGCGCCTTGACAGCGGTGAGCTTGCCCTGCTCGTCACAACCGACCGAGTACTCCATGCGGATCGGGTGGCGCTTGGCATGGATGAGCAGGCTCTCCTCCCGTGAGAGCGTGCATTTGACCGGCCTGCCGAGGAGCCAAGCTGCAAGAGCAGTCTGGCCCTGGTTCGACATGTCCTCCTTGCCCCCGAACGCCCCGCCGTTCGACACGAGCTCGACAGTCACCTTGTCAGTCGGCAGCCCGAGCACCGCACAGATCTGGTCGCGGTCGTCCCACACGCCCTGGCCTCCGGAGTACACATGCATCGTGCCGGCCGCTCGGTCGGGCACGGCAAGGGTGCTCTCCGGCTCGAGGAATGCGTGCTCGATCCGCTGTGTCTGGAAGGTCTCGTGCACGACATGGGCGCTGCGGGCGAGTGCTGCGTCGGCATCACCGCGCGAGTACTCGCTGCGCGAGAGCACGTTCGAGTCAGTGCCCCACACCGCGATGTCCGGGTCGTCAACGGCGGAGACGGCGTCGACAATGGGCCGCAAGACGCCGTACTCGACGCTGACGAGTTGTGCGGCGGCGCGCGCCTGCTGGCGGGTCTCAGCCACGACGACGGCGAGGACGTCACCGGCGTACGAGGTGCGCTCACCCTCGCCGATGAAGACAGGCCAGTCCTTGTGGATGATGCCGACCATGTTTGTCCCGGGCACGTCTCGGCGCGTGTGGACGGCCACCACACCCTCGGCCGCCTCGGCTGCGGAGGTGTCGATGCGGATGATGTCCGCGCGCGCGTGTTCCGTGAGGTGCAGTGCCGCGTGCAGCATTCCGTCCACCCGGATGTCATCCACGTACCCGCGGTCACCGAGGGCGAGGTCATGAGCCTGGTACTTGATCCCGGCCGACCCGACCCCGCCCGGCAGCGAGATGTCGACCGGCGTGCCCTTCGCGACCGCGTCGATCGCATCGAGGATCTTCACGTAACCGGTGCAGCGACACAGGTGCGCACCGAGATGGCGCGCCATGTCCTCGCGCTTGAGGTCGGCGCCTTTCTTGTCCACCTGGGACTTCGCGCGCATCACGATCCCCGGGATGCAGAACCCGCACTGCAGGCCGCCGCATGCCGCGAAAGCATCCGAGTACCTCTTCCGCTCGGCCTCGTCGACGCCCTCGAGGGTGGTGACCGTGCGGCCCTCGGCGCGCGCCAAGGGGTACTGGCAGCTGACCTGGGCCTTGCCGTCGATCATCACTGTGCAGCAGCCGCACTGCCCGGAGGGCGAGCACCCGTCCTTGGGGGAGGTGATGGCGAGCTCCTCGCGCAGTGCCGACAGCAGGTGGGGGTGGCCTGCCCGGACCGACACGGGGGTGCCGTTCACGGTGAACGAGACGGTTTGGGGGATGAGGTCGGTCATGGCACAACTTTACAAAATGTCAACACGAATTGCCCATATCACAAGGGTTCCCGTGGGGCGTGCGGGGCTGGCATAGTCTCGGCACGTGAGCAAGGCATGGCTGCGGCGCACCGTGACGATCACGGTTCTGGGCCTCATCGTCATCTTCGTGACTGTCCTTGCCCCTGTCTGGGTGGTTCTCTTCACGGCATATGACCTTGCCCGGGGCAAGCGCCGCATGCCGACCCTGAGACTCATGACGTTCGGGCTCCTGTGGGCCTGGATCGAGGCGGCAGGCGTGTTCCTCATTTTCGCTCTGTGGGTGACGGGTCAGTCGCGCAACCACGGCGCCCACTACCGCATCCAGCGTTGGTGGTGCGCCCGGATCATCGCGGCACTGCGTGTCACAGTCGGGCTCCGGGTGACCATTGTCGGGGTCGAGCACGTGGGCCGTGGCCCCTACGTGATGTTCTGCCGTCACGCGAGCCTCGCCGATTCCATCATCAGTTGCTTCATCGTGAACAACACTCTCGGTCTGCAGCCACGGTACGTGCTGAAGAGCGACCTCGAGATGGTCCCGTGTCTCGACCTCCTCGGCCACCGCACCCCGAATTGTTTCGTCCGGCGCGGCTCATCGAACGTGGCCGGGGAACTGGCCGCCCTGATGCAGATGATGGACGGGCTGTCCGAGGGCCAGGCCGCCGTCATTTTCCCGGAGGGCAGCCGGGCGAACCAGGAAAAGAGAGAGCGCGAACTGACACGGCTCGCCGAGCGCCACCCGGAGAGGCACGCACGTCTCGGCAATCTGCAGCGGTTGATCCCGCCCAAGCCCGCGGGTGCAAAGGTGATGCTCGATGCCGCACCACAGGCGGATGTCATCACTGTCTGGCACGAGGGCCTCGACGGGTTGGACACGTTCCCCGGCATGCTCACCGCGCTCGCCGAGCGCAAGGTCGGCGCCCATGTCGTCGTCACCGTGCACCCCCGTGCCGAGGTGGACGCGGCGGACGACTTCACCGAATGGATCGACAACCGGTGGGTGGAGATGGACGACGCAGTCGCCAGGTTCACCCAGACTGCCGGCGTGTAGCAAAGGAAACACCATGACAAATGCAATGCTCGTCGCTGCTCTCGCGATAGTCGCTCTGATGCTCACGACTTGGGTCGTCAGTGTCCTCATCAAGAACGCGTCCATCGTGGACATCGTGTGGGGGTTCGGTTTCGTCGTCGTGGCATGGGCGGTGCGAATCACCGTGGACGGCGACTCCGCGCGCCAGAACCTCATCACTGTGCTCGTCACGCTGTGGGGCCTGCGCCTCGCGCTGTACCTCGGCAAGCGAAATCTCGGGCACGGGGAGGACTTCCGCTACGTGCTCATGCGGCGCAAGCACGGCGAGAAGTTCCCGTGGGTCAGTCTCTACACGGTCTTCGGGCTGCAGGGGGCCTTGATGTGGGTGGTCTCCCTCCCGGTGCAGCTCGGCCAGGCCGATGACAGCGTCTCTGTCGGGCCACTGGCGGTCATCGGCACATTGATCTGGGCGGTCGGCTTCGTGTTCGAGTCGGTGGGTGATGCCCAGCTAACGCGGTTCAAGAAGGACCCCGCGAACGCGGGCAAGGTCATGGACAAGGGGCTGTGGAGCCTCACCCGCCATCCCAACTACTTCGGGGATGCGGTCCAGTGGTGGGGCATCGGCATCATCGCCGCGGAGGCAGGCACCGCCGCGATCGGGCTCATCGGTCCCGTCGTGATGACCGTGCTGCTCACGCGGGTGTCCGGCGTGCCGATGCTCGAGCACTCGATGGCAAAGCGCCGTCCCGGTTACGCCGAGTACGTGGCACGCACGAGCGCGTTCGTGCCGCGGCCCCCGAAGCAGCTATAGCGCGCGGTCGATGGCCGATGTGAGGTCGGCAATCAGGTCCTCGGGGTCCTCGAGCCCGACCGAGAGGCGAAGGAGGCCGTCGGTGATGCCGGTGGCGGCGAGGTCCTCACTCGACACGCCCACCTGGATCGCGCTCGCCGGGTGACAGACGAGGGTCTCTGGCCCTCCGAAGCTCGTCGCAGGGCGCACCAGACGGAGCGATTCCATGACG
>SXGQ01621903.1_pt1 | contig 18762 bp, 16 predicted proteins | sample 3178371 | NCBI WGS metagenome assembly SXGQ01 (sample SAMN11356859, study PRJNA531348) | freshwater metagenome | isolation source: freshwater sample F1-20 | place: China: Fuxian Lake, Yuxi | collected 2017-12-25 | reverse complement strand
TACATGAAAATGGGTCTATAATAGACCATTTAAGAAAGGAAAAATATATATGTCAGTAGTAAAATATCAAAATAATCCGTTATTTCGTGCAGTTCATCGTGATGAGTTTTTAACTCCATTTGATCAAATTTTTGATGAATTCTTCAAAGCAAATGCTCCTAATTTTAGTCAAGATTTTGGTGCAGACTTTTTTGAAAAAGGGTCATATCCAAGAGTAGATGTTATTGATTACAGTGATAAAGTAGTTATAGAAGCTGAAGTTCCAGGTTTAAGTAAACAAGATGTAAATGTTGAAGTGGAACAAAATGTACTTACTGTAAGTGGTGGTAAAAGTAAAAATGTTACAGATTCACAAGGTGGAAAATATATTAGAAGAGAGTTAAAACGTTCTAGTTTCCGTAGATCATTTACTTTAGGAGACAATATTGAAAAAGATACAGTATCTGCTACATTTGAAAACGGTATTCTTTTAATTACATTAAATAAAGTAAAACCTGCGGTTCCAGAAATAAGAAAAGTTATGATTAAATAATTAGTTATATATTTATTATATACCCTCTATTGTTATAAACAGTAGAGGGTTTTTTAGTTTAAAGATATATATATACATGAAAGATTTATTCAAATTTGAAAGAATTGTTGGCATATCATCCTTGTTTATAGCAAGTTGTGCTGCATTTTTCAGTATAATTGGTATTGGAATGTTATTTAGTGGATCTGCATTAGCATCTATGATAATGGCAAGTTCACTTGAAATTGGTAAATTAGTAGCTACTAGTTTTTTATATAGATATTGGACAAAAACTAAGTTATTACTTAAAATATATTTAATTTCCGCAGTTGTAATACTGATGATTATTACGTCACTTGGTATTTTTGGATATTTAACCTCTGCATATCAACAATCCGCAATTGAAAGTAAATTAGCGGATGATAAAATTTTGGTAATCAATGATCAGAAAAAATATACTGAAGATAAAATTAATTCCGCGAAGAAAAGAATTGAATCTATTGTTGCTTTAAGAAACAGTCAAGAAGCAAGATTGGGTGAAAGTATGACTAATGTAGTTATTAGTCGTAATCCAATTCAATTGGCTCAAATACAAGAACAAACCAAAGAATTAATAGATAAAAGTGAAAAAGATATTGAATCTGAAAATGGCAAAATACAAAAAGGAATTGATGAATTACAATCATTTGACAAACAAATTGCTAATATAAAACTAGAATCAGGAAGTAAAAAAGACATTCAAACATTTAAATTCATATCAGAACAATTTAACGTTAATATGAATACTGGTGTAACATGGTTTATTGTTGCACTTATATCTGTATTTGATCCATTAGCTATATGTTTATTATTAGCATATAATACAACTCTAAATTTAACTGATAAAGTAGAAAAGCCAAAAGATGATATTAAAATATATCAACATCAAGAATCAGAGGAAAATGTTGAAAATATTGTAGAAGAAGCTAAAAAAGAAGCACAAGAAGAAGTAAAAAATGAAAGAATTGTTAAGGAAATAATAACCCAAATTAAAGAAGTGCCGGTGGAAGTGCCGGTGGAAAAAATAGTAGAAAAAGAAGTAATTAAAGAAGTTCCTACTAATAAAGGACCACATTTTAGCTTTTAATTAATTAAAATTAATATTTTTCAATATAAATGTTGTTTTTACAGTAATGCCATATATATTTAGATATCAATCTAAATTATATATATGGATATTGCTGATATAAAAGAAATAATGTCACTTCTAAATGAAGCTAAAACTAGAGAAAATTGGGATCTAGTAGATGAAGTAATAGATTACATGTCAGACTATCTTGAAGACGATACTGATATATCAGAATAAATGTTATGACAATTGCAATTATTGTATTGGCAGTATTACTGACGGGTTCTATTTGTATTAATGTGTTTTTAGGATATGCACTTGATGTTAACCTTGATAAAATAGAAACATATCAAAATTGGATTTTAGAATTAAAAAAAGATGTTGTTACAACGTATACTAAATTAAAAGATTTAGATGATAAACAGATGTTTGAAAAAGATGATGATGTAGGTTTTGTTTTTTCTGAAATCTTAAAGTTAATTGAAAAATTAAAGGAAAGGGATCAATGAAAAATTCAAAAATAATTAGTGTAAAAACAAATAAAAAAACAAATAAAAAAACAGTTAAATCAAAGAAAAAAGTTCAGGTAAAAACAATTAAATCAAAAAAAATTATCATAAAAAAACCAAAAGTATTGCCTAAAATTGTAAAAATAACTCCTGAAGTAGTTGTCAAAACAAAGAAAAGAAAAAAGAAAAGCGGAGAAAAAATGTATTTCACATCAGATACTGAAAAATCTATTATTCAGTATAATAATGAAAAAAACATGGACATCAGAAATGAAATATATGAGGAAGAAATCAAACCATGTTTTGATAAATTAGTAGAAAATGTATTTAATACATTTAAGTTTACCTACTTTGACAATAGTCCTATTGAAATTCAAAAGGAAACAATTGCACATTTAGTTGCAAATATGCACAAGTTTGAAGAAGGTAAAGGTAAAGCATTTAGTTATTTCAGTATTGTTGCTAAGAATTATTTAATATTTCATAACAACAACAACTATAAAAGATTCAATCAACACGTTGATATCTCTGATACTCCAAGTGATACTACGGTTTGTTTACAAACCACTGATTCTTATCATGATGAACTAGAAACTAGTGAGTTTATGAAATTGATGGTTGATTATTGGGAGAAGAATATAGGTAAAATATTCACAAAACAACGTGATTTAAACATTGCAAATGCAGTAATTGAGTTGTTCAGAAATAGTGACAGAATTGATTCATTTAACAAGAAGGCTCTGTATCTTTACATTAGAGAAATATCTTCTTGTAAGACACAACAGATTACTAAAGTAATCAATAAAATGAAACAATATCAAAACACCATTACCAAATCCTATTTGGATAGAGGTACATTAAAACAAGAAATGTACGCCAGATAAATTTAAGTAAAACAGAGTATTTTCAATATTTATAGTCATGGACTTAGATTTTGAATTATATAAGGGTAAAAAATACTCTAGTTTACTTAAAGATGTGGTTATTAATTCTGAACAAAAGAAGGATCAAATAGATATATTAGTATCTGACCTTCGGAGTATGATTAAAACCGCAAATGATGCAATAGTAGTTGTACCGCTTATTAAGGATTATTTGGATGTTTCCGTCAGAAATGATGAACAACTTGTCAAATTAGCCGCAGTAGTACAACGTATTATTAGTAGTCAAAGTCAAGGTGAAGACGGTAATATGGGAATGTTATTAAGTGAAGATGAACGTAAACAGTTGATGGGTGAAGTAGAAAAAATCACAAAAGAAATAAACACTCCAATTGAAATAAACGCCAAGAAATAATATGCCAGAATATTCCACATATAATTCAATAATAGCACCGGTAAGAGTTGAAGATAATAAAAATAGTATTTTAAATTCAACTTTACAATTTGAACCAGCAGTTGTATTGGATGTAATCCTTGATGATTCACATCCAATATTCAAAACAAAGATTAATATTAATCCAACGGAATGGCCAGAGGCTGCAAATGATAAACCTGCAGATCAAACGGATAAAGATTATACTTATATAGGTAGAGTTTTAGTAAGACCATTTAGTACTCACAAAACAGTAGAAAAGGAAAAATTACCATGGGCATTACCCTTGGAAAATACTGGTATTACTGAATATCCACTTGTAAATGAAATTGTTGCCGTAGTAAACTATCTTGGTATACTTTACTATACCAGAAAAATTAATATAAAAGGATTTACAAATAATGATGCTAATCCTACATTTGAACAAAGAGTCGGATTAAATGTTGGAAATAGAGAAATAAAAAATAATCCAACTGATCCTGATGTTTTGTATAAAGGGCCAATTTCATATTTAACTGCTAAACAATATAAAAGTACAAGTAATGTAACTGTTTTAGGTAGATATTTTAAATCAAACGGAAAAATACGTTCAGTAAAAAGGTTTGAAGGAGATACTGTAATTGAAAGTAGACATGGACAATCAATTAGATTTTCTTCATATGATGATGTAAGAGATAATGATATAGGTGATATAAAATATACAGACTATTATAATAAAGACGGTGACACTAATCCTGTAAGTAATAAGTTAGCAGGCTTTGGAAATCCTATGATTTTGATTAGAAACAGACAAAAAAACGTTTCTAAACCTAATCCATCAATGAATGAAAAAAATGCAGGTGGATATGTTTCTGAAGATATAAATCAAGATGGATCATCTATTCATATAACGTCTGGTCTTACTGAATCTAAGTTTAAGTCTTCATGCGTAAAAAAAATATTTCAAGATCCTTCAGTTTCAAAAGAAGAAGTACCTGCATTTTCTCCGCCAGGTTGCACTAAGTTCAGACCACCAATACTTACAGGTGATCAAATTGTTATTAATAGTGATAGAATTGTTGTAAGTAGTAAAAATGGTGAAACTATACATTATTCTAAGAAAAGATATGGTATTGTAACTGACAATGAATATACGGTTGATTCACATGGTCAGATAGTAATGACTACAAACACAAAAACAGTGATTAATAGTCCGGCAATATATCTAGGTCAATATGATCAAACAAATGAACCAGCTTTGTTGGGTCAAACAACAGTTGATTTTCTTTATGACCTTGCTGATTTAATATTAGACCATGTACACTGGCAATACCATGAACATGTTACATCCGCCACAAATACTCCATCAGATCAATCTGGTCAATTAGCTGATTATCCAACACAATTGACTAATCAAATTGCTACTCCTCAAGAAAAATTGAAAGCTTGGAGAGATAGTCTTGATAAAATATTAAGTAAAAGAGTATTTTTGACCGGTGGTGGATATGCACCGGGAAGAAATGGCGGTTCTATTGAAGGAGGATCACAACCAACTGAAATAAATGTATTTGATGGAAGTGGTGTTCCTGGAGGTTATAATGGTAAAACAAGAGGTCCAAATCCATCAACTTGGAGTTAATTTATGTATACTTTACCTACACCACCATCATTAAACTTGCAAAATCCACTTGGTTCTGTACCTACTCCAACTTTACCAAGTATTCCTCCGATTCCAAGTGCACCAAAATTACCTTTAAAAAGAGTATCAGGACTTGATTATAAAAAAACATTTACGGAAACGTCAACATATAAAAATTTAAAAACAAACATACCAACTGCAGTTCCTTCATTGCCTTCTGTTCCGCCAGTGCCAAAATTTTCACTGCCTCCACCACCATCTATACCTTCACTGCCGTCTATTCCAAGTATACCAACAATACCGTCTCTACCAAGTATGTCAAATTTACCAACTGCACCTGTAGTTCCATCTATACCAAAGGTATCAGTACCAAATGTACCTCCTATGTCATCTATTATAAAACCACCAGCTTTTCCAACAGTACCAAAATTAAAATTGGTGCCTATTGTACCGGGTACACCACTTTCAGTGCAGGCATCCATGATCAAACCAATTTAATTTTAGTAAATAAATAAAACATTTTGGTATATAGTAAAATATAATTATATAAGACAAATAAATATGAAAGCACAAGAATTAAAAGAGATAATCAGATCAGTAGTAAAGGAAGAGCTTCAAAAGTCTCTTCCAACTCTTATTCCTAATATTTTGAGTGAAATATTATCTGGTCAAAGTAAACAAATTGTCAATGAAAAAACAGAAACTCAAAAAGTAATACAACAACCAAAACAAGTTGAAACTGTTTCAAAAAAACAATTTAAAAAGTATACAAATAATGATGTTTTAAATGCAGTATTGAATGAAACAGTAGGTGGACTTCCCAGAGAAGGTGCTTATGTAGGTTTAATGGGAGCATTACAAAGTGAAGCTTCTAATGGAGTTCATATTAATGAATCTGTAAACGTGCAACAAATCACTCCTGTAAATGAGGAACAATCCAAAGTTCTAAATGTTATAAATAGAGATTTTAGAAAATTGATGAAAGCAGTAGACAAAAAGAAAACATCTGGAATTGGTGGTAATTTAGTATCAATGTCATAATATGAATCCAATTGGTTTAACATTACCTTTAAAATCAGGCATAAATGGGTATTTTGAGCAATCCTATGATACTCTTACTCAAATTAAAGCCAATATCACTAATTTTCTTAATACAAGACCTGGTGAAAGAAGATTTAATCCTCAATTTGGTACAAAATTATATCAATATTTGTTTGATCAAAATATTGATGGATTTGATGAGATTTTAAAGAATGTAATTAAAGAGGACATGAACTATTGGTTTCCGAACGTTATTGTAAATACTGTATTTTTAGATATTACGACCGCTCAAAAAAACAAGAATACTGATAATTATATAATAAACCTTAAAATACAATTTACGGTAAATAATCAAACTGATGTACTTGGATTAACTGTAACTAGCAATTTATAATAATATGGCAGAAAAACAACCAAAGTCCTTTCAACCTCTCAACAAAGATATTAGATATCTTAACAGAGATTTTGCATCATTTAAAGCTGGGTTGATTGAGTTTTCCAAGAACTATTTTCCTAAAACGTATAAGGATTTTAGTGAAAGTTCTCCAGGTACAATGTTTATTGAACAGGCAGCATACGTAGGTGATGTACTATCATACTACATTGATTATCAGTTCAAAGAATCATTGATGCCATATTCTGAAGAACGTAAAAATGTTATTTCATTAGCTAAGTATCTTGGATATAAGACTACTCCAACTAAATCTTCAATTACTGATATTGAATTGTTTCAATTGGTACCATCCAAGATTGATACTGATGGAAATTACATTCCTGATGAAAAATATTGTTTATCAATCAAAGAAAACATGGAATTGTTAAATAATTCTGATCAAAATTTTATTATCAGTGAACCTATAGATTTTTCTGTTGATACTAGATTTTCTCCTAGAGAGGTAAGTGTATATTCCAGAGATTCTCTTGGTGTTCCACAATTTTTCTTACTAAGAAAAACAGCAAAAGCTTTTGCCGGCAAGATTGTTACTAAGAATTTTACAGTAGGAACTGCTACCCCTTATTATAAAATTGTGTTGGAAGAAAAAAATGTAGTTAATATCATTACAGTTGTAGATGAAGACAATAATAAATGGTATGAAGCGGATTATTTAGCACAAGATGTAATTTTCACTGATGTAGATAACTCTCAAGTTACAGATGAAAACTTTTATGTGTATAAATCAGAAGTATCAAAAATAATAAAGTCATTGAAGACATCAAGAAAGTTTATAACTAGTATTACCGCAGACAATACAACTTATCTTGAATTTGGACCTGGTTTAGATAATTATTCAGATGAAATAGTTTATCCAAATGCTTCTATTGTTGGAATTGGTTTATCAAATATCAGAAATACAGATATTTCTTTAGATGGAAGCAATTTCTTAAAAACAAATACATTTGGTGCTGCTCCAGCAAATACAGTTTTAACTATTAATTACATAATTGGTGGTGGATCACTTTCAAATTGTAATGCAAATGAAATTACTAGAATCAGTTCATTTGAATTATTAAATGATCCAACATCTTTAAATCCAGATGAACAAAATTTATTTAATACCATACAACAAACTTTAAGAGTAAACAACTTTACTGCTGCAGTTGGTGGTGCAGATGAAGAATCCGTAGACCAAATCAAACAAAATGCTATTTTAAATTTTACTTCTCAAAATAGAGCAGTAACAAAAGATGATTATTTAATAAGAACTTACGCTTTACCACCAAAATATGGATCCATTGCTAAAGCATATATAACATCAGATACGGATTTGAATTTAAATCTAAAAAATGATGTTTCTGGATATGTTGATTATGACAATAATACAACTGACACAAACAATTCAGTAGATAATTATTTTAGAAAAATAAATTATGATATAACAAATCCATTTTCAGTTAATTTATATGTTCTCGGATATAATCAAAATAAAAATTTGACACAAATTAATGACGCATTGTTTTATAATGTAAAAGAATATTTAAAAAAATATAGACTATTGACTGATGGTGTTAACATTATTGATGGTTATATAATCAATATTGGCGTAAATTTTAAAATTTTAACATACAATAATTATAATAAAAAAGAAGTGTTAAATAACTGTATTTTAAAAGTAAAAGACTTCTTTGATATTGATAAATGGAGTTTTTCTCAACCAATTAACTTGAGTCAACTTGAATTGGAAATTGCAAGAGTAGAAGGTGTACAATCTCTTACAAATGTTGAAATAGTAAACTTAACTACAAAAGATGGAAATTATTCACCACATGAATATGATATTTTATCTGCAACAAAAAATAAGATAATATACCCATCACTAGATCCGTGTGTATTTGAAGTAAAATACCCTGACATAGATATTAAAGGAAACGTAGTATAATATGCATACATTTTTATATCCACAAAAAGATACATACATAACCAATGAAGTTGGATACGCCGACAGAAATTTTGGTATTGATGAAATTTTGGAGTTGAAGGCACATCCAAATGTGACCAGAACAACAATATACTATCAATCATCTTCAATTAGTCAATCAGTTTATACTAATTTAGATTTAAATAATTTCACTGGAAATATTAGTGGGTCTAGTACATCAAGTGATTCAAGTGGGTTTGTCAACCTAAAATTTATTAACAATTCAACTATATCCTTTACAGGATCTTTGATTGATGGTGCAAATATCACTGGTAGTGTATCTGGTGTAGTATTAAGTTCTTCAATTTTAAATGGTACTACTTATGGTTCATCTGGACAACAATCTGTTGCGTTTTCAAATGTAAGTGGAAGTTTAAATGGATTTTCAGGAAGTTTTTCAGGAAATTTGACAGTAACAGGATCATTGATTGGAAACATTACAGGATCACTTACATCCGCATCTGGCAGTATAAGTGGTTTTTATGGATGCATTAGTGGTTTTATATATGGTACTCAAAGTTTATATAGCCCATATTTCACATACACAAATAAACCAGAATATAGTAGAATATTAATTAAGTTTGATGTCACTGAAATTTCTAGATCTATATCAAATGGTTCTATTTCTAGTAATTCAACATTCAAATTGAAACTTAAAACAACTGAAGCAAGTGATTTGCCCGTTGATTATGTTGTTTATGGATATCCAATTAGTCAAAGTTGGACTATGGGAATAGGTAGATTTTCTACTGGTGGTGATTTGGTTGGTGCAAGTTGGGACAATAAAAATGATAGTGGTTCTGTATGGTATATTAGTGGTTCAACAATTACAACTAATACATCTGCTTCTATAAACCAAGGCGGAACTTGGTATAATAAAGTTCCACTAACATATCAATATAAATCATCTTCATTTTGTACATCTTCATTCAGTGGAAGTTCATTGATATGTTCACAATCATATGAATATACTACATCTGATATCAATATGGATATTACTAATATTGTTAAAGGATGGGTATGTGGTTGTGTTCCAAATGAAGGTATTATATTGATCAGTTCATTGGAATCAAGTACAACTAATGGAATTGATAGTACAGTTAAATTTTTCAGTAAAGAAACGAATACTATTTATCAACCATATATTGATATTTCGTGGGATGATAGTGTTTACATAACTGGTAGTATGGTTCCACTTAATGGGACTATACCTTATACAATTGTAATGCAAAATCTTTCAAAAGAATATAAGTTTGGAAGTATTCCAAGAATAAACGTATTTGCAAGAGAAAAATTTCCACTTAAGAATTTTACAAAAGGATACCAACAAAGTTCTTATTTGAGTTCTAGTTTATTACCTTCAGCATCCTATTATAGTATTAAAGATAATGAAAGTGAAAACATAATAATTGATTTTGATGATAATACAAAATTAAGTTCTGATGGAAATATTCATTATTTTAATATAGATACAACAGGATTACCAGTTGAAAGATTTTATAGAATTCTAATTAAAACAACATTTAATAATCAAACTAATATATTTGATAATGGCAATGTATTTAAAATAACAAGATAATTATGTCATACCAAAAAGAAATTGAAGCTTATGTTAACAATGGCACATATGATTATAAAGTTGATTTATACGGAAATTATGTGATTGATGCCAATAATCCTAGTTTTAATTCTGAATATATTAGCTTTACACTAAATAATTTTGTGTATTCTTCTAAAAGAATTGAACAATTGAATCAAGTCACGTTTCAAGAGTTTATACCTACAGTAAAATCTAATACGGTTATTGATATTAATATGAATGATATATTCAATCAGTCAACAGACACTGATCCTACAACTAATAAACTAGCAATTACCGCTGAAAATGCAGATGAAATTCAATATATTATACAAAAATTACAATCTGAAAGAGATGACGCAAACAAGAAACTTAATGATATAATTTCAAGACTTGAACCACAATGAATTTTCCATATCCAACAGTAACAAATTTTACGTCAAGCGTTAATATTGCTTATTACTTTAATGAAGAAGATATTAAAGTCTATGATGTAAATTCAAACATTAGTGAAAGCTTCTTTGGCAAATCAGAGAAAGATGTAGTAGAATTTTCATATTATAATTTAAGTGGTGTACAAAATGGTTGGTCATATAAACAACCAAAAATTATTTATATTTCAGATGTAGGAAACTATATTGATGTTGATTATAATAAAGTAAATTATTCATACAGAAAGACAAAGACTGACTATATCAGTAGTAATAATAACTTTTTAATTGACATACAATCTGATTTTTCCTCATCAAATATATTTGATGGACAACATGTTGCATCTTATAATTTTCTAAGAAACGTAGCTGGTAATCAATCATTTCCATTAATCATTTCTGAAATATCACCATCAAGAACTGAATTGAAGTTGATACCATCTTTTAATAAAATTCCAAAAACAGATGAAGAATTATATCAAAATCTATATTATGAATCATTTATTAAAAAATTAGTTTTAATAAATGATATAGTAGAAAATTTAAACTCACAACTATTCAATTATAACTGTGATTTTGTATATAAATTTACAAAAGAAACTTCACCTGAATCAATTGATGCATTTAAAAATTCATTTGGTTTTAAAAATGATCAAGACGCAATAACTTTTATTAACAACGTTTATAATGGCATTGATTCATCTACTGTTGAATTATTCAATAAAATTACATTCAAAAACTTATTTGGTATTAAGAACTTTATAAAGTATTGGTTATACACATATTCAAAGAATATAATTACATTTGATGATTTATATGTTCAACTCAAGTATATTGTACAAAAGGAATATGTAAACCAGTTAAACGCTATTAATTTCTTTGATGTTGACCTTACTACCTCAATAAATCTAATCACTTCAATTGTTTGGGATCAATTTGTACAAATTGAAATTAAAAAATTAGAATATAATTTTATTACAAAATTTTATTCTTATTATAAGAATGGAATAAATTTTGGTAGTGGTACAATTGTTAGATTTTTAGATCATTCATATGATTCAAGTAATGAATCAAATGACGTACATGCAACACTGTTAATAAAATTAGATGTACCATTGTCACTTAATTATAGTGTAAAATCAACTTGTTGGATATCAAATATTAGCATTACACCATTTGTACAAAACGTAATTTTAATAAAAGAAACAGTATCTAAAAATTATAAGATTTCAGGACCTAACTTTTCAATTAAGATTGTAAATTCAAATCAAAATACAATTGATAATGTATCATCTTTAGATCCAGATTTATCTGCGGAAACAAAATCAGAAATAAATATTAATAAAAAATTATCTGAATTAGACATTGACTATTCAGATTTTTCTAACTTTGTATTATTTTCATCTGCTGCGTTGAGAATAAAAATTTTCAAGAATAAGTTAAATAGACTTGATGTATTGGATAATACACTAAAAACAATTTCATCCGCATTAACCTCTAGTACCGTTGCTTTAAGTGCATCATATGCAACTGAATTCAACGCATATACTGAGGAAAGTTTATCAATAAAAAATGGATTTGATGGATTTGAATGTTACTTGTATACTAGTCAAAGTCTTGTTTCAGGCAGTATATCAGATACTAATTCTAACTATTATACTTATGTTTATGACGCAGAAGAATATGATATAAACAACAGAGATAGTTTAGTGAATAATACACCAGAATATATTAAGATGGATGAAAATAACAATGATTATTTGGTATTTTTGTCAATGGTTGGACACCATTTTGATAACATTTATCAATATATAAAATCATTTCCAATTTTAAGTTCAAAAGACACAAAGCCTGGTGACAGTTATTTACCTGACATCATATATTATCTTTTAAATTCATTTGGTTGGAATACATCAACTGATTTTGCCAATAAAAGTTTAGTAACAAATTATCTTGATAGTCAATATTCAGGATCACAATCTATATCTGCTAAGGATAAAAATGAATTGATTTGGAAACGTATTTTAGATACACTTCCATACATCTACAAAACCAAAGGTACATCAGAATGTATAAACTTGTTAATGTCTTGTTATGGCATTCCATTGAATATTTTAAGTATCAGAGAATTTGGTGGCAGTAAAATTGAAAATTCTAAAGTATCAAGTTATTTGTATGATGAAAAATATTTCTTCACAAAATATAATTCAAATAATGAATATGTAGAAATTCCTTATCTAGATTCCGCAAAATCATTGGAGTTTACATTTAAATTAAATGATGATTATAATCTAAATGATATAGTTGATTTGGCATCAAAAGATACTGATTGGAAGATATATTTAAAGAAAACAAGACAAAATGAATATGGAAATATATATTTTTCAATATTAGATAAATCAATTGAAATTGAAAATGTACCAATCTTCAATAAAGATAGATTTTATAATGTATTATTAAGACGTAATGATACTTCATCTTTATATGATACAACAACAGATGAAAATTATGTTCCAACAAAATATGATTTGGTTATAAAATCAAATCAAGATGATAGAGAAAGCTTTTCAAAATCAGGAAGTATTTTCTTAACCAGAACTTATAATCAATTATTTGTTGAAAATGGATTTTTATATTTTGGTAACTATACTAACTCTTCAAATAAATTTACAGGCATTTTGGATAAAATCAATTTGATAAAAAATCCAATAACTGATGATCATTTTGATCAATATTCAAAGAATTTTAATTTTTATGGCAATCCAACTGTAAAAGATACATGGAATAATTTATTATTCAGATATAGTTATGATTATCCTATAAATTTGGGACCAGTTTCATCCTCAGGTCAATTGGTACCAAGTACTAATAGTGGTAGCGTAATATTGCCTGTAGAAGTCAGTGCGGTTTATTATAGAGCAGTAGCTACATTCACACAACCATCTTTAACAGTATCAGTAGTTTCACTTCCTGATCCTAATTATATAAGATTATATTGGTATCCTTTATACTATGGAAATTCATATCAATTACAATATGCTTCTATTTTTATTGGTCCATGGACTAATTATGGGCCACTAATAAGTAATCCAATTGCAATTAGTCCTAATTTTCCTGAAGGTAAGGTTGGTGTTAGTGGAAGCGCATATAATTTCAATTATAATAGTGTAACACAATCTAATTCATGCACATACTATTCACAATCAGTATTTCCATATCAATTTGAAGAAGTTGATATTGTTCAAGCATCCGTAATTCCACAATATGGACCAAATAAGTATAATAATGAAAAAGTTAGAAGAGTAGAACAAACATTGTTGACTCAACCATCCCCAATTCAAAGTGTAGCAAGAAATTTGAGTCTACTAACACCAGATTCTAATCTATTAGGGGTGTTTGTTTCACCTTTCAAAGTAAAAGATGATGATATAATTGACTTTTTGGGTGATCATAACATAGTTGATGATATTGCTGATCCTGGTTATTTGTATAAATCTAAGTATAATAGCCTAGAGACTTTATCAGACACTTATTACACATACAGAGGAGAAACGGTATTGTATCAAGAGTTTATGACAATATTTAGAAGTTATTTTGATACTTCTGTATTTGACGTAATCAAGAATGTTATACCAGCAAGAGTTAAGTTATTAACTGGTGTACTGATTGAACCGTCTATTCTTGAAAGACCAAAGTATCAATATAAACCAATTGTGAGAGAAGTGGTTCCATTAATAAATGCAACTATAGAGAAAAATCCATCTCCAATAAAAATTGAATTACAAACTTCTGATAAATATGAGTCAACTATAATCTGTGCAGAAAAAGTTGGATTCTCAAGACCATCTAATTTGAATAAAGGATATATTCCTGATACCTTAGATGATTATTATCTATTTGCTTATAATCAAGGGGGATACAAATACTTTGATTCAAGAAATTTATCAGTATCTTATTTATATAAAGTTACTGATCTCCAAGATGTATACACTGATGAAGGTAATACTGGACCTGTTTCATATCCAATAAACAAAATTATTTCAGTTCCTGATGGCACCTCATACAATTCCAATAATTTGTATGGTGATCCGTATATAACCAATATATCATCTTCTGTTGATATATACAATTTATTACCTGTTCAACACCTATCATATAAAAATAAACCATTATCTAAATTTTCTGTATATTTAACATCTTCATTAGAGAGAGTTAATCTATTTTATCCTCCAAACGGGGAATTTAGAACTAAAAATTTTGGTACACAGATAACATTTTCAATAACAAATACTAATCTTGGATTATCAAACTTTGATGAAGGTAGTATGTATGTAAAATCAAGAAACACAAACACTACAACTATAATCAGTCAATATGAAATTACAGGTTCAGGCGTTGAATTGAATTATAATCCGGTGTTAACTCAGAGTCTCAGTTTGAGCCAAAGTGTTTTTGTTATATAAAATAATAAGAAATCTTAAATTTAAACTATTTATAGAATATGGCATATTTAGACAATAAAACAATCATTGTAGATGCTACTCTAACTAAAAAAGGAAGAGAACTGTTAGCTACAAATGGAAATTTGAATATTACCGCATTTGCATTAGCGGATGATGAAATTGATTACGGACTATACCAACCAAATCACCCACAAGGTACCGCTTATAATGACTTTGCATTAAGAAATACACCAATTTTTGAAGCTTTTTTTGATGAAACCCAGTTAATGAAATATAAATTGGTAACACTAAATCAAGGTGTAACCGTAATTCCAATTATTTCTTTAAATATTGATAAGATTTCTGTGCCATCAACTTATACTGGTGATTTGTCCATTTCACCATCAACAAATCCAACATATAATCAAACTTTAGGATATACCGCAATATTAGCAAATAGGAATGTTGGTACTTTGGTTGCTGTAGAAACAGTTACTTCTAATACTTTATCAAGTACAGTAGCTACTTTTGCTGGAGTTTCTGCCGAAACATCTCAAGTTGTAGTTGGATTAAAATTTAAGTTCATTCCAAATACAGGTGTAGGTACAACAACAACTACAAATTTGACTATAATTGGAAATGAAAGCGGTGGAAGTATTACAATACCTGTAACCGTAACTGTATAACCTTTTTGAAATATGATATTTAAAAAATTTGATTCAACTGATATAGTTGTAGGAAGAGTAAATCAAGTGTCATCACCAATGTGGACATCAGGTGATATTGCTGCTTTACAATCTGCATTTTATACATCACCATCACAAACAGTAGCAACAGGCTCTGGTTTGTTTAATGTTTATAATGGATTGTATTATAACAATGTATATTATTCAGGTGAACCATTTTTTTCAGTTGCTTATGGAAATTATTACGGATCTGGTAGTTCACAAACTGATATTGACACTTCAAAAATTTATCCAACAAAAGCAATATACAGTGAATATGCAAATGTTCTATTGCCATCTACACAAAAAATATTTACTTTTACAACTGCATCTAGTGTAAGTGCAAACTCAACCACAACAATTACAGGTTCAAGCATTTATGCAATATCTTTTACGGTGAATAAATATAAAGATAAATTGGATGAGGGTCAAATTGAGTTTAGTCTTAGTGGATCAAAGGGATTATTTACTTTCATTGATGATTCATCTGTGACAGGAAAAATTGCGGATTCTTACAATATTATTTCTGGTAGTATTGTGAATGGGATTCCAACACCATACACACAGAATGCAACTGTTAATGCAGTTTATTACGGTATTGGAACATTATATCCAAAAGCTGGTTCAATCATATTAAATGCACCAAAAATTAGTGCATTAACAGGTATTACTGATTTTACTGGTACAAATCCTACATCATATGGTTTATATCAACAAAATTTGATTGCAGGATTAACAAAATGTACAACAAAATACTTCAAGGCAAGAAAATCAGAATTTTTACCTTCTAAACATTACTTTGTGAGAGTTAAAAATCAAGAATTTAATTACTCAAACAATCCATCCTTTGTTTCAGATGGTACTGATGGAAAACAAGCTGGTACACTAAGATTCAATCAATTCTTTACAAATCCTCAGAGTTATATAACCACTGTTGGTTTGTATAATGATTCAAATGAATTGGTTGCAGTTGCAAAACTAAGTCAACCTGTAATGAAGAGTTTTGATAATGAATCTCTCATTAAGGTAAGATTGGATTTCTAAAAAAATGATTAAGTCACTTAAAAAAAATGACATTAGAACCACACCTTTCACTGCTGCCAAAACATGGAATCCTCAGAATAAACTTCATAAGGATCTAATATTATGGCAAAGTGGATCAGTTAGTGGATCATTATCATTAACTTTTAAAGAATTTAATGACGGAACTATATCACCTTATACATACATTTCATCTGCAATTGCTCTTCAACAACAAGAAGATGATTTTCTAAGATTTAGAGAAGGTGTAAATTTATCAGGATCAATATCACCAACCGGAAGTTTTTATTATGATCCTATTTTATCTGAAAAAAATATTGATGGTACATATAAAACCGTTTTATATGCTACTACAAAACATTTATTTTATAAAGAAAGTCAAGATCCTACAAAAATATTTGGATTGGAATCATTAGATTCATCAAATGTAAACAGAAGTCTTCCAAATAAAATTTCTACTTTTAATATACCACAAAATAAATTTGGTGAAAAAGTAATACCAAATACAGTTGAAATTACACATGAAATTCAAGGAAATGTATATAAAGTACTTGATGACGGCAATTCAAATTTAGTAATAAGTGATAAAACATTTATAAATAATCAAGACGCAAATATTGATAAAATTCCAGCAAACATCATTTTAAATAACTTAACAAGTGAAGTATATGATGGTGATCCATATGAAATAGGTGCCACTACAAAACCATCAAATTTAGCTTATATTGTAACTTATAATGGATCTACAACACCTCCAACTGATGCTGGTACATATACTATAATAGCAACAATAAATGATAATTTTTATTATGGATCAGCTACAGGTACTTTTATAATTGAAAAAGCAGAAAGAACAATTAATGTTAGTAATTTAAGTCAAACTTATGATGGAAATCCTAAATCTGTAACTGTTAGTATTGTCGGAGTAAATGTATCTTATACTGTAACTTATAATGGATTTACAACACCTCCAACTGATGCTGGAAAATATAAAGTTGTTGTTACAATTGATGATAAAAATTATAAAGGATCAAAGACCGTTGAATTAAATGTTGCAGGAAAAATGCCATCTATAACATCACTATGTCCAATAAAAACATATGGTGATCCTGATTTTGATATACCAATAAATTCAAATAGCAACGGTTCAATTTCATACACAATTAACAGTGGACCTGCAGTAATTAAAAAAGGTAAAATTAGTATAACTGACATTGGAACTATTGATGTAACAGTAAATCAAGCAGCTTCAGGAAATTATATAGCATCAAGTGTTAACTGTTCAATTACAGTAAATCAAAAACCTTTAACTGTTGTTGGAATAACCGCAAATAATAAATCATATGATGGAAATAATACTGCAACTTTAAATACAACTAATAAACAATTAGTAGGTGTAGTAACATATTCAAACGGAACATCAGATATAGTTACATTAGGCGGAACCGCTATTGGAACATTTTCAGATGCTAATGTTGGTGAAGGTAAAACAGTTACAATTTCAGGATTAACAATATCAGGTACTGATTCTAGTAAGTATACATTAATACAACCTAATGCAATTGCGTCAATAAAATCTAATACTGGTAGCGGTACAATTACAATATCAGATAAATTAGTAACATATGATGGAACTCCAAAATCATTAGACGTAAGCATCAATGATACTAATATACCTATAAAAATCACTTACACACGTGGCAATAATATAATAACATTGGTTAAATTATATCGTGGGATCACAACAATTTCACAAGGACAATATCCAAAAGATATTGGAATTTATAATGTTAAAGCTGAATTGGATAACGATATATCTACTACTATAAAGTATACAGTTTCAACTGTAAACGCTACTTTAAATATTACATCTCAGATTAGTAATGTTGTGTTTGGACCAAATATATTTTATTATGACGGTCAACAAAAACAACTTCAAATATTATCTAAAACACCAAGTAATTTAAACTTATATTTAACGTATATAGGATTTGCAAATTCATTTCCATCAGAAATTGGAACATAT
>SXGQ01247300.1_pt1 | contig 18762 bp, 26 predicted proteins | sample 3178371 | NCBI WGS metagenome assembly SXGQ01 (sample SAMN11356859, study PRJNA531348) | freshwater metagenome | isolation source: freshwater sample F1-20 | place: China: Fuxian Lake, Yuxi | collected 2017-12-25 | reverse complement strand
CTACAGTATGCAAATTGTAGATGGTATGAAGGTTGTGGTCTGTAAAGTCAAAGACAATGCACTAGGATATACCAGTGTTGCCTACCCAACCGATGAATCTCATATTCCACAGTGGTTTAAAAATTTGCCGTTTGATGACAATGACATGGAAGATACTATTGTGGATCAAAAAATAGATAACTTATTAAATGTTTTGTCTTGGAATTTGTCCGAGGCTACTGATATAAGATCAACTTTTACAACATTGTTTAGTTTTGAATAAAAAAATAATAATTCCATTAATAAACTTAAACAGTCCCGACTACAAAGTAAGACATAGTTTTACTGCAACAGATGTTGCCGAAGACTTTGTGTTTACATATAATGAAAGACAAATGTCTTTTAATAAAGATTTGGGACTTAAAGGCAAATATTGCTATCACCCTTTTAATACAATCACTATTGATAAATTCGGTGATGTTTTTATGTGCATATGCCAAGCTTGGTTGCCAATTAGTGTAGGTAAAATATGGGAATTTAACTCTTTGGATGCTATTGCACAATGTATTCGTGCAAGAGAAATACAGGCAAGTATTATAGATGGAACTTATAAGTATTGCGATAATAACACCTGCGGTATTCTTGCAATAAATGATTTAAAACAATCAATCGGTCACAGACCTGATACTATCAATTGGATAAATTTTAGCATAGATTCTAGCTGTAATCTTACTTGTCCTAGTTGTAGGACAGAATTTAAATTTATAAATGACGGGCCAGAATACGATAATAGAATTAAAATCGTCGATCATATAATTTATCTAATAGAAAAACACAATCATTGGTTGAAATTTACTCTGGCAGGCGACGGAGATCCTTTTGCTAGTTTAATTTACAGACGATTAATGTCTAACCTTAATTTATCAAACAAACAAGTTGAAATAGAAATAGTGACTAATGGAATTTTAGTTAAATCTTTTTGGCAAAAATTATCGGGTATACACAAAAATATTGTAAGAACAAAAATAAGTTTTGATGCAGGTACTGAAGAAATTTACAATATTACTCGTCGGGGCGGCGATTGGAAAAAACTAATAGACAGTTGTCAATATCTGGTTAAATGGAAACAAAAAAATTATAGTAATATGGCACTAACAGCAAATTTTGTAGTTCAGACTACAAATTACAAAGATATGCCTGCCTATGTAGATCTGTGTGATAGGATGGGATTTGATGAAATTCATTTTCAAAAAATTACAGATTGGGGCACTTTTGAAAATTTTAAAGAACACGCTGTTTGGCAAAAAGATCATCCAAATAATTCTGAATTTTTAAAATTACTGCAACACCCTAATTTAAATAACAAAAAAATTAATTTTACTAACTTACTATGAAATTAAGCGATTTAACTAGATTAAAAAATAACTTACAAGGCATAAATTTGGCTAAACTTGCCCAAGAAGTTGAAGTATTAGATGCTGCGGTCAGTAGCAATAATAATCTACAGTTGCATGCGAATTATAAAGAATCTTTAGCTGAAATGATAACTGTTTTAAGCACCATAGAAAACAATTTAGACAATTTACAAAAGTGTAAAGAACAATTTATTTGTCAAATTGATAAAGAAATTGCTGAAGTTACTGAACCAATGATGGCACTGGGATATCGAATAAATGGTTTTTTTGGATCAAATCTTACAAATTTTGATGTTGAAAGAAATGATCGTAAATTAGATTTAACAGATTATGAGCGTAGTGAAATAGGTACAGTTATAAGATCATATACAAACTGGAAGTATCCCACATTAGAAATTGGACCTGGAGACGGTGATTGGACTGAAAGTCTTGTTGCCGCAGATCCACTTTATATTGTAGACAGACATAAAGAATTTTTAGACTCTACATTAAATAAATTCAACGAAATCTATCAAAAAAGAATAAGATCATATCTAACAGGTTTACATGCAGGAAAAACCGAATTCGACCTTAGTATGTTACCCCAAGGTCAATTTGGATTTATTTTTGCATGGAATGTTATCAACTTTTGGCCTTTTACAGAAACTAAACATGTGCTTAAACAATGCTTTGACCTTTTAAGACCGGGAGGGTCAATGTTATTCAGTTTCAATAACTGTGATGTAGTGCAGTGTGCAGAATACGCAGAATCTGGATACAAGAGTTATTTGACTCCTAACCTGCTTAATAATGTATTCACAGAGTTGGGTTTTTTAGTAAAACAATACAGATCAACCAGTGTGGCAGTACATTGGGTTGAAATACAAAAACCTGGTGATATACAAACAAGTAAAAGACACCAAACAATGGGGAAGATTTGTTCTATCAATGCTTGACAAATCTAAATATATCTTATAAACTTAAACATTACTGGAGAACTTATGAAAGACCATCTATTAGATATTGTACAACACACGCACGGCCTTGGTGTGATTGATCTTGTCAAAATTGTAGGCACAGATTCTGAAACACGGTTAGAAGCAATAGCCGAAGATAGAAGTGTTATATTACAGGCTAAATTTAAAGGTGTTGTTGGAGAATTTGTTGGTACTTTTGGAATGCCTAATTTAGGTAAACTTAATACTATTTTAAATATTCCAGAATATAAAGAAGATGCTGCAATTACTGTCAGCACACAAGATCGCGGCGGTGAAGCTGTTCCTGTGGGTGTACATTTTGAAAACAAAGCAGGAGACTTTAAAAACGATTATCGTTTTATGGCTGCAGAAATTGTTAATGATAAACTTAAAACTGTTAAAATGAAAGCAGTAAATTGGAATGTAGACATTGTGCCTGCGGCTGCAAATATTCAAAGACTTAAATTTCAGGCTAGTGCTAACAGCGAAGAAAACAATTTTATTGCCAAAACCGAAAACAATGACCTTAAATTTTATTTCGGTGATCACAGTAGCCATGCCGGTAACTTTGTGTTTGCACAAGGTGTTAGCGGTAAACTTACAAAGTCTTGGGCTTGGCCTGTAGCTGTGGTTATTAGCATTCTTAGTTTACCCGGCGACAAGACTTTTAAAATCAGTGATGAAGGTGCTGCAATGATTACTGTGGACAGTGGCATTGCTGAATACAACTATATTCTTCCTGCTCAAACAAAATAAACAATGCTTGATGTTGGTTATTTAGACATCGTAATTGCAAGAAACTGTCAATTAAACTGTCGAGGATGCATAACCTTTAGTGACCATAATTTATCTAAAGGTTATGTTAAGGTAGAGGATGCCATACCTTGGTTAGAGATATGGAGCAAAAGAATCAATCCAGGGACACTACATTTGTTCGGGGGAGAACCTTTAATGCATCCCGACTTACTTAATTGGGTTAAAATTACAAGCAAGTTTTTTAAAAAAACAATTGATATTCAAACTAACGGCATAAAATTATCGAGTTTGAATTATGACGAGCTATCACAAATGATACTTAATCATAATGTTAATTTTGCAATATCTATACACAGTAATGAAGATTGGTATAAAGAAAAAATAGATCAAGCTATAAAGGTTGTTACATCAATAATAGGTCCTGGTACTTGGCAGCAAATAAACAAAAACACAAAATTGTATAAAGGACTGAAAAGTCATACGATTACGCTAAATTCAGCAACCACATTACCATGGGTAAGCCATTATAAAGGTTTCGAACACTCACTTCAGCCAGGAAATAATTATGACAGCGAGCATTACATTGCAAGTCATGACTATTGTGAAGCTAAAGAATTTGTTCAATTATATAACGGTGTACTTTATAAATGTCCCGCATTAGCAGTACTTAAAGAAACGCTGTCTAAATATAACCACACAAACAATCCAATTTGGAACCCATGGTTAAATTATAAACCTTTAGATACAAATTGTTCTGATGAAGAATTAAAAACTTGGCTACAAATTCAAACAAAACCCGAAAGGTACTGTAATATGTGTTTTGGTGGTCACGGTGATAAAAATTTACATCAATTGAAAGTAAAATTAACCCATGACCATTGATAACTTAACAGCGAAACAAAATGATTATGCTGTATTTTTGCCAGCACTCAGCAGTTTCTACGCTACATATGTAGGTAAGCAAAGACACGACCCCAACTATATTCAAGCAAAGCGTATACCTAAACTGTTTGATCGCGGCATAGAAGGTCTTAACTGGCTTAACCCTAATGAAGCATATTTCCCTTATAAATGGGCATTGTACAGTGCAGGCCATGCCAACTTAGACACTAATAAATTCGATGCCAAAGAGGACATGGTTCGTAATCGTGATACCAATAGCTTCGTACTAGGCGACTCGGGCGGATTTCAAATTGGTAAAGGCGTGTGGGAAGGTAATTGGAAAGATCCTAACTGTCCTAAAGCACAAAAAAAGCGTGAGCAAGTGCTGAAGTGGATGGATGCTTACATGGATCGCGGTATGATACTGGATATACCAGCCTGGGTAGCCCGTAGTCCTGCTGGACAAAAAGCTACAGGTATCAGCACATTTCAAGAAGCTGTGCAAGGAACATATATTAACAATGATTATTTTATGCGTAACCGCACAGGTCGTTGTAAATTTTTAAATGTGCTGCAAGGTGAAAATCATACTGAAGCAGATATTTGGTATGATCAGATGAAAAAATACTGCGACCCGAAACAGTATCCCAACGATCACTTTAATGGTTGGGCCATGGGCGGCCAAAACATGTGTGATGTGCATCTGACACTCAAGCGTATTGTAGCCTTAAGATTTGATGGGTTGCTGGAACCAGGACTGCATGATTGGATGCATTTTTTAGGCACAAGTAAACTAGAATGGGCATTGTTATTAACAGATATACAACGAGCAGTCCGAAAATATCACAACGAAAACTTTACCATCAGCTTTGACTGTGCAAGTCCTTTCCTTGCCACCGCCAACGGACAGATTTATTATGATGTTGTTACACCTGATCGCGGTAAATGGAGTTATCAAATGCAACCTAGCGTAGATAATAAAAAATACGCTACTGATACACGCACATTGAGAGATGCAATATTGCAAGACAAAATATTTGAAACTTTTTTAGAAAGCCCTATCAGTGAAAGATTGCAAGTAAACGATGTGTGTTATTATAAACCAGGAGACCTTAATAAGATAGGCAAAGAAGGTCGTACCAGCTGGGACAGTTTTAGTTATACACTTCAAATGGGACACAATGTCTGGACACATATTCATGCAGTACAAGAAGCAAACAGGCAATGTGATTTGGGCAAGTACCCCGACATGATGATTGCTACAAGCACTGATCGCCGCAATACCAGAATTTACGATCGTGCATTTTTTAGAGATATCGTCGATGACATTTTTGCTACCAGTGAGCGTGGCAGAGCCGAAGAACTAGTCGAACATTATAATCGTTATTGGATGAGTATAGTAGGAACCAGAGGCTACACTGGCAAAAAAACTGTTAACGCTAATACTATGTTTAACAGTTTATTTGATGTAGAAGATTCAGTAGAACATCACATTGACGATTCAGGACTCGATGAATCTAAATTAGATGCATTAAAAAATGATCAATAAACAAAACCAAAGCACCGGTGGCACAGTCAGCGATGCAGGGATAGCAGCCGTATTTGCTGTGCCAATTTATCTTAAAAGACAAGCAGTTTTAGATAGTGATATAGTCGCTTTAAGACAATTAGCTGTAAATCACACACAGAAATTAAGTTCGGTAGAATATTATGGTGCAATGAGTAAAAATTCGTATTTACTAAATGAACCGAATTGTGTCGAATTAAAAAATAAAATTAAAAATTTCGTACAAGAATATGCTTATTGTTACTTAGGTTTTCAAGGACAGTTTGAAATAACACAAAGTTGGGTTAGTGTCAAAGCACCCGGACAGGAGCATCATCCACACAGTCATGCAAATAGCATTGTAAGTGGAATTCTTTATTTTGATAATGATGGTGACTGTGAGCCTATTAATTTTTTAAGGCCAGGTTACAATGCGAATCTAGCTCACTATACCATGACACCGATAAGAAATGAAATTAACAATGAATTTACATTTACACAGGTATCTTTTAGTGTAGAAAATTATATGTTAGTATTATTTCCAAGCTACTTAATGCACTTTGTAAATATTAATAAAAGTAATGTAAATAGATATAGCATGGCATTTAACGCTGTTCCTAAATATAGTTTAGGTAATCAAGAACAGTTAACAGAATTAAATTTTAGTCATTTAGGAAAGGACTGAATTATGTATGAAAATCGAATAAAACATTTAAAAGAAATGCATCGTGTGTTAGATAATAAAATAGTAGATCACGAAAAAAATCATCCCGGCACAGAACAAAATCAAGTCTCTGAATGGAAAAAACAAAAACTAAAACTCAGAGATGAAATCAGTAGATTAGAACGATTACAGTGGGAATATATACACGAAACTGTTGACTTTGATGATAGATAACTATATAATCTGATTTTATAAAATAATATGACTATCGAAAGTGCAGCTACCTTTTTGGTTTGTAGTATATTGTTATCTCTTGGAATAATAGTGTTAGGAATTTTGTTAATAACTTTAAATTATATTTTTGTTACATTTTGGAAACCAGTCAACTTTGGATATTGGGCCCCTAAAGTAATCACCGACATAGTTGAAAATACATCAACTGGAAAAAGATTTATGACTGAACAAGAATTTGAAAATATAAAAACACAACAAGCTGAAAATAAAAAAATTATCACAACAGTTGAACCAAAGATGTACGATTATTTTAGTACTTGGAAAAAATGAAAAGTTTAGTTGTTGGTATGGGTATAGGTCAACTTTACCAATCTGTGCTTAAAGACTTAGGTCATACAGTTATTACCTGTGATAACAATTCGGCGGCAGATTATAAAAACTATTATGATGCACTTCAAGAACATAAGTTTGACACAGTGCATATTTGTACTCCAAATTTTACACATTATGAAATTGCAGAAGCAGCAGCTCAAGCAAATACAAAAATTATATTTGTAGAAAAACCTGGATTTGCGAATGCCCAATTTTGGCAAAATTTAGTGAAGCAATATCCAGGGTCTCGGTTTTCAATGGTAAAAAATAATCAGTATCGAGAATCAATTGCTCACTTCCGAGACTTAGCTGCAAAAAGCCATACTGTTAAGATTACCTGGAATAACAATAATCGTATTCCTAAGCCTGGCAGTTGGTTTACAAACAAAGATTTATCATTCGGCGGAGTTAGTAGAGACCTTATTCCTCATTTACTCAGTTATTACTGTGCATTAGTTGATTACTCGCAAGGTATTAAACTATTTGCTTTTGCTTCTCAAAGATGGTTATTAGAAGATATTGATCACAGTGATTACGGCATTGTAGATAAAAATGGTGTGTATAATGTCGACGATTTTTGTGAATTTGAATTTAAAAACAACAATACCAAATATATTTTAACTGCAAATTGGCGTAGTCTTAGAGAAAATGATATAAGCATTAGTTTTGATATGTCACACAGTGCAGTAAGACATGAACTAGGACTATGCCCAGAGTATGCTTACAAACTCATGATACAGACAGCAGTAGAAAATATCGACAATGACCAATTTTGGAAAGAACAACTAGCACAGGATCTTTGGATCCATAGACAATTAGAACGACTATGAAAGTTAAACAGCTTTGCACCACCGGTGACAATAAATTTTTTGAAACAGATTACGACTGTCCTGACAGTTTCGACGATGGTATTATTGTAAAAGCTATAATGACTGGAGTCTGTACTAGCGATATTGCTATGATGCAGGGAGAATTCGGTCCTTTGCCTCCGTACATGCAAGGGCACGAAGGTTTAGGTCAAGTCATTACAGTAGGCAAAAATGTAAAAACTGCTGTACAAATAGGTGATTATGTGGCCACAAGGGGCGAACCAGCTTATGCGGATTGTTATCCTGTGCGTGAAGGCGAATTTGTAGTAGTACCTGATGCATTGCCTAAATACATCATAGAACCAGTGGCCTGCGGTATTAATGTTATTATCGGCGATCTTGCTGAGATAGACAGTAGAGCATATGGCAATGATCATGCTAGACTATTGTTGATTGGTTCAGGTTTTCTTGCTTATGTGGCTTACAAAACTTTGAAAAATCTAAACATTAACATTGCTATAGATGTTGTAGGTCGCAGCAATCAAGATATTTGGGCTGAATCTGGCGTTAGATTAAAAGACATACCCGACAACAACTACAATGTTATTATAAATTTGCGAGACAACCATGCATGGTTAGAACAGCCAGATATTATAGGTAATAACGGTTGTCTAATAGATGCTGTAAGTAGAGCAATTAGCAAACGAGAAAGTGAAAACTTTTTATGGCGTAGTATTACCACAGTAAGACCCAGTCCAAGAAAATCTGTGTTTTTGACCTGTATGGAAACCGCAGTAGAATGGATTAAATCTGGCCAACTTGAAGTTGACAGTTTTTGGACTTCAGGCTATAATAGAAAAACTGAATGGCAATCCGCGTTCAGCGATGCAGTTAATAGGCCCCGTTTTTACAGTAGGGGTTACATTTATTGGACAAATAATGGCAATTGATACCAGCACAAGACAACAAGTAGATTATTTTATTGGAATAGAAGTTGAAAATACCGTAATGAAAGGACAAAAAACACTGTTTGTAGTTGGTGTTAAAGATCCTGATCAAATTCAAGCGTTGGCAGAAAAACATAACATACAACATTTGTATTTTGGTACTAGTCAGAGTTTTCACCCGCATAGTGCTTACGACTGGAAAGCATGGAATGATATGATTACTCCTTTACTGGTCAAAGATTTTTGGGTGACATTGGATTTTGATGTTCAATATGCCAAAGATATTCATGAAGAAGGTTGGTGTGAATACAAAACTTTCATTCCAATGATCAGTGTAAAACTGCCATATCTTAGGCTGTACAACTATCACACAACTATTAAGATAGATGACAACACTTGGGGCGACACTAATCCAGGAGTTTGGTGTCATCCATTAAACGAACTTTTGACCAGAGATGTTTATACAGATTGGAAAGATTATGTAGGGGATATTCCGTTACATTTAGAAAATGAAATCTAAAACATTTTGTATTGCTCCTTGGGTACACTCTTGCGTAAACTCTCCGGATGCTACCTTTTCTCCATGTTGCACAAGTTTATTAAAAACAAATTACAAAAATCATAATGAATGGTGGAATAGCATAGATATTCAAAATCTACGCTTTGACATTGCTAACAATAAAAAAAATCCAAATTGTTCAGTTTGTTGGACAGATGAAGCAGTAGGTAAACCAAGTTTAAGACAAAATTATAATAAATTATTTTCAAATTTTGCCAATAGAAATGCAATAAAACAGTCTGTGCAAAACAATTTTGTAGTCAATGATACCCCCAAAACTTTAGACTTAAGATTAGGTAATATTTGTAATCTTAAATGCATAATGTGTAGTCCTTTATTTTCTGATAAAATTGCTGATGAAGCAGAGTTAAACAAACAAGTTTTCAATATACTTCCCGAGTATACAAAAACACTACAAATTCTTCCTTTAATTGATAATGATTGGATTGAAAATACCGAAATTAATTTCCAAGAAATAATGTGGTTAAAATTACAAGGCGGAGAACCTTTAGCTTACAAATACATTCATACTCTACTTGATAAATTAAATCGAGACTGCACTTTAGCTTTAACCACTAACGGCACAGCATTTACAAAAAATATAATTAACAAATTGAGTAAATTGAAAAAAGTTGAAATTTCTATTAGCATTGAAGCTGCAAATACTGCAAATAATGTAATTAGATATAATTCAAACTGGAATGAAATAAAAGATAATATCGAAAAACTACTTAGTGTAAATACTTTTGAAGTTCAAATTAACCATGTTTTACAAATTACAAGCATATTATTTCTTCCAGAAATTATAAAATTTTGCGAGGAAAGAAATCTACATCTTAATATTATAAAATTAGATCAGCCCAAAGCCTTACACATTAGTGGTATTCCCGACCAATTAAAAGAAAAATTTTTAAAAGATATAAAACAATTAAATATCACCATTGGAAAAAACACGTATATTAAATCTTTCTTATATGATATAATGCAAAAAACTCAATTCAGTTTACAAACCTACAAAAATTTTGTAAAATATGTTGAGTATTTAGACAGTATAAGACCTCAAAAATTGCATCCTTATATCAAAGAAATTTTAGCACAATAGTTAAAAATAATAAATTTTGGAGACAAATTATGGAACAACGACAACAAGCACTATTAGAACAACAACAAAGAATTAAAAAACACGCTGAACGAAAAATTTGGGTAACTTTTCGTAAAGAAGGCGTACACAAATATCCCGCAGCGGCTACTGACCCAACACTAGCAACAGGAGACAATTATGATGTTTCGTTTCTTGGTTATCCTCATCGTCATATTTTTCATTTTAGGGTTTGGATCGATGTTTGGCACAACGACCGAGATGTGGAATTCATACAATTTAAACGATGGCTTGAAGCCTTGTATAGTAGCAACCAAGCTGTATTGTCGCTAGATTATAAAAGTTGTGAAATGATTGCAGATGATCTCTATGATCAAATTGCAGCCAAATATCCTGACAGAGCAGTTTGGATTGAAGTTGCCGAAGACGGCGAGAACGGTGCGTTAATAAAATACGAAACTTATCAACCTAATACAAAACTAAAAATTTAAAGGAAACTAAATGGCTCAGCCTAAATACATTGAAAAATATCTACGAATGACTCCCGAAGTTACACAAATATTTGATGATTTGGAAGCTTATCGAGATTACTGTAGGTTTAATTTTCTTAAATTTAACGAAAGAGATTTATATCGCAGTGATCAATACCGTAGGTTTGACAAAGATCGCCGCCGTATAGAAAAATAATAATGGCAACTGTTTTTTTAGTCGATCTTGAACCCGTTGAAACTCGCTATACAGCGCAGTGGAAAACTCATGTACCTAATCTGTTAAGAAAGGCCGGTCATCATGTTCAAATTCTTAGTGGCCCTGAAGATATTCCTAGTGCTGCCACTCCAGGCGCTTTTCTTAACTTTGGCGGCACTAATATCTATAAGTCTAGTCAAGTTGAAGGCATGGGTCGTTTATTTTGCTCCGGAGCAGTTAGGCCTGGTGATCATTTTTTGTTTACTGATGCTTGGCATCCTGGTATCATAAACTTAAAATACATGAGCGAACTACTAGGTATTCCTGTGAAGATTCACGCACTATGGCATGCAGGAAGTTATGATCCACAGGACTTTTTAGGCAGACTTATTGGGGCTGCTCCTTGGGTCAGACATGCTGAAAAAAGTTTCTTTCATGCGATTAATTACAATTACTTTGCCACAGACTTTCATATTGAAATATTTGTTAGAAATTTAATTAATGATGAAATGTCTGAAAATCCTTGGCTTGAGGAAGATGTGCTAGATGCAATAGAAGGCGAATATCCAAATATAGTGCGTACAGGTTGGCCTATGGAGTATATGATAGACACACTGGCGCTTTTTACAGGTATGCAAAAGAGAAACTTAATTGTTTTTCCACACCGTATTGCTCCAGAAAAACAAGTAGAAATTTTTAGAGACCTTGCCAGTAGTTTGCCCGAATATGAATTTGTTGTATGCCAAGATCGAACATTGACTAAAACAGAATATCATAATATATTAGGACAGGCAAAAATTGTTTTCAGTTGTAGTCTGCAGGAAACACTGGGTATTGGTTGCTATGAGGGTGCAATTGTTGATGCTATTCCAATTGTTCCTAACAGACTAAGCTACAGTGAAATGTACACAGATGAATTTAAATATCCAAGCTTATGGACAGAAGACTATCAAAGCTATACTGCTCATAAAGATAAACTAACAGCACATCTAAAAAATACTTTAGAAAATTATGATAATTTGGTACATAAAGTAAAAACTCTTACACAGTCATTGACCGAAAATTTTTTCAGCGCAGGCAAATTGATTGCAAACATTCGATAAAATCAACGAGTTCGAACAACAACTAGCAAAATTTACGGGTGCGCCTTATGCAGTCATGACTGACTGTTGTACACATGCCATTGAACTTTGCCTTAGAATGGAAAATATAAGGGAATGTCAGTTTAGTGCATACACCTATTTAAGTATTGCAATGACCATGCACAAATTAGACATAGAATATCAATTGTTAGACAAAACTTGGATAGGTGAGTACCAATTTGTAAATACAAGAATTTGGGATAGTGCAAGAAGATTAGAAAAGAACATGTATAGAGCGGGATCACTAACCTGTTTAAGCTTTGGTCATAATAAACCACTTAACATCGGTCGTGGCGGAGCTATATTATTAGACGATGTTGAGGAATATGACCTATTGCGACAAATGCGCTACGATGGTAGAGACTTAATAATTAATCCTTGGCACAATCAAAAAGTTTTTAAATTAGGCTATCATTACAGGCCGACCATAGAAGAAGCAGAAAAAGGTTTAGAATTGTTATCAAACTATCAAAGTACAAAACCCGAATATGTAGAATATCCAGATCTAAGAACAATTTTAATTATTAATTGACACAGCGATCTAAATAAAGTATAATAATATTACTAGACATCCTCGTCTATAACTCGGAGAAAAAATTGACAGATAAAAAAGAAACAGCGTTAGACGCAATGGCCGGAGATGGCGGCTACAAGGAAGCATATCTCAGCGATGTGCTGAGATTTAAAATGCGTAGAGAAGGTAAGCGTTTTTGGGCTGGCGACAATGTCAGCGATTACCTACACAACAGCGACAAAGAACATCTAATTAACGAAGCTACAGAAGCATTCGAACTAGTGCTAGATCGTTTGCTAATTGATCGTGAAAACGATCCTAATAGCAAAGGTACTGCCAGGCGATTGGCTAAAATGTACTTTAACGAAATCATGGCAGGACGCTACGAACCAAAACCCGATGCCACTGCTTTTCCAAACGAAACTGATGAACCTTATGATGGTATGTTGGTAGTGCGCAGTGAACTCAAGAGTATGTGCAGTCATCATCATCAACCTGTTACAGGTGTTGCTTACATTGGTATTTTGGCTGCACACAAATTAATTGGACTCAGCAAGTACACCAGAATTGCACAGTGGTGTGCTCGTCGTGGAACATTGCAAGAAGAATTAGCCATGGACATTGCTCGTGAAATTATGACAGCAACTGGCAGTAAAGATGTTGGTGTGTACATACAGGCAACACATGGTTGTTGTGAAAATCGTGGCATTATGGCACACAGCAGTCTTACACAGACCACAGTGCTTAAAGGTGCGTTCAAAGAAGATCAAGGCACTAAGAAAGAATTCATGGATAATATTAAACTACAACAGGAGTTTGCACCACGATGAAATGGCTGAAACAAAAAATTAGAAGTTGGTTAAGAGAGGATGATCGTGAACTAGTTCTTAGTCCTACTCCCGCGCCTAGACCAGGACCAGACATAGAGGGTCTAAGATTCACAGTGATGCCAGCACACGGTGGCTGTATTATTCAAACTGCAAAATATGATAATAAAAAGGACACTACAAATTACGAAACTTATATTGTTACTGACTTTGAAGATATTGCAACCAAAGTTGGGGAAATAGTTGTGCTAGAACTTTATCGGCGGTAAAACAAGGAATATTATGTTTCTTAAACTTTTAGAAAAACTAAATCGTAAAAGAATTGTTATGGACAGGGTTAACGATGAGCCATATTTAGAAAGATATTACCTTTTTCTTAAGGATCGCGATCGATTTCCTTTTAATATATTTCTACACAAATTTCTTAAAAGTGATCCCGACGACTTGCATGATCATCCCTGGCCCTATGTTACCTTGATACTCAAAGGTGGATATTGGGAATGGATACCTCAATTTAATTCAAAAGGTCAAAAAATAGGTGAAATAGCACGATGGTGCGGTGCAGGAAGTTTGAGATTTGCCAAAGCTAACAGCTATCACAGAATCGAACTAGATCCCGATATCGAATGTTGGACTTTATTCATGCCCGGGCCCAAACAAAAAGAATGGGGATTTCTTAAAAAAGGTCAGTGGATTCAATGGGAAAAATATCTTGCTAGTAGGGCCAAATGATTGCTTTACCACCAGGTTGTAAAGTGATTTATCCAATTTGGATAGATGTTGATAAATTATCAGATGATATAGTTGATTGGTATGAACAGATTGGTGGCCGTACCAAAGTTGACACTTATTGGAATCATCGCGGTCAAGAACATTCTAATGTATATGTGGCCTACGGGTATGGTAAATGGTGTCATCATCATCAAAATGGTCAAGGTGGTACAAGGTTGCATTTTGTCGGCGAAGATGCTAGTATTGCTTCTATGTTTTTATTAAAGTTCATTGAAAAAGTCACCGATCATAACTTAAAAGAACATATTGAAAGATTAGAAAAAAGTATATATTAAAAAATTTGACGAAAGGTTACAGATCTATATGAAATGGTTTGATAAATGGTTTGCAAAAAAATGTCAACAGGCATGGGAATCTGCTCGGAATGAATCTCCAGATGTAGTTGCAAGTCAAAGGGGGATAAAAGCTGCTAGACTTACAACAGCATCGGAAGATTGGTCTAACGGTTTGAATATCATTGTTAACAACGCTAATGGTGGTAAAATAGTACAATTTAAATTTTACAATAATAAAACTGACAGAACTAATACTACAGTTTATGTTATCCCAGAATCTGAAGATTTTAATAAAGAACTTGGCAAATTAATCACTCTAGAAAGTATGCGTCTGTAAGGTGAACTAAATGAAGAAAACACACATTAAAAACCGTGATTTTAGGTCGATGGTCAGTAAACTGGGTCGTAAAATTGCCAGTAGTTCTTGGCAGCCAGATTATATTGTAGGCATTACTCGCGGTGGACTTTATCCTGCACTACTGCTGAGTCATTATTTAGAAGTGCCTATGCACACACTAAGTGTACAACTACGAGACAGTGAAATAGGACCTGAAAGTAATTTATGGATGGCCGAGGATGCGTTTGGTTATCAAAGTAAAGAAGATTTATCTGGCAGCAGTGATCCTGCACTGCGTAAAAATATCCTTATAGTAGACGATATTAATGATTCTGGAGAAACATTTAATTGGATTATCAATGATTGGAAATCTAGTTGTATGCCAAAAGATTCGGCGTGGGACGACATTTGGAATCAAAATGTTAAGTTTGCTGTAATAGTAGATAATTTATCAAGTAAATGTAATTTAAAAATGGACTTTGCTAGCATAGAAATTAACAAACATGAAAACCCAGAATGGATAGTTTTTCCATGGGAAGAATGGTGGGCATAAATACTTGTTCACACTAAGAGGTCTTGACGCTCATCCCTCTTTAAATATTCTGCGTGTCATCAAACTTGCTACTTTATAATAAGGAGACTAGAGATGGCAAATCTACAACCAGTACATTACAAATATGTAAGTACAAAAGAATATCACGACGCTTTCCCCTGTGCTTATAGACAATGGCGAGCTGATAGTCACTGCAATCTAATTCACGGCTACAGTTTTAGCATGAAGTTTTATTTTGGCACAAACGAACTGGATGTTCGTAACTGGGCTATGGACTATGGTGGACTTAAGGAACTAAAAAAAATTCTTGAAGATCAATTTGATCATACACTATTGGTGGCACAAGACGATCCAGAAATGGAAATATATAAACTACTACAAGAAAAGAACTTGGCTAAACTGACTATCTTGCCTAGATTAGGTTGTGAAGGATTGGCAGACATGCTGTACAAGTATGTAAATGCAGTTTACATTCCAGACCTGTTGGGTCAGGGCGAAGCTAACAGACTATGGTGTTATCGTGTCGAAGTTCGAGAAACACAAAGTAATATGGCTTTTCGAGAAGGCTACCGCGAATGGAATGAGGATCTATTTGCATGAAACTAAATCTTTGCAACATAGGCGGAGAAGTTGTCAAGGACAACGAAACTTACTTACTTAAAGACAATAAGAAATTAAAGAATCTTGTGCTGAGTTCTACGGATCTTAAACCAAGTAAAAGCACAAGAGGTCATAGTCACCCCGGCCAAGAAGAAGTATATTACTTTGTCAGCGGTACGGGTGAAATGGAATTAGATGACCGTCGTTTTACCGTACAGGGTGGCGATGTCGTTCTAATTGAAGACGGTGTATTTCATCGTGTTCATAATTTAAGCCACTCGTCAACATTATACTTTGTCTGTGTGTTTGACGGTAAACGAAACCATTAAGGAGAAAAATATGTTAGACAGACTATTAGCCGGTGTAGACCGGTCACTTGCGTACAAATTGATGTTAGCACACATCGTTATTATCGCAATTTCAAACTACATTGTTCAGTTTAAAATGAACATTTTTGGGTATCCACTAGCAGCAGCGGCATTTACATTTCCGTTGGTTGTGGTTTTAACTGACCTCACTGTACGATTGCTAGGCAAGGAAACTGGTAGAGCTGTTATCAGTCTGGCATTTATACCTGCAATAATTGTAAGTATTCTTGTAGTATTGGCCGGCGGAGCACCAGCCAGTGTTGCTTTTAGAATTGGACTTGGATCTGGTCTTGCCTACTTTATCAGCAATTTGTTAGATGTTTATGTTTTTCAATATTTCCGTGAAAAATATCAAACCTGGTATATCGCACCAACTTTAAGTGCTATAGCTAGTACATTCCTAGACACTTATGTGTTCTTCTTTACAGCATTTGCCTATGGAGCAAACGAGTTTATGGCTGCTAACTGGCACATTGTAGCAACTAATAATAGCATCAGCAAAATTATTGTAAGTCTGTTAGTAATTCTGCCTGCTTATGGTGTGTTGTTGAATTATCTACAGCGACGAATGGACAATCAGACTATTGCTAATTAATGACTAAACGAGTATTAGTAATCGGAGCAGGCATTACAGGTGTAATGTCTGCTTATTTTGCGGCAAAAAAAGGGTATGCAGTAACAGTTGTCGATCAAGAACGATACGCTGGTATGCGTACCAGTTTTGCCAATGGTGGACAGATCAGTGTTAGTAACAGCGAAGTATGGACTACACACAGTAATGTTATTAAAGGCATAAAGTGGATGTTCAAAAAAGATGCACCACTGTTATTTAAACCTTGGCGTTTAGATTGGGCAATGTGGCGTTGGATAGCGAAGTTCCTTTATTACACTTATACAGGCACTTACAAAACCAATACAGAACTTACAATTAAATTAGGCTTAGAATCCCGGAAACTTTATGACGCTTTATGTGCAGAAGAAAAAATTAAGTTTGACAGCAAGTACTGTGGAATTTTACATTTTTATAAATCAGAAAATTATTGGCAATCTGCTGTAACAGCAACCAAGTTATACATAGACAATGGCTTAGATCGAACTGTCATTCCTGTTGAAAAGATCATTGAGATAGATCCCGACTTAAAAGATATTCAAGATTGTATAGGTGCAACTTTTACTGCCAGTGATTGGACAGGTGATATACATAAGTTTTGCTATGAATTAATGGCTATACTGCAAAAGAAATATCGAGTAGTATTTTATTGTACAAATAAAGTTGATTCATTGGCCGCATATTTAAAACCATTCGATGCTGTTATTGTTTCGGCAGGAGTTGGTAGCGAAAAATTAGCCAACGGTTTAGGCGATAGATTAGATGTTTATCCTGTAAAAGGATATAGTATTACTATCAATAATGTAAAACCTCCGGCTGTAAGTCTATTAGACGACGAAGCAAAAATTGTTACCAGCAGTTTGGGAAATAGATTTAGAGTGGCAGGCACTGCGGAGTTGGCAGGAGAAAACTATGATATTAGGAGAGACAGAATTGAACCTTTGTTAAAATGGGTAAATGAAAACTTTCCCAACATGAACACACATGACTACAATCAATGGGCCTGTTTAAGACCAATGACACCAAACATGATGCCCGTTGTCAAACAGAGTGACAAAAATCAAAAAGTATTTTATAATACTGGACACGGACACTTGGGCTGGACTTTAGCGCCGGTTACAGCAAAACAGGTAGTAGAACTAATAGAAGAAAAATTATGAGAATAGAAGAAGATACGAAGTTAGATTTCAAAGATGTACTAATTCGACCAAAACGCAGTACTCTGCACAGTCGCAAACAAGTTGACTTAACAAAATTTTACAGATTTAAACACAGCAGATATGAATGGATGGGTGTACCTATCATGGCTGCCAATATGGATGGTGTCGGCACTGTAGCAATGGCACAAACTCTTAGTGAGAATAAACTGTTTACCTGTTTGGTAAAAGATTACACAGAAGCAGATCTTATGCCATTTCTAAACATAGCAGATTTTTTTGCTGTCAGCACAGGAACTAGTGAAGCAGACTTTAGGCGACTAAGCATGATTATCAATGCTTATCCCGAAATTAAATTTATCTGTATTGATGTTGCTAACGGATATCAAGAACGATTTGCAGACTATGTTGCAGATGTTCGAGAAGTATTTCCAAATAAAACAATCATTGCTGGTAATGTTGTTACCGCAGATATGACACAGGAACTTATTTTACGAGGAGCAGACATTGTCAAAGTCGGAATTGGACCGGGATCGGTATGTACAACTAGGATACAAACTGGGGTTGGCTACCCGCAGCTTTCTGCGATCATTGAGTGCGCTGATGCGGCACATGGCCTCAATGCCCATATTATTGCTGATGGCGGTTGCACTTGCCCAGGCGATGTGGCTAAGGCATTTGG
>SXGQ01119232.1_pt1 | contig 18764 bp, 17 predicted proteins | sample 3178371 | NCBI WGS metagenome assembly SXGQ01 (sample SAMN11356859, study PRJNA531348) | freshwater metagenome | isolation source: freshwater sample F1-20 | place: China: Fuxian Lake, Yuxi | collected 2017-12-25 | reverse complement strand
TTTAACTATTAAATATAATATTAAATCCTAAATCATATATTTTAAATTTTCCAATACTATTTTCGTCAGTATCTAATATAAGACTGTATGGAGGTGTTCTATTTTCAGTAATATAATTTATAAATAATGTTTCTTCACTTTTACCTAATTCTTTCTTTATATAATTTCCTAAAAAGTTTAATCCTGTTATTGAATTATATTCTATTCTATTATTTGTTGTATTTAATAAAATATTTTTTGATGTAAATGGTACTAATTTATTTTGTGTATCATCGTTATTATAAATAGCAAGGACTCCGTTGGGATTAAAATTCATATAAAATTTATCATTTATTGATTTAAATTTTATATACTGCGTCATTATATTATTTTTAGATAAATATTTAGAATCTTCGAATGAAAATGTGTTACCACTATTGAGAACATATTCATTATTTAATAATTTATCACCCCAAGGCATAAAATGAAAAAAATCTGTAAATTTTGAATATGTTGGATCTAATTTAAACATTCTAAAAGTTATCTCTTGAATACCTATAAAACCACTATCTGCTCTATGATTTATGTCATTCATTATATTATTATTATAGCTCTTCTTTTTCTTCTCTCCTATAATATCAAGTGTTGAAGCATAAGAACGTAATAAATTAAATTCTACATCTTCAGGATCTTCTGGTTCTTCGGGTTCTTCGTCTTTTTCGTCTTTTTTGTCTTTTTTGTCTTTTTTGTCTTTTTCGTCTTTTTCGTCTTTTTCTTTATCTAATATTTTATTCAAATTTTCTTGAAATTTTCCAATACCTTCTTTTGAATATATTTTATCAAATTCAGTTTTTTTTAACTTCATAAAATCTTTATCACTATATTCTTTAAATTGAAGACATTTAGACGGAGAATATAGAGAATTACCATATTTTCCAGTAATATGTTTAATATCTTCTCCTATATTTCCTGATACACATCCAAAATCATTACATATATTTTTTAAAGATTTTTTAAATAAATTGTCATTTTTATTTTTATCATTTGGAGGATTTTTTCTATGATAATCAATAACTTTTAAAAAATATGAATTTTCACTTGTCATATATTCCATCCACTTGTTTTGATTTGTATAAGCATCGAGCGAAGGATAATAGTTATAATATACTCCTTTATTGTTCATTAAATTTGGAACATATATAATAATTTTAATCATTCCTTTAAAAGTATATTTTTCTAAAAAAGTTGTAGGATTATTATTGACAATATCCAATGAATTATTTAATATATATTCATTATCTTTTGATATTATTTTAGCAATTGAAACATATATAGGGAGAGGTATTCGTGCTTTATTATTTACTATAAAAGGTACTTGAATTTTACTCCTTATAATTTCTAATTCTTTAATAATATTTTTTTCAATATCATATAAAGATGTATCTATCTCAATATAACACATTTTGTTATTTATATGTTCTTTGTTTTTATACTGTTCAATTGTCATATTTATGCAACGTTGTGGTTTCAAGAAAGGCAATTTGCTAAGAGATACAATATTACTAAAGTTTTGAGAAGTAGGCGTAGATGCCGTATTTTTATTAGTAGATGCCGTATTTTTATTAGTAGATGCCGTATTTTTATTAGTAGATGGTAATTTATAAATAAGCATTTATTATATTATATTTTATATGGATATTAATAATTATATAGATTTATGTGTTATAAATAACACAGATTATGATATATCTCTTGTTGTATATAAAATATTGAAAGGCAAATACAAATATATTAAGAATAATATATGGGAATATTTGGATAAATATAATAAATGGGTTTGTGATATTAAACAAAATAATTTAAAATATTCAATTAAAACTACTGTATATACATATTTTATTAAGCGGGCTATTGAACATTGTGATAAAACTAATGATGGTAATATAATGTCTAATAAACTATTAAACATTTCTTTAAAACTTAAGGAAGACAAATATATATCTATAATTATTAAAGAGAGTAGACAGTTTTTTATAGATGAATAATGACGAAAATAAATTATATAGTTTAATTAAACAAAATTATAATATAGAATTGAACGAACTATCTATTGAAAATATACCATTATCATTTTTTGAAGAATTTAAAACTTTATTAATTAATGATAGTTTCTTTGAATGGAATTTTTGTATTAAATATTTTGATGAATGTGATAAGGGTTATCGCATTAAATACAAAAACATAACATTTTATATATTAACAAAAAAAGTCATTACACCAAAAATGAGACAACATTTATATAATAGTATATATCGCGTATTTTTAATTAAAAAACTATTTGATATTAAATCATATCAAGGGTTTAATTATTATATATTATTAAACCCTTTAAAACGCAAACTACCAAATAAAAAAAACGAGAATGTCGCAGCAATTAATATAAATGGCGGGTTTACATATATTAATTCTAACAATATATATATTGTTAGAAAAGAAGATTATGAAAAAGTAATAATACACGAATTAATTCATCATTCTAATATACATTTTGAAAATTGGTCTAATAAAAATATACAAATAATAAAGAATACATGTAGAATAGATAATAATCAAGTATTAATACCAAATGAAGCAATTGTAGAAACCTATGCAATTATTATAAATGTCATCTTTTATTCTATTGAAAACAATATGACATTTTCATCATTTAAGAAGATAATTAAAGAGGATAGAGAGCATAATATTGAAATAGCAAGAAGAATCTTAAATAAACAAGGTAATAATAAGTGGTACGAGAAAACACATTCTTATTGTTATATTGTTTTAAGAGCAATATTTTATATATACTTCAAAGAGTTTATAAAGATATATAAATATAATAATGACGATGATATAACAGAGTTTATATCTAAGTATTTCCCTAAAATACTTAAAAAAATTAATAGTATATCAAAAGAATCAAAAAGTAAATATATTAAACAAACAATCTTTAATAATTTTTAGATATGTTTTACTAACTTATGTGCTATTTATGGGTGGTTAATCAAGATAATTCTGTAGTTATATACCATTTTAACTCAAAATTAGATATAAAAAATAATATACGTATAATAAATAAGTAAATTATTAATATGTCTATTGAAGATATTAATTATCTTAAAAATAATAGTATTAAACAAAATTACACATTTTTAATAGATAGCACTGATAGAGACAGAGACAAATTTCCTAATCCAAATAAATATGTTGTTGAATTTACAGTTCCTTTTAAAAATGTAATTGGTATGGAAATAATTGACGCTAGTATTCCGCGTACTATGTATAATATAGATGTTGAAAACAATTTAATATATTATTATTTGGGAACAAACGAAGAAGATAATGTAATTAAAAATGGTGTTACAGAAAAAATAGCATGTAATTTAATAAAATATAATTGTTCTTATATCGATAGTTACACATTATTAGAAAATAGCGGTTATATAGAACTTAGTAACAATATAAACATTTATAATATATATGCTAATTATGTAAACACGTATGGTAACGAAACATTAATTGGAGGTAATGAATTAGGTATAACATATTCTTTTAAAGTAAAAGCAGAAGCAATTTATAATTATGATTATTCTAAAGATAATACTTATTGTATTTTCAGTTTTGGTTATTATCATTTATGGAATCAAACAAGCACAAATTATACTGCTATGACGGTTAATGTTCTTAAAAAAATTGAAGGCGAACTATATGATATACAACTTATTATAGGTGATGGTAGTATAGAAGGTGATAAAAATATAATTGCCAATGTAGATTTAAGCGAAGAAGTACATATATGTTGGACTATATTAGAAAATAAATGGAATATTTATATATCTAATAATTCTCTATCATTAAATATAGTTCAACAGTTTACAGTAAAAAAAACGATTAAAAATGTTTTTTATATTAAAAAATATATAGGAAGAAGTCTTTCAGCACCTATTACATTAAATAAGACAGGAAATAATTATAAGGGTTATTGGAACGATGGTGCTAAGATGTATATTAAAGATTTTAAAATATATAACAGAGAACTTAAAACGAATGAAATAGCATTATGTAGAAATAATACTATAATAAAGGGTTTGACAATATGGTATAAACTATATGATAATGATAATGATACTAAAAATTATGGAGAAAATGAATATATTAATTACATTGATATATTTAATAAGATTAGTATTGATACAGGAGATTATACGTTGAAAACATTTTTATTAAATTATGAAGAAAAAGAAGATAGTGAAATAGGATTTAAGAAACATTCAGAACCTGCCGAATTAACAAATTTAATAGATATATATTCGAGATTACCTTTTATACTTGATATGGAGCGTTCAACAATATATGAGAATCTTGGATTTGATTTATATAACTCAATAAACCCTTTATATATTAACGACAGATATCAGTATAAAAGTATATATAATACCGACAGTCGGATGTATAAAATGTTTCATAGTATTATAAATACAAAATTAACAAAAGTTATAGATAATATAGAATTTGATAAAAATATAATAACATCTCCTGGAATTGTATATTTAATAGGTAATAAATACATTGTATTAAAATGTCCAGAAATTGAAGAGCATTTATTTGGTTCTTTGTCATATTCTAAATATTCTCTCGGCTTAGCAAAGTTTCGTGTAGATAATGTGGGTATTAATAGTGAAAGATTAGCAATTACAAAATTGCCTATTCGCGAATTTCATCCAATTGGTAAATTATCAAGAATATCTTTGCGTTTTGAAACAAATAAAGGATTATTGTATGATTTTAAAGGTGTTAATCACAATATAGTTTTTGCTATTTATTATTATGAACCTAAACAGAATAAATTTCCAGAAGGTTCTATATTAAATCCTAAATATAAAATGAATTATATAGACTATCAATATTATCAAGAAGAGATAGAGGGTGATAGTGATGATGAAAATGAAGAATATTCGCGTGATAATATAGATGATTATAAAAAAAGAGAGATTGATTATAGTAATGAAGGAATAAAATTAACACAATTTAATAAAAATTTTGTAAATAACAATAATGATGATGATAATTAGAAATTTATGAAGATTTAGAAACTTCTGATATTATACTATCTACATCTTGTTTTCTTAAATTATTGCTAGTAATTTTAGTAATATAGGATTGTTTATTATTTAAAGCACTGCATCCATTTATTAATGTTGTTATATTTTGTTTTTGTTCATCTGTTAAAGTTATTATAGGATTTGTGCGAAGTTTATAATCTGCGATAGTTTCTATGCTTATTTTATTGCTGTCAGCAACTACATAATTTTTACCTTCTTCTGTTATATCAATTATATCAATTTCATATAACAATGTATTTGTAATAGTTGTTGATTTTAATTTAGCAACTGCTTTTGCTTGCTCGCCTGTAGTATCTGTTGGAGACATAATAGTTATTAGAGGTGGTTCATTTTTATAGTATTTGCCTTTAGCCGTTGAATTAAGATTTATAGATGTTATTCCTCCTGTAGAATTTACAGTAATATTTGCTATCTCTGCTATTACAGGCTCTGTATCTACAGCTGTAGTTGCTGGGGCTACGGGATAGCGTATTTTGTAGGCTTCTATAGTTTCAAATGTAATTTTAGTAATATCTTCAGTTGTGTAATTAGAACCTGCCGTTTCTATTGTTATGCTGGCAATTTCGCATAGTTCAGGTGTAGTTCCAGCAATTACAGCAGAATTTAATACAACTGTCGCCGTCGCTTGTACAGAACCAGTCGCTGTAGGTATAGCAATAGTTATTAGAGGCGGTTTATCTTTATAATACTTTCCTTTTTTATCTGCCTTAAGAGTTATTGATGTTATTCCTCCAGTAGCATTTACTGCCATACTTATAATTTCGGCATTTTCAGGTTGCGACGGAGTTGTTGTAAAGTTTTCTATATTACTATAATTATTAGATAAACACCCATACATTAATATAATAAATATTGCGAATGCTAATAATAATGATATATATGTAAACAAACTTTCATAATCAATGCTTTTATTCATTTAATCTGTATTACTTAAAGATTATTATTTTTCAAGTAATTTTATAATTTATTTCCATATATATATATAGATATTATGACAGATTTAAGTTTATTATATGGTGGAGACGACAATTTATTAGGTGATAATATGGATAATTCATATTCTACACAAAAAATTAACAAAATGAGCAATAATGATATGTCTATAGAAGATAAATCTTCAAAATCACAACAAATTATGTTACAAACTCAAATGGCACAACAGGCACAACAGGCACAACAGGCACAACAGGCACAACAGGCACAACAGGCACAATATAAAACTGAAAATATACAACAATCGCCAATACATATACAACAACTTTCGCAACAGCAACATATGAATAATACATCATTAATTCCAATTTCAAATCAATCTTATAAACAAAATGAGTACATATATAATAATGAAAATTTAAGAAAACGCGGAAATGAATATAATTTTTTTGATAGAATGAATTTAAAGAGAACAGAAGTAATTAAATTATCATTATTTTCTCTTGTAATTGTTCTCGGTATTTCAATAGATAGAATGTTAACTTATTATTTATCTAAATATATTGGGGATAATATATTAACTGATTTTCAAGAATTTTTATTAAGAGTCAGTTATCCTATAACAATATTCTTATTATTGTGGATATTTAAAGCAATTTAGTAAAATTTTTAAAATATATATAAATAAAAGGTATAATAAAATGAAATTTGATACTGTTGATACTATAATGAGATTCATAATTGTATCATTGTTACTTGTTGTATTAATTACAAATATTATAGAAATAGCAAATTTCGCAAATAGTAGAGTAAAACTAAGTACATTATCTTCTAAAGATGTAAACCCTAGTTATGATAGTTTAAATTTAAAATATTGTGATTATTATCCTATGTCGGAAAAAAATGTAATAAATTTTGAAAATTTTATGTTATTATCAATATATATAATTTTATTTATTATATTTTGGTATAATCGTATTATAAATATATTTTCAAATACATCTTTACCAAATGAAATAAAGATATTATTTTATAATAAATATTATAATTATGATATATATAAAAATTGTAATAATGAATATTATCTAATATATGGATTTATGATATATATATTATTATCCTTATTGATACGTTCTTATATTATATATAGTGAATATAATGGGGAAAATGTTGATGATATAAAAATACATGATAATATTAAAATTATCGATACCTTAATAATAGAAAATGTAGATTGTAATTTACTTAATAAATATGATCATAAAAAATTTTCTATTGATGAAACTGAATTAAAAAACTATATTACCACCGAATTAAAAAATAATACTTCCGATAATTATCTTAAAATATGTATTACACTTATATTAACTGACAAAATAAATAATAAAAAGACAATTGTAGATATTAAAAATTTATGTAATAATTCAAAATGTATTTATAGTAGATTAGAGAGAAATATTGATAATATATTTCCAGAAGATATAGAGAAATATATTAGTAAAATAAAATCAGCATTACCTGATGATAAAAAGACAGGGTTTGAATCAAGTTTAGATGAAATTAAAACTAAATATAGTGCTATTAGAAAGAAGTTAATAGACAGTTATAATATAATAAAGGAATATAAATCATCTTATCTTATGTATTATAAATTTGGATTACTTACTTCTGTATTAGGTGGTATATTATTTTCATCGATTGCCCTCACATACTTTATGTTTATAGATTTTAAAATATTTAATAAGTTTATTAATGATAATATATATTATTCACTTGATTATTATATGAACACTTATAAAAATGCTATATATATGTATATAGCAGCCTTTATTTGTATATACGGGGCTTTTATTATTAATTTTTAGTAATAATATACTTAATTTTTATTATAATTATTAAATAAGAATATATTTAATAAATAATGAGTGAAATCTTAGTAAATATTATCACTTTTATATTGTATTTAATTGCTTTAGTATTAATAGTTATTTTTGTATTAGCAATTATAAATTATGCATTATATACAGTATATTCTATTAAAGAAATTGTTGTTCATAACACCCTTGATGATGCGATGTTTTATAAACTTAAAGATATTTATAATTATCGTTTAGTAAATTATGTTAATATAATTAATACTAATACTAATACTAATAATCATAATATATTTGAAAATATTGATAGTAGCGAAATACGGACGATTGATATGAAAAAGTTTACATTGATAGATATTGTAGGTGCGTCTGATGATAAAGCAATTGATTTAACATATCTAAAAGATAATAAAACTGTTATAAAAAAAAATACTGGTAGCAATATAGATTTTGAATTAAAAAATATCGATTCAATTAAAGATAAGGACTTTATTAAAATTTATAAAAAAATAACATATAGTTCTGATATTGAGTATATTGAAATACAATCTATTAAATATAATAATAATATATATAAAATTAAATATAAAAATGAAAAATTTGGTTATGTTCCAGAAATAAATATAAATAAAAGCATATATGATATTATATTATATGATACTACTAACAACGATAAAAAATTAATAGGTAAAAATGGTATAATATATACATTTAACATTAAAGATAACCATAAATATCTAAATGATTATGATAAAAAAAGTGATATTTATGGTTATATATTAAACGGTTTATATATCTTATTTCCTACTACATTGCTATGGTCTTATGATAATCACGTTACTGCTTTATATGTAAAAACTAATAATAATTTATATGAGATAATATTGTTATTATTATTTATAATAATACTAATCATACTTTTAGCATTTATAAGTGATTTTTATAATTTTATATTTGGTATTGGTAATAATGAATCATTATTTATTAATAAAATTTTAGATAAAAACACGTATTATTTAATACTAATAATATTTGTTCTATTGGCTTATTGTATTCTACATAGCATCATATATTTTTTCATATTTATCAACGGAACTTATAAAAGAATAAAGACTATATATGATGATTTAATTATTGCAGACGAATATATACGGAGTGAAGTAAATAACAATTTAATTTTAAATAACAATAATGCCGAGAGTATACTTGATACTTTTATTAAAATTGCTTATGGAGATGATATAAATTATATGATAGGTAAATATAATGTTATAGATGAAACAAATAGTGAAAATATAGATGAAACAATAAGGAAATTTGAAGAAAAAATGTTGGCAATTAATTATAGTTTTAACTTTGATAAAGAAATATATAGTCAAAACAATTATACAAATGCTTTCTTTAATAGTATATATAATACCATTATATATAGTACAGATAGTAATAAAACATTATTAAATATTATTATTATATATGTATATTTTGTTCGTAATAATGTAGATGACCCGTATATATTAATTAAGTTAAATAAATTAATATTTGGAAGAGTTGCTAATGTTGGTATTAAGAAAATAGATGATGAAATAGATTTTACATTATCTTTGAAATCTTTATTAGGACATAATTTACAAAAAGAAGAAATTAAAAATGATTTGAATGATATATCAACAAAATTATTTGCATATATTAGTGACAAGAATAAATCTGGTTTTAAAGATGATGGAATAATAACTAAAATAAAAGGTTATAAAGATGATGGCACATTTATAACTAAATTTACAGAGAAATTATATATAGTTAGATTAGATTATTGGGGGGCTGTATATTTTTTCAATTTATATTTGGCTGTTGAAATTATGTTAAATGCTGTAATAATATTAATAATATTATTGATAATAAAATATACAGATAATGATATGCGTGAAAAAGTAGTATATTATATTACTGTTATAACTGCGTTTATAGTATTCTTGATTGAAGAGGTTCAAACAGCAATTTTAGGTGTTATTTAGATATATTAGATATTTTATAGAGGAATTTAAAAATATTATTAATAATAAAGAGAATAAATGTCTGATTTACCATTATATTATGTATATTTGTATATATATACAATAATAATAATAAGTATCTTGATATTTGTAAATGCTGTATATAATATTTTAGTATATATCAATATTATTTTAAATAAATATTCAGATGATGTCGTATTAACAGAAAATAATAAACTATCTAATGAAGAAGGTTATAATAAAAGTAAATTATTAATAGGCGATACAGTAGATTATAAATTATTTATTAGTACATTTATAGACAATCATTTTAATTATTGCGACAAATATTTTACTTTGAATATAACTAGATCATTGTTAAAATTATTCATAATATTTACTATTATTTCAATAGCATTTATAATTATAGCATTGGCATGGTGTTTTATTGGAGAAAAAGAGGTTTGTTTCTATGCTTGTGTTAAAGATATTATAAAAAATTGCTATTTTATCAAAGATGATACATCACCAACAAACTATGATATATGGAAACTTGGAGGAATAGGAGGTATAATATTCATATTATTCCTTATTTTTGGCTTAGATTTGTCTATTCGAAGCATAATATATGAAACATATATTGTAGAATATGATAGAGAGAAGAAAGAATTAGATGTTGTTGGCTATAAATATAAAAATATTGAAACATATTTAAATACATATATAGGTACATCTTATGATGCTAACGAACATGTACTGGATGCCACATCTAATGATAACATTGACGTATTAATAAATCATTTAAAAGGATATAATATACATACTATCAAAAATATAAAGGATATTAAAAATTCGACAAATGATACGAAATATAATCTATTTATAGACAGAGTTAAGGAAATATGTGCTAGAATAGCTGATAGAGTAGATAAAAATAACATACATGAAAATAAAGATTTGGATTTTGTAAATTTAGTAATAATTTTCTTAAATAATATGAAAATATTTAATGATAAGAGAAAACAAAATATAAGTACAAAAATTGATTTTTTAAGTGTTAGCACATTTTTAAATGATATTATAAATGTAATAACAAATGTAATACCTGTTTTTCCAGGTATTCAAAAAATTAAAGATGACAAAATAGATGCTTATAATTTATATAATATTTTGTTAGGAGGCATTCCCTTATCCCTTCGTGAAAATATTTTAAAAGATAATGAAGAAAAATGTATTGATATAATAAAATATAAAGAAACTATATCCAATATAAGTACTGATAAAGATAATGAATCCAATATAAGTACTGATAAAGATAATGATACTGATAGAAAACAATGTATATACTATAATTATTTATATGATTTAAAAAATATATCAAAATATGAACCATTTAAACATAATTTAAAAAATACTTTGATTACTATATTGAGTTTCGCAATATTATCTGTAATAATTATAATACTACTATTAATTTATATATATATTAATTTTAGTAGAGAGCATGTAAATTGGTCTAAAGAAATAAGTATACATTTAATTCGTTCAGCAAATTATAAAACAGATAATAAATTTATATTTGGATATATAATAAATTGTGTTGGATATATAATAAATTTAGGATATCTAGGACTTGGATATATAATTGATAAATTAATTAATAAATAATATTTAAGGAGATATTATATTTTACTATTTATATGGATAGTGAATATTTATTAAATATTAAAACAATACAAGCGGCAACATTTAAACAAGTTATAGATGCTCTAAAGGAAATATTAATGGATGTTAATTTAGAAATAGATGAGACTGGTATTAAAATTGTTGCTATGGATAATACACATATTGTTCTAATACATCTTAAATTGGATGCTGATAAATTTGAAATATATGAATGTGCCAAGAAAACATATGTTGGTATTAATATGTTAAGACTTCATGCTTTAATTAAAACTATTACTAATAATGATATATTATCTATATATATTAAGAAGGATGAACCTAATTATCTTGGTATAACAATAGAAAATAATGATAAAAACTATAAAACTAATTATAAATTATCAGTATTAGATATTGATGTGCTAAATCTCGACATTCCACCTGTTGATTTTCATACAATTATAAATATGCCTTCTAATTATCTTCAAAAAATTATAAGAGATATGAATAATCTTGCTGAATTTATAGAGTTTAGAAATATTGGAGATAAATTAATTTTAAGTTGTAAAGGTGATTTTTGCGACCAAGAGACTATATTAGGTTCAGAAAAATCTCAATCAATAACTATAAAAAAAAATAGTTCAGATGAGGAACAAGAAATAATACAAGGTATATTTAGTCTTAAATACTTATCTATATTTACAAAATGCACAAATTTATCTAATAATGTAGAATTATATCTTAAAAATAATTATCCAATAATCCTAAGATATACTATCGCATCACTTGGTGAAATAAAATTATGCCTATCACAACAAGATATATCTTAATAATAACTGTGCAACTGTATACACATAATAATATTTTGTGTAATAAAAATTAAATTTTTTTTAATTTAGGATATAATATATATTTATAATATATATCCTGTAATTTATTTAAAGTATTTCTTAAAACTGCTATAATTTCATCCATGCATTTAAAATAATTATGCGAATATGTAAAATCACTATCATTTATTATATAGTTAATTTGTGTTTTAATTTCAATGAAAATATTCCCTATTCTATCCATCATTATATTATATAAAATAGTATATGAGTTCTTTAAGTAATTAAAAAATCTAAAAATCTGCTTCTAAAGAAAATGAGCGTAATTTAGAATGTTCCTGTTTGCCACCTACATTTGCTTTGCTATATTGAGATACGCGACTTTCAAAGAAATTTGATTTGCTTTCAATTGATATTCTATCCATAAATGGAAATGGATTATTCGAATTCCATATTTTATCATAATTTAATTGGGTAAGTAGTCTGTCAGCCACAAATTCAATATATATAGACATTAGATCTGCGTTCATTCCTAGCATAGAACATGGGATACTTTCGATAATAAAGTTCTTTTCTACTTCGACTGCTTCTTTTACTATTTGATGAACGGTTTCTTGAGGTAATCTATTCAATATCTTTGAATATAATAGAACAGCAAATTCAACATGCATTCCTTCATCTCTACTAATCAATTCATTGGAGAATGCTAATCCAGGCATTAAACTGCGTTCTTTGAGCCAAAAAATACTACAAAAAGCACCACTGAAAAATACTCCTTCTACAAGAGCAAACGCTAATAATCTTTGCGAGAAAGGAGCGGTTTCGTCATTAATCCATTTGAAACACCAATCTGCCTTCTTTTTAATACAGGGCATATAATTAATAGCATTTAGTGCTTCATCCTTTTCATTGGGTTCTTTAAAATATGTATCTATTAGAAGAGAATATGTCTCTGAATGAATATTCTCTATAGCCATTTGAAACCCATAAAAGAATTTTGCTTCGAGTATTTGTACGTCATTTAAAAATCTTTCGCCTAAATTAATATTAACAATAGTATCACTGGAACTGAAAAATGCCAAGATTTGTTTAATAAAGAATTTCTCATTATTATTAAGTTTATTAAAATCATCTACATCTTTAGATAAATCCAATTCTTCAGGTGTCCAAAATACACTAACAGATTTTTTATACATTTCCCACATATCATAGTGTTCGATGGGAAAAATAGTCAATCTATTAGAAGGCATTAATAAGGGTTCATTATTTGACATACTATATACTATTATAATAATATATATTTATATAATAATATATCATGTATTAAAAGTGTTAATGATAGTAGTAAAGATATGAAAGATGATATAGGAAAATTTATAAATATATTATATCTTACTGAAGATAAAAAATATATAATCGCAAAAATTTTAATATTTATAGGGATACATTACGATAAAGAACACGGATTTAAATTTATACAACCAGGTGGAAGAGTCTTAAATAGTTATAAATCCAAAGAACTAAAAATAAATATGATTAAAAAGATAAAATCAAAAATAAAGAAAAATTATCAAACAAAATAAAATAATTGAAGATATTACACCTTTGGACATTTAAAATGCCGATTTTAGTCTTTATAATTCTTGTATTTTCTTATCTTATTTTTCTTAATATATTTGGTTTGTCTATTATATGTTCCTTTTAATATTTTCTTATAGTAGCCTTCTGGTATTGTTTTTATTACCTCTTTAATATTATTATTTAAGTCTTCGTAATATAATCCTTGTTTCTTTTGTAATTTAGATTTTAGAAGACTAAAAAACATTTCTATACTATTTGTATAATGTTGATATGGAACTGAATAAATCAACTTATTATTCTTATTTATTAATTCCTTAACTCTTATGTTTCTATGGGAACTTGCATTATCTAAAATGATAACCTTGTTATTATATTTATTAGTAATAAACCTTTCTAAAAATACTAATAACCTATCACCATCTATACCACCTTTATTATATAATTCATAACCGATTACGCCTTTTATTGAAATAGCAAAAACACCTGTATATTTTTTGAAAACTTCTTGTGAATTAGTTTTAACCACACATCTTTTACCTACTTCATTATAGCAATAGTGTCTTAATTGTAAAGAGTTAATACTTGTCTCGTCTATGCAAATAATGTCGTCAATATTATAATTTTTTATTTCATTATAAAAATCTTTAATTTTTTTCATTAATATTTATATCCTTACCAAATCGCTTTATAGGTTCGTGTCTAATTTTAGTTAATTTTAATGATATATAATTTTCTTTAATTATCCTACTAATATGTCTTCTTGTAATGTTTAATTTAGAATACTTATTGCTTAATTTAGTAAGTAAATCTTCTATTGTAATAGTCTTATTATTTTTAAGTTCTTCTAATATAAACTTTATATGTTTCTTTTTAACCTTATATGATATTGGTTTTCTGTTATGTCGTTTAATTTCATTTTCTTCTTCATATCTTTTAGTCCATCTTAATAAACTTCTTACAGAGCATTTAAATATTCTACAAGTGTTTTCTTGTGTATCTTTATTTTCTAAAAAATATTTTACTGCGGATAATTTAAAATCTTCGCTTTTATGTTTAGTCATTATAAAATTATTTAAAGGTATGTGTATTATATTATAATGATAAGATAATATGACTGATATGGTTAATATTGATATGTATAATAATTTAATGATAGAAAATGAATTGTTAAAGAAAAAAAATATTGAATTAGAAGAGAAGTTAAGATCATATACCAATACAGAAAGGAATAAAAGGTATTATGAAAAAAATAGTGAAAAGGTTAAAGAAAAAGCTAAGAATTATATGGAGAAAATGAAAACGGAGAACCCAGAAAAACTCAAAGAGTGGCGACATACTGCTTATATGAATAGAAAGGCAAAGTTGGAACAGAGTTAATAGTTATATTTTCTAAATCTTTGCTGTAATATTTTTACACATTTATTTATTTTTTTCCAATCATTTTCCCATATAACTACTAAATTATATCCTAAATTTTTCAAAATCCCTTCTTTTTTTAATGTTTTTTCATATAACTCCTTGTATGTACATTTTGTTATTGTATTTATATCATCGTCTTTATAAATATTTGGATTGCCGTGCCAGAAATCTCCATGAAATTCATATATTGTATTATTTTCTTTGCAAAAACCATCTGCTTTATATTTAGTTTTTGGTATTAAATATTCTCCATCATTTTCAGCATGTTGAATATCTATATTATAATATTTAGAAAGAAAGTGCAACCATTTAATTTGAGGTTTAGAATAACCAATATTACTACATCTAGGACACCCTTGTCCTGATTGATAATGTCCTCCTGCTATTTGTTGAAATAAGCCATGTTTCTTACATATAATTTTAACTTTTTCACCACTATTAATATAAACACTTTGAGAATAGTCATATAAATCTCCGTGTATTTTCTTACTTCTTTCTATAAAATCTTCTGTTGTTAATTTAGCAACACCAGCACATTTTTGACAACCACTACCTGAAAAATAATGTCCTATTGGTGTTTGTAAAAAATCTCCATGAATTTTACAACAGATAATAACATTTTCACTACATTTTGTATAATATACTTTGGAGTAGTCATATAAATCTCCATGAACTAATTTAGATTTTTCTATAAATTCTTCTATTGTAAGTGTTTGTCTTTTACTAATAGTATTATAATAACATTTGAGGCATCTGGAACCATTTAAATGTGATTTAGGTGTTTGTAAAAAAGCACCATGTATTTTACAGATAATACTTACATTTTCATTTGAAAGATTATATACTACATTAGAATAGTCATATAAATCTCCGTGAACTAATTTAGATTTTTCTATAAACTCTTCAGTTGTTAATGTATAATGTCCAGCACATTTAGGACAACCATGCCCTCCCAAATGATCATTTGGTTTTTGATTAAATTCTCCATGTTCTTTACAATTAATTATAACCTTTTCACTAGAAAGATTATAAATAACATTAGAATAATCATATATATCTCCGTGAACTAATTTAGATTTTTCTATAAAATCTTCTGTTGTTATATTTTTATTAGCACATTTAGGACAACCTGCTTTATTCCAATAATGATAGACAGGTTTTTGTAAAAACTCGCCGTGTGTTTTACAAATAATTGAAACCTCTTTATTACTATTTTTATAATCTACTTTTGAATAGTCATATAAATCTCCATGAACTAATTTAGATTTTTCTATAAATTCTTCTGTTTTTAATGTATAATGTCCTGTACATTTAGGACAACCATTACTATTTAAATGATGATATGGAGCTTGTTGAAATTCTCCATGATCTTTACATATGATTTTTATATTTGTCCGACTATTTATATAATCTACTATTGAGTAATCATAACTATCTCCGTGTTTTTCCCTACATTTTTTTATAAATTCATCTAAAGGTGTTTTTCTTTTATTACCATTTAAAACATTACCACATTTAGAACAACCTATCCCTTTTAAATGTGATTTAGGTATTATTGAAATATCACCATGTATTTTACAAGTTATTGTTATTATATTTTTATTAAAATTTTTATAATTCATTTTTGAGTAATCATATAAATCTCCGAATTTTTCATTACATTTATCTAAAAATTCACTTTCAGTAATTTTTGCTGTTCCAGCACACTTACCGCATCCAGCACCTTTTAAATGTAATTTAGGTGTTTGTTGAAATTCTCCGTGTTCTTGACAAATTATAGTTGTTTTAGTTATACTATTAATATAATTTACCTTTGAGTAATCATATAAATTACCATGTATTTTTATACTTTTTTCTACAAAGTCTGTTGTATTTGATTTACTTGTTCCGCCGCATTTACAACAACCATAACCGCCGTGTAGATGATTATTTGGTGTTTGTTGAAATTCGCCATGCTGTTGGCAAATTATAATTACCTTTGTTCCACTATTCGTATAATCTACTTTAGAATAGTCATACTTATCTCCATGTATTAATTTAGATTTTTCTATAAATAATTCGGTCATTATAATCTATTATTATACTATTAATATTGTTATATATCATTTTTCAACATTCAGTATAAAACTATTTAAAGATAATCTATATACTATATATAGATAATGTAAATGTCTAAAAAGAAGAAAGATGATACCACAAAGGAAGAGTTTGAAAAGTTTGACTATATGAAAACAATAAAAAATAACATCAATAATGTTCTTAAAGATAAAGCTACCTTACCGATCATTAATGATTTAGTTATTAGAACTAATAAGATTGTTATTCATTCATGTAATTTTATTAAATTGTATTGTATTTATCTTTATGAAAATAATTTAGAGTTTCCTTTAATTGATAAGAATTTTATATGTGATGTCTTTAAAGTTATTACAAAAAGAAAAGACAATAGAGGTGCAACACCTGAAAAAGATTATAGCGTTTTGTTAAAGAACCTTTATAAGTTTTATAATGAACACTATATAACTACCATATATGATAATGAAATAATCTATTATGATAAATTAAGTTATATATTAGCATACGAAGCAATTGATATTGAAAAAAATATAAATAATAATATACAAGAGCATTTTATTACACATATTAATCAATTTGTTAATCATTCTTTTAATTTGAAAGAGCAAAAAGATGAGATTAAAAAGATAAAAGATAAAGAAGTAAGAAAAGAAAGGTATAAATCATTAACGAATGAATTTAAAAAGGTTAAAGACGACCTTGTATCACTAACAGATGAATTAAAAGCAGATGAAAAATATCATAGTTGGATTAAAGAACATAAGAAACATATTGTTCCTAATAAACATAATTTTGATAAAGATAGTATATATTATGACCTACATTCAAATACAAAGGATTACTTAAAGTCTTTTATCTATATAAATATTCAACTTGAAAAACTTAATGATATTCTAGTAGAAGATACAAATGATACTGATAAGGTTAAACAAATTAAACTATTTAATATATTACCATTACGAAGTAATATTATTCCTAAAAATATATGCATTGATACTTGTGCTTTAATTAGTAATTTTTTAGGAGATGAAGGTACAACAATACACTTTAAAAATTATAAAAAAGAAAATAATCAATTTAAATTATGGAATAGGGTTTTAAAGTTAGATAGTAAAATTTTTAAAAAAAATAAATATGAGTTTAATTATATGATTAGAACTGATGGTATTTCTGTTGGTATTTTATTTATTAGAACAGACAATCAAGGGATGCCTTTAAAATATTATAATCATAATAATAAACCAACAGAGAATA
>SXGQ01569491.1_pt1 | contig 18768 bp, 15 predicted proteins | sample 3178371 | NCBI WGS metagenome assembly SXGQ01 (sample SAMN11356859, study PRJNA531348) | freshwater metagenome | isolation source: freshwater sample F1-20 | place: China: Fuxian Lake, Yuxi | collected 2017-12-25 | reverse complement strand
TCTGCTGTTGCTGTTGCTGGTGCTGTTGTTGTTGCTGAACTGGCTGAACATGAACTGGAGCGGCCGAGGATGCAGATCTGGGTAGAACTGAGTCAGTTTCCTCATATTCGTCCTCGTCGGACTGATCGTGCTGCTGTTGCTGCTTCTGAAAGTTCAGAGGTTGCTGCTGCTGCTGCGATTGTTGGTGCTGTGCATCACCACCCAAATCAATTCCACACGTTCCGCGAAACGACATCTTGGGTTTGACGATGGCCTGGACGAGATTCCAGGTAACACCGAATTTACCGCCGGCAAACCAGATTCCACCGCATTGAACTCCAACTGCGACTTGCGAACCCTTCTGAATGAAATCGCCTGGAGCAAGTGAAGGGTTTTGAGCAACCGGGAAAATCAGACGACGGTCGGGGTCGTAAAGATCGATGTTCTTCCACACGCCCTCCCAGCAAGGAAGCTTGATCTTGAATGTAGGGGCGCGGCTGAAGTCGGTTTCCAGGGTATTCTTGTCCTTGGGATACCTGAGCATGGGTGTGAAGAGAGCATCGACCGTCTCCATTGACATTTTGGGCTTTCCGAGCCACTCCTTTGAATTGATGATGGCATCCTCCTTGACTTTTGTTTCAAATGCCTGGAGGTTTGTAAAGAACTTGCGAGTGCTGTCGTCATAGAATTCGTCGTTGGGGAATTGGAGCGCCATATCATGCGTCACTTTGCCAGTCTTTTCATCAACAAACTGATTCACACCCCATGTGAGCATCATGGGCGATGAGATTTGAAGAACCGTTCCGGATGCGGCGTTCAGAATGCCAATGCTTTTGCCACCAGATGGGTTCACCTTGGGCTTGGCATATTTCGTGCTGCTTTGCGGATTGAACGCGGCAGGAGACAGAATGTTCTGGGCGGCTTCAGAGCGTTGAGTTTGAGTAGAAGACATTTGATTGATTGATTGATTGTCTGCTTGATAATAAGTTGATTTGATTGTGTGGTTGTTGAACTACTACTACATATATGGGCTAAATCTTTATATCAATTTTTTTTATTAATAATATTATTTAGAAAACCTGGAAATTAATAACAAAAATTTCAAAATTAATATTATTTGTATAATATAATATTACATAACAACGAATATAAACGAAATTAATAATAAATATGACATCATTAAAAAGTCCTGCATATACATTAGTCGATAGCGATTTATTAAAATCATGCATAAATGGGCATGATGCTGAAAAAACAGTATTATTTATTACAACGCATGGTGAAATTATAACAAGCGACCCAGTTACGTTCGCGCCAAGTGACACACAATTGGCTATGTTATATTCTGGTGTTCCAATAACTGTCAATTATTCTCACCAAAGTGTAAACGACCAAGTATTAGAAGTTTTAGACGACGGACATTTCGATGCTATACAACGTATAACAGCAATACAACACGTTAAAAATGAGCTACAAGCAATGTCAACCATTATGAGAGAGCGCGATACAATGCATACTTCAGAACGAAATTCTTCCGTTGATGAACAGGCAAAAGATAGTTGGCGAAGCCATTATTTCTCACAAGCTTTCCCATTCACAAAGATACCAGAAATTTTATCATCATCACCTTTATCAGAATTATCGAAAATCGACCATCCGAATAAGCGTTATACGTTACGAACATACAGTGATACAAGACCAGAAGACGCTGACGACAATAAACCAGCGCATGCACTGGATTCCCTTGAAAAGAGGGGTAGACTGGGTTCAAAAGCACAATACGATGATCCAAAAGATGCTGAAGTCGCGCATGGAGATTTTGAATTCAAAATGAATTTATTTGTGCCAGTAACAAGTTTTGTGACTTTTGATAAAGATATTCGGTCGATAAAAGGTGTACATATAATTACCAAAGATAATGCTAAACAAATGTTACCCGGCACCGTTAAACCGGAAACAGTATTTGGTCAGGGGGCTAAACATGTTTTAAACCCTGATTTAGAGGATTGCATTTTAGATAATTGGAGCATTATTTTGTTACCATGTGGCAACCTCGAAAGTAAAGAAGAGCGTGCCTATGCAATGCTCCCATATCGTTTTTATACTCTAAGTGGTAATAACTGCGTCGTTTTCGACTTGTGGCATTTGTTATGTTATCAAGGGCCTAATTCTTATTCTCAAAATGGTCTTTCTATGACGACTACACGCGACTATATGGATTTATTAAATCGCTTGAATATACAATTTGTAATGGGTGTCGACCTAACGTGCAACGTTATTGGCACAAAAGAAGGCGGTTGGCCATCTTTTACACTTAAACAATTAAATGCAGACCATGCTTTCCAAGAACATTTTTTTGACTGGGTTACAACTCGTCATTCTATAAGGTTATCAGAAGATTACTTACCACATTTATATGCATGTAAAGTAGAATTAAACAACTGTATTAATTTTATCGAAGACCATACAGCAAATCAAGTTTTGGAAAGCCTTCACCCACATATCGTTTTTTCCCATACTGTTGCGTATAGGGGTAGTTCCAGTTTTATTGAAACATATAGGGCATTATCAAACTTTACTAAAGCATTAATGGATCATAGACAAGGGGATCATCAATATCTCTGTTTAACAACTACTCCTGGACATATGAGCACAGCTGGTTCTAAAGCAGGTGATAGACTTGAAACAAAGGTATTAGGAGATCGCGATATTGAACAATTCGATAGACTTATTAAACACCCTTATAATGAAAGGAACTTAAAACCACGCGACATTGAGGATTTGCAGAGGTTTTTAATAGAAACCGGCATTCGATTCGATTTTACACCCGTTAAGAAGGGAGAAATTGACACGGCGAAATATAAAAAAATATCAGACCACATTGAAGAAGAAGCCAGGACGTATGGTGGTGTAGCATCTAAGGCATATCGTTTAGACGAACGTGCGAAAGAGGCGACACGAGATCTTCAATTACAACTTCAAAGGGCTTCTGGAGAAGTGCATGGAGGTCCTGCTCTATTGACTGGTATAACACCAGACCAAGAGCGGGATGCTGTGGCCAAGATACTGGCAGACATAGCTGCGGCTAAAACGAGGCGACAAGCCGTCTTGAAAGCACGGCAAGACGTTATAAAGCGGTGGAGAGAAGCATTGAGGCCTCTACCACCTGGCAAAAAAGGCGGATCAAGAAATAAACGAAAAACCCGACGCCATCGATTAAATAAGAGACTTAGCAAACGGTCTGGAAATGGAACATCTCGAAGAAATCATAAATCGAGGAAGCGTGCACACACTCGCCGAAGGCGATGATTTTTTAATTACCAATCAATTAAATTAACAGATCAAAGAATATGATTAATGAATATTATATAAACTTATACTTATAATTTTCATTACAATCTATCCGACTAATAAAAAAAATGAATCAACAACGCGTTAAATACAAGACCCTCATTATTGTCGAATCACCGTCCAAGTGCAGAACCATAGAGAAGCTGCTCGGACCCGGATACATGTGCGTCGCAAGTTGCGGCCACATTCGCGAAATATCCGACGGATTAACCGGTCTTCATTTGGATACCATTTTATCCGACCCTGAATGGATGCCATCGTATACCACAATTACTAAAAAGTTGCACCACGTTCGAACCATAAAAGCCGCAATATCGGAATGCAATGGAATCATTCTGCTCGGAACTGATGCAGATAGAGAAGGCGAGGCGATTGCATGGCACATTTGCGAGCATTTCGCCCTGCCAGTGAAAACGACACCGCGTATCACGTTTAATGAAATCACGCAAACCGCACTGGAACGCGCAATACGAAATCCGCGAGTCATTGATATGCAACTGGTGCGCGCGCAACAGGCGAGGCAAGTGCTCGACTTGATGATAGGATACAAAATAACACCGCTTCTCTGGAAATCGGGTTCATCAATTCCGAATAAAAACAAAAAGCAAATACTTTCGGCCGGTCGGTGTCAGACTCCAGCACTTCGTCTCGTTTATGACAATGATATTGAAAATCGCGCGCTATCCCTCCATCCCAAATATTACTATAACTGCGTTGCATATTTTACGAGTCATAATATCCGATTCTCTCTTTCTCGCGATTTGGAAGTTGACGAGATTGAACCGTTCCTGAAGTTTTATACGAATGTAACTGGCGGCAATATACAACACGCGTTTGAAGTAGACCCTGACATTGTGAGGATGACGCAACCGGCACCCTCTCCACTGAAAACGAGCACGCTCCAGCAACTTGCGAATTCCAATTACGGTATGACATCATCCGAAACAATGGAAAGTGCACAACTGCTGTATGAACGCGGACTCATCACCTACCATCGAACGGATGTTACCCAACTTAGTGAAGAGTTTCAGGGTAAGGCATTACAATATATCGAGAGAAAGTGGGGTAAAGAATATGTTACGAATGTTTCACAGTCGCCAGTTCCGCCTCTGCACGCACATGCACATGAAGCCATTCGTCCGATTGACGTAACACTCACTGTAGATAAAATTAAAATCATTTCAAGGTCTTCAGGAGGAGATGATATAACTAAAAACGAATGCCGTATATATCACTTGGTATGGATGCGCGCAGTTCAAAGCTGCATGCGTCCCGCAATGTGTGATAAGTTAACCGCCCGAATTCGGGCGTTATCGGGAATAGAATCAGTATATGAATATACGCACAATGCGTTTCGCCCCGTATTCGCAGGATGGAGGGCATGCGAACTATCGGACGGTGCAAGTGCAAGAGAACAAGATATATCTGCTCGAGACTATGCCGACATACATGACAACGAAGACAAAGACAAGGAAAAAGGAGATAATCCGTTCGAGTTCACATTTACAACCAATACGACAAATAATAAATCATATTTTGATTTTTTAATGGCGATGAAGCCCGGTTCTCTGCTTCCATATAATAGCATTTCGTGTATTACCAAACTGCGTAATGGACCCAAGCATTACACTGAAGGTGGCTTAATAAAACGAATGGAAGAGCTGGGGATAGGTCGACCATCCACATTCGCATCCATTATGCATACATTAAGAAAACGCGAATTCGTGGTAAAGCGGGATATTATCCGCAATATTGGAACGCATTTCGATTGCGTGAATTACGCCATTAAACCCGGCGGCGAAGTAAGCGCTGTTGGGCCGAAAATATTGCATGGAACTAACAATGACAACACTGCATACGAATTCGGAACGGAACGAAATAAACTGCAACTTACCGACGAGGGGCGAATGGTGATAGAGACGTTGATTCCGCGCTGTGACAGCTTGTTTGCATATGATTATACTACGAAAATGGAATGTGTTCTGGACGAGATTGTTACCGGTGGTGCCGGAGATGGGTCCATTAACTGTAACTGGCGCGATATATGCAGAACGTGTTTGCGCGATATAGATGCAGTTATCACAGAACACTCTAACCTAAATGAGGCTTCTTCCGGTATTGATGTTGCGAAAAGCCATGATGGGGGTAATGTTAGCGGAGTGCTGCGCACCATCAACAAGTATGCATCCGTTAGGGATGGCAAGTATGGCGCATACATTTTCTATAAGCCACCCAAATATAAAAAACCGAAATTTGTTTCACTCAAAGGGTTTCCACATAATGCGTTGAAATGCGAAGATACAGTATTGGTTGAATGGATTGAGGAACATCCGTAAAATATTATAATATTATATATATATTGCTCCACTACAATTAGATGCATTGCCCGCCGCAGGTAAAAAAAAGCGCCATCAAGAAGATAAATATAATTATTTTATATTAAATAAATTATAATTTAATAAATTATATTAATAATATAATATATGATGTCTATATGTCTTTTAAAATTAGAACCGAAGGTAGGAGATACGGTGTAGCGGAGGATACTGTAAACGTTACAAATATTATTGTTGGGTTTACATTCTATAGAAACAGCCCCCAAATAATAGATGTTGATATCGAAAGTCATATCCGACTTCCAGGAGGAACAAGTGGTGTATTTTCAAGTGACACACTTATCAATTCACCAACATTTTACGCCGGAAATAGCTACAGAATAACATCCACTGGAATTGATACATGCACCGTTTCAAATATAGGTTATTCTGCTCCAGCTTCCGCGGCAAGTCTTGATTATTTAATAAGTAATGCCGACTTAGATGACGTTTTTAAAGTATTAAATATACCATGGGATACAACGTTTTTGGGTAGAACCTACAAAGGAAACGAAGTTTTTATATCCACAAACACATATTTAACATTTGGAACAAATGCAGGATCTGGAACAATTGGTGTAAGTGCCAATAACCCACCCTTTCCTAAGTTGGTTATAGGAAATGCCGACAACCGAATGACTCTTATAAAATCGAGTTATTATTATAACGATTATGTTACCGTTGTGGCTCCAGTATTAGGAGCTTTCGATATGACAAAAACTTGGGGGGATTCTCCATTTACCATAACACAACCCAGTTCTAATAATACTTCTGGTGGATTTACATATACTGTTACTTCAGGGTCTGATGTAATTAGTATATCATGGACTACCATAACAATTTTAAGGGCGGGTTCTGCAACAGTTCAAGCGACACAATCAGCTGTTTCTGGTTCTTATCTCGAAGCCACAAAATTAGCAACCATAACCATCAATAAAGCAACTGATTCATTAACTGCTTCAAAATCGACGTTCATCCAAAAGTTCGTTCCCAGTGGAAGTGTTAACTTTGATGTAATTTCTTCAAATGCCGGTATCGTTGCCAGGACATACGAATCGAACGACTTGTCCGTAATTACCATACCTACATCATCATCTCCTTTCGCTGCACTAATAGGTCCCGGAAAAACAACCATAAAAGTGACTCAACCCGAAACAACCAATTATACTCAAGTCGTTAATAATAGTCTTATCACAATTATCATTGTAGGGCCAAACCGAACTTATACTTCCGACGACATGACGGCCATCGATTTTAGTTCGACCAACTTATCAGGAACAATATTTTCAAATTGTAATTTGACTGGCGCAAACTTGTTTGGCGCGACATTTAGCGCATCAACTGACTTAAGAACTTCAACACTTACGTCGCTAATGTCGGGGCGAATCATCGGCACAACTTCGTTGTTGCCCGTAGGGTATAAGATGATATAAAAGATAATAAAATGAATATAAAATGATTACACATAGACATATTAATTACAATCAAATTACAACCGCGTAAAATAGATGATTATCGCAGTGGATGCACGCGAAACTGCGCTGATTGACGAGTTGCGGGATAATCCGGTAAAAACCATGACGGAATATGCGGCATCCGCGCAGGCAAGAAAGTGTTACATTAGCCTCGATGGCGACGATTCTGTGTGTTCTGCTCCAACATCCACACAGGATGATGTAAAAATTCCATTAATTTGCAAGCACGCTAACCATTCGCTGGTGCGCGAGAGAATGGCAATTGGAGATACTATTTTACGAACAAATGCTGGCGCGGATATAATGCTTATCGAGCGAAAAACACTGGCTGATTTTGCAGCCAGTATCCGTGATGGACGGTATAAAGAGCAATCGTTCCGGCTCGACCGTCACTGCGAACTTGCTAACCATAATATTGTTTATGTGATTGAAGGTGATATTTCCAAATACGTGGACCGAACCAAGGGTGGAAACATCATATCCAGAAAAGCGTTGTATAGCGCAATGTTTAGCATGCTGTACTGCAAAGGATTCTCGGTCATTCGCACGCAGAACATCCGCGAAACAGCGGATCTTATCCTGAATTTTGCAGATAAATACGATTTATTAACGGAACCTGCCCGCAGACCGTATTATGGACCTAATATAATAACCAATCAGTCACACGAAGAATTGCCGCTAAAACAGAAACAACTGGATTCTAATGCCGCTGCCGATTATGCGGAGGTGTTTAAACACAAAGAGCGCTCATCTCAAATTACTCCAGATAATATTGGAGAGATTATGATAAGTGCCGTCCCGTGCGTTAGTGCCAAAACGGCAGCCACCATTATGTGTGAATTCAAGACGATGACGAACTTAATTGAATGCATGAAGCGCGACCGATCATGTTTGGACGGGCTGTATAATATGTCCCAAACCGGAAGCAAGAGAAAATTAAGTAAAATATGCGTTGATAATTTATTTAAATTTCTAATTGGATAGTATATAAGTATTATAGTATTATAAGTATACCAGTATAAGAAATAATTAAAATATAAAATAAAATAAAATGCTTTCGGAAATAACAATTATTGTTGGCGTTCTACTTGCAGTTCTGATAGGGTATTACATTACTTCGAGCAGCGTTATGTTTCTTGAAGGTATGACCGACCCTGAAAAAAAAAGCGGCGGCGGTGGCGCGAGTGGAGATGTCGTTGATATAGTTACGATTGCAAAAAAACAGACCGAACTAACGAAAGTGGCGATTAGTGGGCTGAATATTAAAGAGCACCGGTCGCATTATGGCACCATTAATGACCAGTTGGAGCAATGGGTATCTGCCAAAATGGTAGACCAATCAAAACTACTTTCTCATAAATTGGGCTCAAATGCCGATATGGGTGAAATAATGAAACTGATGACGGATATGAACACGATGAAGGGGTTCAAGGTCGCGTTAGATGACTGCGCGAAATTCGTAGACTCGCATTAGAATTAGAAACCATCGTGCGCAAGTATAGAATAATAACTAACTATTGCAAAAAACAAATAAATATTATTTCGACATATATATTAACCAAATTATCTATATCGAAATATCGAAATTGAATGAAATGACAACGCCACCACAAAAAGAAATACTTTTTTCATACAAGCTTTATAATTGTGAATATTGTTCATTCCACACAAATAATAAAAAGGATTATGAAAAACATTTGCTTACAAATAAACATTATAAGGCATACCACATTGCAATATGCGAGTGCTGTGCAGCGACGACCGGCATGATGTCACATTCACCACATGCGTTTTCGTTACAACAACAACAACAACAACCATTGCAACTGCAACCACCACAATCACTCATTACTGAGCGAAATGAAGATCATGACGCACCGCCAACATTCACAATTCCTCCTAATTCCGGTTCTGGCATTCGACCTGTCAGCACAACTATTTCTCGAAAGCGCGAACCATCCGCGTCCACACAAATGCAGCTTGTGGTATCCGGATCCGGGAATATGAATATGATCACGACTGCGACGGCGAGTGGGACGACGAGCGATGACCAACCCCAACAATACTTGTGCCTGTGTGGACGAAAATACAAGAACTCATATGGATTAAAGTATCATAAGAAAAAGTGCGCCATTATTACGCCAGAAATTGTCATGAATATGGTTCATGATAATCAGGAACTGCGCAATATCATCGTTGCACAGAACAAACTCATGATGGAACACACGCACGCGTTTCAACAGCATCTCACGGATCTTATACCTAAATTAGGGGGTGCGCAAGTTGCAAACACCACAACCAATACCACCACCATCAATCACAATCATAATACTCAAAACACATTCAATCTCAATATATTTTTGAATGAAAAGTGCAAGGACGCCTGGAATATGAGCGATTTTATTAATTCTCTGCAGGTCACTCTGGATGATTTGTTAGTTACACGGGAGCGAGGCATTGGCGAAAGCATCGGACGCATACTGGTTCAAGGGCTTAGCACACTGGATGTGTATAAACGCCCGATACATTGCACCGACTTGAAGCGGGATACCATGTATGTGAAGGACAAGGAAGTGTGGGAACGAGACGAGCAAAATGCGAAAATAAAGAGCGCGATCGACCAGTTGTCATACAAGCAAATCATCACAGTTGACGACTGGAAGCAGTCTCAACCGGATATTGCAAACAATGACGATTTACAGATGAAATACAATACGATACTACTAAAGGTCCTTACTGACCCAGACGAAAAGGATGCGCGTAAAATAATTAAAAGTATTGGAAAGGAAACATCACTTGACAAAGATCGCGTATTACACATCTCATGAACCCCCGCCCCACCACTGAAAAAAAATTGAAATGGTTTCCAAACGTTTGTATAGTAAGGCAGCGATTCAAATCAAGCAATACACGAACAGACAATGGCAGCAACAACAATGACCTCTACCCAATTCGGTTGGAACAAATTCGCTTCGACTCTCATCCAGCGCGAACGTGCCATGGAATTGGCACACAACACGGGCGAACAACTTCATCAAGACTCCGACGATTCTGACGGTTCAAAATCGACCAACGCGCGAGCTTCTCGAGCCCTCAAACAAAAGCATTCAAAACAAAATGGCACCGCGAAGAACGTGAAGTGGTCGAAAATCATCATCATCTCGTCAGACGAACAATCCACCGAGGAACCAATCGCATTCGGCGAACCCAAGAAGGCCAAAACGCGAGCACAGCGACGTGCAATCGAGGAAATTCCGGAGCCGGCTGTGCCTCTCCAGAAAGAGACTCGACGCGAACGGCGCAGCGAATACTGGGTCATGCGCGACGACAAGCGCAGAAGCAGCGCAAGGGCAATGAAGACCATGGAGCCAACGGATTGAATCATCCACCCCATCCACTCGTCGAGATGCCGACGTTAACTGTATCAACGGAATCGCGCAGGGGAGCGCGAAGGCAGTTGAATCGATATCAATAGCCAATTCCGGCGTCGATGGCCAAGGTGAATCGAAATCTCCTTGATGTATGATCGACTTTTTTTACTGTGTTTGTGTGTCATAAATTTGTCACACGTAGTTCAATTGAATTATTTCAACGAGCCTTTTAGCGTTTATATTTTCATTACGCTTCTCCGAGACACGGTTTTGGGGTTTTTTTTTGAGCTTATGGTCTCAAACTCACAAAATGTTGGCAATAATTTCATTGCGAACATTTTGACGCACTTATAAATCACACGCTTCTCCGAGACACGGTTTTGGGGTTTTTTTTTGAGGAGACCCTTGACACAAAAAATGGACGTAAAAATATTACCATTTTTTTATATTTTTATTTGTTACGATAAATGCACTCGCGGTTATAATTTAAATTTCGTGAATTTTCCCTTGGAGACCCATGAAGGGAAAAAACACGATGCATTTTCGAGCACATGATTACCATTTATGGTCTCATAAAAAAATGCGATTTTTTGATATTTTTTTTCAGTCTGCAAAATTTTTGTTCAGTCTAAAAAACCCCAAGCACATTTCGAAGAGCCTGAGCTTTGATGGTGTCTTTTTTTTCGGCGCTAAAAAAAAACCAAAAAAAGTTTTGCAAAATGCAAAATTGGGGTTTTTTTGGACATGGTCGGCCGGTTTTTGCAAAAAAGTGCAAAAAAGTGATTTTCCTACTAAACGCTCTCATTTCCGGAAATAAAGTTTTCGATTTGTTACGATAAAAAAAAAATATTTTTTCGCAAAACTTTTTTCGGGTTTTCATTTTTGGACATTTATTTTTGTCCATTTTCAGGATCCTCAGAAAAGTTTTGGAATTATGGATTTTACGTATTTTGGATTTTGATGTTTTCAAAAGTCTTCAAATGCAATTATTGCAAGTTCATCATTCCAAAGACCTGGAGGTGTGTCAACTAATCTGAAAGGTAACCCAGTCCTTTCTAATGCAGTCTGAATTGTATTTTCTTCACGTGTAAGTTTATCATCATCCATATCACCCTTCAATTTTTTAGGAAATGGGGTGTTATTAAATAAATTAAATCCAAGAATGTGTGTTTTGTTTATATATTTATCCCTCTTTTTATCTAATAGATGTTGTGTTATTTCTGACTTACACATATTGTGAAATACATTATCAACATAATTAGGATATGAAATGTTTCTTCTGCCATATAATTTAATTAACATATTCATCAATTGTGTTTTTGTAGGTTCATTTATTTCATGTTCTGTAAAGAAATATAATTGAAATATCTGTAATTCACCACCATTTTGTGCATGACGGGTCTTCTTCTTCCTTTTTAAACTTTTCCTTCGAATACGATTCTTAATCTTTTTTTGTTTTGATGATTTCGATTTCATTAGATAATTTTCATTATACATCTAAATAATATTATATAATTTAGATATTTATGTGTTTCGTGTTAACTTAATACAATGTAAAGCACACGTCAATGTGTGCCAGAACCGACGCATCAAATACGTTTCGCGTATTTATCTTTGGAATACCGACATGTTCCAAGCACCGATATGTCTGCGCACACGCAGTTATAACCAGCGACGATGCGGGTATTTTAATTTCGATTGGGGTCGGTGAAACCGGAATAGAAATATTAATCGACCCAGAATCCAGTGCGCGTTGCACAGAAGTTCGAACGTTGATTGTCATGTTATTGTTTTCATCAATGTAAATATGGTCTGGCATGTCCTGAATAATGCAACGAACAATGAGCTCGCGTTCACCCGATAGAGGGTAATATATCTCGTTATGCCAAAGCGGAACCATGAAATGTTGACCGTCGTATTCCAAACGATACACTTTTTTATTGAATAAGTCCGATAGGGTCGGGTTCAGGATTACAACGTCATCGGCTTTCATTTTTTCTGCGACAATTGCTCGCATTCTCTCCAAATCTTCAGGCCGAAGATATAGAATGTCGGCATACTCGTGCATGAACTCATATGTGCTGATTGCGGTTTGTTTATCCAGAGTTGCCAACAGCTTGTCGTAATTTGTAGCAACGATGTTGAGAAGCGCTTCTTCCACATTGAAACTGTTACAATTGTCATTAAACATTGAGCGCACGAAAAATAGGAAGAAATCCCGATACGAAGTCATTTGATCGGATGCGACATCACTTGCATCATAACCGTTGTCACCATTTAACAATGTAATATACGCACTGTTAATCTGTTGAAATCGTGCAGTGGATTCCGGCGAATTACCGTTCTTATCAGGATGATGTTTGAGAGATTCCAATCGATATTGTTTGACCAGCACCTCCTTTGTGAAACCGGGTTCGAGTCCAAGCACCAATAATGCAGTCACACGATTCATTCCACCTTGTTGTCTACTTGCAGCGCCTTCAAATGCTGTTCCTTTATAATTTGTAACGTCCTAACGTGATTTATTAACATAAACATGAAACGCTCTAAATGGTATATGGGTCTATAATTGTTATTGTAAAGGTGCAGAAAGTTGTATGTGGTTGTCATAATATCGGTTATTATGCGCTGATCGACCGGTCCATCAAACGAATTCTTGATGTGATGTAAAATACCGTTCAGGATGTACCATATGCAGTTGTATATATCAATATCGCATATAAGGATATCATATAGCAGGTCCCTGAACTCCAAAAACACGATGGTGTCTGGATTAAGTACAGAGTGCAGGATTCGTGAGCATATTATAACGTGAGCCGGAGAAATTGCAGTATCGGTTATGGTTTTTTTATCGGTGACTGGGTCTGTCTGGGTGACGGTGCGATTTGTGCGAAGACTTTTTATGTTTGTTATCATAGAAAGCGTGTCGGTGCCAATAATAAGGGGTCGTTGCGAATTGGACGTCGTCGTAAGAGGACCCGTTGGAACGGATAAAAATGATGCCAGACATCGCTTGTATGCCGCTGCAGACGGTCGCTTCAAGTGGATGATTTCGCAACAATTTACAATATTGCTTGATATGAAGCTGATATTATCTGTAATGATAACGAATGATATGTGTATGCGTGGGTTGTTACATCGAATATAGCTGTAAAACACGTCAAGTAGTTCGCCGTGTATGTTGTGAAAGTTCTTGCACATGATTATTCCATGCATTGAGGGTCGCGCGGCGACAACGTCAATGATTTGCGTGTATATTTCGTTCCATAAAAGTTTGGAATTGCAGCCAAGCATCGCCATATTCACTTCAAAGTGAATGTCGCTCATTTTGATGTATACTGGGTCATTATTGAACGTTATCGGCATGCGCTTCTCGTATTTCAGTTCCGAGGGACTGTATTTTTTAATGGCTACGAGTGCCTGCGTATATTTTCCGACCCCAGGCGGGCCGTATAATATGGTGTTTAGCATTTTGGACGCGGGATATCTGGCGAACAATGGAACCAAGTTTGGGTGCAAATTGAACCGTTTGTAAGCCGTGAGATACTCGTCGAAATGGTCCTCCAAAAATTTCATTGTTTGGTTTAATTATTATACAGTATACAGTATGCAGTATGTATTATGTATTATGTATTATATGTATTATGTAATGGTAATCAAGTATTTATTTACTTTTTACGCATAAGATGAATCTAATAGTATGTAGTATAAGTATATAAAATCATTGCCACGTTAGTGAATAGTTTGAATTAATAAAAAAAATGAATATATTAGTAATAGACCCCGACCAATACAGAGGGGATGTTGTGCACTTTACAGAACGCGTATTTAGTGCATCCAATGAAAGTGCGTTTAGTCGCATTTCGCAGTGCGATGGTTGTGTTATGATTACCGGTATGAGTGTGCTACTTCAACTTTCGAATGTCGATAATGTCGACAGGACGTGTAGAGGTGGTCCGTGCAGAACCATTGCAAGTTATAGCAAGAAAAATGCGTATAACTTGGAAATTACCCGAAACGTGCAGTATATAGAACAAGATATTCTCAAGCAGTATGGACGAACGTTTGACGTTCTTGACAAGTCGGTGTGTTTGAATGTTTCTGAATCGTTGACGCGCGGAAAAATAAAAATAGCAAATTGTGGTAATGGAGTAGGCGGAGGAGGAAGTGGAGACAACGACGGTCGAGACGATTATGAATATGATAGAGACCGAGACCATCAATACACCGATACCGGCGATATTGATGGTGATAATGACGAAGGTTACAATGACGAAACAAGTGATAAAATGGATGAATCTCAGTCACAAAGACGTATATCAAATATAGTATTAAAAATATCGGGCATATGGGAAACTGAATTCGAATATGGATTAACATATAAATATTATTATTGATTTTGCGAATAATGTAAAAAAATTGAATCAATTTTAAGGCGAATATACTATGAGGTAGATTATTGATCAAAGCAATACCAGAATACAAATGTCCGACAGTCCAAGTCCATCGCCATCATCGTCTTCGTCTTCGTCGTCGGCGTCGTCATCGTCACGTTCGATCTCGCCGTATCCAGTTTTACCTGTTTCTCCCCAATTTTGTCGCGAACCTCGAGCTGGCGTAGAGGAATTACTGCCGTTGCGGATACTGATAGCGGCAGTATGGATACTTGTTCTTCCCAGTTTCGTCACAATGGCTGCAGTAGTGCAAGGGTGTCTTTATTTCATTGCAAACATCGCCGGTTGTATCGCGTTGACTGGTATTTTCATGACACTGACATTTCCAGTTGTCTATGCCATCTTCCCCAGGCAGATCCAAGATTTCAGGTTTGTTTCTCTGTGCCCCATCATTGAAGTCATATTAGTCGAAATCGACAAATTCTTGGATAGTTCGAAACGCGTTGCAGCAGACAAATTGAACTGGATATGATTAGCGCCGCGTGACATGTGACCCGCGTGACATGTGACCATGCCGCGTATTAATATGTAATGCAAAAATAAAAATATACGAAAAACATGATGACCCATTTCAATCCAGTTGGATTTTTTTTGACACAAATTATAAATTATAATAAAATTAAATATAAGCGATTATTAATAAACTAAATATATAAGTAATATAAAAATGAAAACATATAAAAAAAATATTATAAAAAAAAAACGAACATTAAAAAAATGGGGAGGATCTCGTCATGATCCTAACGAGCTTGGGGGTGATGCTCCTGATGCTCCTGATGCTCCTGATGCTGTTGCGCCGGTTGCTGTCTTGACTGCTGAACAACGATACGCTCGAACACAACAACTTGCTGCTCGAGCACAACAACTTGCTGCTCGAGCACAACAAATTGCTGATCAAAATGCTGAAAGACATCGTCTTGTTGTTGCTAATTTTAATGCTGCTCTCGCCCAATTGCAGCAGCAGCCTGCGGCTCCTCCTTTCCGACAAGCAAATTTCGCAGACAGTCCTGCTGCTCGAGACGCGCGGCTTGCTGCTCGAGACGCGTGGATTGCTGATCGAGACGCGCTGCTTGCTGCTCGAGACGCGCAATATGCTGAAATTGCTGAAAGATCGCGTGCTGCTGCTGCAGAAGCAACTGCTGCTGCTGCTGCTGCTGCGGCTCTTAATGCTGGTCCTGCTGCTCCTGATGCTGTTGCACCGGTTGCTGTCTTGACTGCTGAACAACGATACGCTCGATCACGAGACGCGCGGCTTGCTGCTCGAGACGCACGGCTTGCTAATCGAGACGAGCGGCTTGCTGATCGAGACGCGCAATATGCTCAAATTGCTGCAAGATCGCGTGCTGCTGCTGCTCCTGCTGCTGCGGCTCTTAATGCTGGTCCGCGGCTTGGTGATCGAGACGCGCAATATGCTCCTGCTGCTCGCGTCGATCCGGTTGTATCCCCGACCGGCGCTCTGCAAGGTAATATGTATTATAACCCAAATGGTTTACCCGCACCACATTTTCGAATTAGTGAAAGTCAGTTAGATCCCACTTCCCAATATATGAATTTGATAGAATTGGAAGAACAAAATGTATTGGATAGTTTGAAGGCAGATACAGGCAATTTTGCATTTAACATACTCGGTTCTTTTTATGTGATAACAGCACACGATTTGGTTCGTATAATGAACAACCCAGACGCTATCAAGTACGAGTGTAGAGATATACATGATTTTTCGAGTAGCGGGTTGAATGAGATTTCAAGAAGTGCTATGAAAGATGTTCCGTATTTATCTATCAGCTTTTTCACCCAAATACAGGGCCTGGTATCATTTTTTGATTTATGGCATATTATTTTTTCACAGCAACAGCCAAAACCACGAGCATATGAACTTGTAGAAACGCAACGCGGCCGCATGGTAAGCACCGCCTCTCATAATTTCTTATTTGGTTCTGGAGCGGCAGGTGAACGAGCGGTTTCGGCGGCGCATTGCCAGGCTGGCCAACCACTTACACCCGTGTATGAATTTCGCATATTACCGATAATCACGCATTCGAGAGCGGTGACCACATTACAACGTGTCGTAAGGGGTCATCAGTCGCGAAGAAGAAACCGTAGACGCCGATCGAATTCGCCACGGCGTGGTAGCGAGAGAAGCCGATCGAGTACGCCACGCCGATCGGCTTCGCCCGATGATGATAATTTATATGATATACGCCGTGATGGCGGCGGTAAAAAATGGAAACGCAGTATTCATATTTAATATTTTTATTTCAGCCATTCCTTTGTTATGACTGCATTAACAATTAAACAATTAACAATTTCTAATTACTTTCTACCCAACCTTGATTTCGAGTAAAATTACAATTAATTCTATTTATTAATAATATAATATAATAATATACATCATAACACATATCATAGGGAGTGGTGTTGGATTTAGTATTTGTATTTAATAAATTATATATAACTTAATTAAGCCGCGATAAACCATTTGGATTGTGAATATGTACACTCAGACAAACCGGCTCCGATACGATAATTTTTTAGATGGACCTATCGGGAACGGAAATGGGAACACAAAAGCAACAACAATAACAGGGGGGGCGACACAGAAGATATGGACGCACGGGCATCACAAACCGCGACGTAAGCCCGGGCGACGATTCACCGTGAGGCGAAAGCAACGCAACTGCAAGAGTAGCAACAGCAACAATAAGAGCAACAACATAACGTCATTACGTGATATAACGTTGAAAATACGTAAATTATACGATGATACAACCTCAGGAACAAATAATAATTTAATTTCAAGTTCAATTTCGCCCCCATTTAAACCCATCAATTATAAACGCACCCATAAATGGTGGAAAAATAAAAAGTTCAAGCATCAAATTGGAGGAACAGACTTCCTGGCCAACGAGATATCGGGAACGTTTACAGTAAGGGAACACCCTGACAGAGGTAACACATTTATTGTTGAGAAAAATAAAAATAGCACTGACTCTAATGTTACGGATTCACTGGACGCATCAGCGAAAGGTCATCTTGAACAAGACAAAGCTTCAACAGACGGTCAAGCAAAAGATGTAATCCTTGAACAACAAGCCCAAGTAGCAGCAGCAGCAGCGACAGGAAAAGAACAACCAACCGAACAGGAGCAAGCTGCTGAAGCCGCCGGAAAATTAGTAAATGGACAAATCAATGAACTACAACAAAAAGCAGAAGAAGCTACTGCAAGAGTTAGAGCTTCGGAAGCGAGTATCGCGAGACTTAAACAAGAAAAAGCGGTCGAAATAGCAGCACTTCGAGCCGAATATAAAATCAACTTGGAAAGAATTGAGGCTGAAAAAAATAAACTAACATCCAAACTTGGATCTGAAAGAGAAAACGCATTAAAAGCTAATACAGAAGCTGACCGTGCGAAGAAAGAAGCAGAAGCTGCGCGAGCTGCAAATTCTAAACAATCTGCCGCATTAGAAGAAGCCGCCAAAGCTGCAGAAGTTCTGGCTCGAGAGTCTCAATCCCAAGTTGTCGAAACACAAAGTAAACTACAAACATTAGAACTTAAACAAGCAAAATCGCTCGCTGAAATAGAACAACTTAAGGCACAAGCCGATAAAATTGCAACGCAAAAAGCAGAGCTTGAAGCTAAAACTGCCGCGCTTGGACTTAAGAATATCGAACTTGAAGATCAAAAGGCAGCAGCAGATGAAACCAGCATTAGATTACAAGCAGCCTTAAAAGAACAACAACAACAAGCAGCAGCAGCAGCAGC
>SXGQ01517746.1_pt1 | contig 18768 bp, 16 predicted proteins | sample 3178371 | NCBI WGS metagenome assembly SXGQ01 (sample SAMN11356859, study PRJNA531348) | freshwater metagenome | isolation source: freshwater sample F1-20 | place: China: Fuxian Lake, Yuxi | collected 2017-12-25 | reverse complement strand
CGTCGAGCAGCAGAATGTCGGGATTCTGAAGCAGCAAGCGGCAAAGGGCCACGCGACGGCGCTCACCGCCCGAAAGCACCGAAATGGGCGTTTCGCCGTCGGGCACCTGCAGGGCGTCCATTGCTCGGGCAAGCACCTGGTCCAGCTCCCACGCGTTGGTTGCATCAATTTTGTCCTGAAGTTCGGCCTGACGGGCCATCAGCTTGTCCATGGCGTCGGGGTTTTCGTACACCTCCGGAAGCCCAAACTGATCGTTGATTGAGTTATACTCTTCAAGCACCGCTACGGTTTCAGCCATGCCCTCTTTCACAATATCAATCACGGTCTTAGACTCATCGAGTTGGGGCTCCTGCTCGAGGAAGCCTATGCTGTAGCCGGGCGAATACACCACGTCGCCTTGGTAGCTTTTGTCGATGCCTGCAATGATCTTGAGCAAGGTGGACTTTCCCGAACCGTTCAGACCGATAATGCCGATTTTGGCCCCGTAAAAAAATCCGAGGTAAATGTCTTTGAGGATCGCTTTATTGTTGTTCGGGAGGATTTTACTTACCCCCGACATCGAGAAAATAACTTTCTTGTCGTCTGCCATGGTTAATGCGGATTGAACCCCAAATATCGGGATTATCTGCGGGCTGCCGCGGCATAATTAATGTACTTTAGCGGGCCATGCGGAATTTTCTATTCATCCTGGCACTGGCGGCTTGGCTACCCTGGGGCCGAGCGCAGCAGCGCGTGGTCTTTCAGGGCTACGTGACCGAAGAGCGGACCTCCGAACGAGTGCCCGACGTCATGATCGTCAACGCCCGCTCAGAAGAGCGAGTGGCTACCGACGCCAGCGGACGGTTCCGCGTCGAGGCACGGCTTAACGACACTTTGGTCTTCAGCCGACCGGGTTACGGCTACCGGTACTTGGTTGCGCGACAGGCCGACTCGGTCCGCGTGACCCTGCCCCCGCGCAATTTTTTGCTTCAGGAAGTTCCGGTGACCGCCTACAAATTGACCAGTAACCTTCCGCGCGAAATTGAGCTCAAAGAACCCGCTCGCCCCAGTGGCAGTGCGATCGTCGTGCCCAAACCGGCGCCGCCCACGCTCGCCAATCCGATTGACTTCCTGTACGACCAATTTGGCAATCGCCCCCGGCAGCTGCGAGAACTGGCCGCGCTCGTCGAATCAGATCAGTACCGCAACCAGCTCAGCGAGAGCCGCAACCGGGTGGCGCTATTTGAACTCACCGGACTCACTGAAGAAAAAATGGAGGAAGTGCTGCTCTTTTGCCGCTACAACCAAAATGCGATCCGCACCGCCACCGACTACGAGCTCTTGGTGAGCCTTGTGGCTTGCTACCAAGAATTTGAGCAGCGGCAGAGCCAGCAGCCTTAGCGGCTGTAGTTGGGGGACTCCTTGGTAATGGTCACGTCGTGCGGGTGGCTTTCGGCCACCCCAGCCGCGGTGATGCGCACAAACTTGGCGTTCTCCTGAAGGTTGGCGATAGTCGCGGCGCCGCAGTAGCCCATGCCGGCGCGCAATCCGCCCACGAACTGATACATAACTTCGTTGACGTGGCCTTTATAGGGAACCCTGCCCACAATGCCCTCTGGGACCAACTTTTTGACGTCATCCTCAACGTCTTGAAAGTAGCGGTCCTTCGAGCCTGCCTCCATGGCCTCGAGTGAGCCCATGCCGCGGTAGCTCTTGTATCGACGTCCGTCCAAAATGATGGTATCGCCTGGAGCTTCCTCCGTACCGGCGAACATCGAACCGAGCATGACGCTGTCGGCGCCCGCGGCGATGGCCTTGACGATATCTCCGGTGTATCGAATTCCACCGTCTGCGATTACGGGGACGCCCGATCCTTTGATGGCCTGTGCCACCGCCATGACCGCGCTCAGCTGCGGAACTCCCACGCCCGCCACCACCCGCGTGGTGCAGATGGAGCCGGGACCAATGCCGACTTTAACGGCGTCAGCGCCCGCCGCCACAAGGTACTTGGCGGCCTCCGCTGTGGCGATGTTGCCCACGACCACGTCGAGGTGCGGAAAAGCTTTTTTGATTTTTTGAAGCACGTCTACCACGCCGCGCGTGTGGCCATGGGCCGTGTCCACCACGATGGCGTCGACGTTGGCGTTGACTAGCTCGGCCACGCGGTCGAGCACGTCGCCGGTCACGCCTACGGCGGCCGCCACGCGCAGCCGGCCAAAGGCGTCAATGTTGCTGAAGGGCTTCGTGCGCTTTTTGCTGATGTCGCGGTACGTAATCAATCCCAACAGCGTACCGTCGACTTTGACCACCGGAAGCTTCTCGATCTTGTTGCGCTGCAAAATGACTTCGGCCTGCTCCATGGTGGTGTTTTCAGCGGCGGTGACCAGCCCTTCGGCGGTCATTACCTCGCCGACGTGGCGGCTGTCGTCGTGCTCAAAGCGCAGGTCGCGGTTGGTAATGATTCCAATCAGCTTCTTGGCCGCGTCTACCACCGGAATTCCGCCAATTCGGTATTCCGCCATCAGTTTCTTGGCCTCGCCAATCGTGGCGTCGGCGGTAAGCGTAACCGGATCGAGAATCATTCCTGATTCGGCGCGCTTCACTTTGCGCACCTCCATGGCTTGGCGTTCGGCCGTCAAATTCTTATGGAGTACCCCGATTCCTCCTTCCTGGGCCATAGCGATCGCCATCCCTGCTTCGGTGACCGTGTCCATTGCTGAAGAAACAATAGGAACCTTTAACTCAATGTTGCGGCTGAACCGAGATACCAAGCGCACGTCGCGCGGAAGCACTTCAGAAAAAGCGGGAACGAGAAGGACGTCGTCGTAGGTGAGGTACTCACCGAGAATTTTGGAGCCGAAGTCAGCCATAGCAACTTTAGATTAAGTTGCATGCAAAAATACGAAATCCTCCCCGAGGCCGGGGCGGATTCCGCAATAATTTATGAACCTATTTACTTAGTAGAGCAAATTCAGCGTGCCTCGGCGTTCCACAAGCTCACCCTCAATGCTACGGTAGCGCAACTGGTAGGTGTAGACACCCGTAGGTGCGTAGGAGCCGTTCAGCTTGCCGTCCCATCCTTTGGTTTCATCCTTAGTCTCGAAGACACGCTGTCCCCAGCGGTCGTAAATCTCGAGATTATAGCTGTTCGGGGTAACATACACTTGGGCGGGCTTCCACACGCGGTTAGCCGCCACGTCCGATTTCGGATTGAAGCTGTTTGGAATGAACACCCGCGGCTTGAACTCAGCCATCGCGGTAGTCGAGGTGGAGCGGAACACCGACCCGTCGGCATCACGGAACACGAGCGGATTCGGACCCTCAACCGCCACCACGCGGTAGGCCAGCAGTCCGCTGTAGTCGCCGAGCGGACGGGTATTGTCCAAGAAGAACGTGTCCTGAGTCGAACCGACAAGTTGGTAGCCGCCGGCGGGCTGCACCGCGCGGTACACCTCGTAGCGGTCCACTCCACCCATGTAGTCGCGGTACGGGTTCCACTTGAGGAAGTTGGTCAGGTTGTCTTGCTCGTCAACTTCGAGCACCATGGTGCGGCCGATGTTGGAGGCCGTGTCGATGTTTCCGCAGCTGTCGGTAGCCACAAAACGGTAGACATAGCGGTGGTCGTTCGGATTGGCGGTAAAGTCCTTGAAGCGGTACTCCCACGGACCGGTGATCGGTTTGGGCAGCAAACCGAGGGACTTGAAGGGCGCACCCAATTCGTCGGCTCGCTGCACGTCAAAGTGAACGATGTCGGCGTCTTTGTCGATGAAGCACACCAGCTCTACGCCGTTGTCGTCGCGCACGCTCGTCTTGGCCAGGTAGAGCAAGCGCGAGCGTTGAACTGCCAATGACGTAATGCACACCTTGTTCGACGAGGCAGTCTTCACCGTGGCCGTGTCAATGGCGCGCACGTACCAGCAGTAGGTCGTGCCGCTGCTCAGGTTGCGCATGCTGAAGGTCGAATCGTTACCGGACTTAATGCCCACTAAGGTCACGGTGGTTGCGCCTCCGTTCGGCGTCTCTTCCATCCAAATCTCGTACTGCTTGACGCCGCCGACACCCCATCCCTTGTAGGTGTTCCAACGCAAGCGCATGATTCCTTCGCAAGGGTCCATGTTCTCGCTGAGTACCATATTGTTTGCGGCGCGGACGAGCAGGTCGGAACTCATGTTTCCGCACGAGTCCGCCGAAATCACCTTATAATGGTCCTTCACACTTTCAATCGACCCCGGAATGAGGTACGGCAACGCCGTGCCCGGTTTGATGGTGTCAATCGGGCTCCACACGCCACCCGCGCCCAGTTTCAGTAGGTAGTAGTCTACGATGTCGTTGCTCGTGCCGGGAGTCCATGAAATCACGACTTGACCATTCACGACCGAAACGCTGTCGATCACGATGACGTCGGCATTCACCTGGTCCGAGTAGAAACCCGATTTGCTGGTGCTCACGCAGCCGGTAGCGGTGCGGATTTGGTACTCGAGGTTTTGACCGCATACGTTTACCGTGTCGCGGAAGTTGAGGTTGCTCGTCGTGTCAATCTTCTGCCACGCACCCGACGGTAAGCTGCGGCGCCAGATTTCAAATGGTTGACTGTAGCTCGTACGGGTGGTATTCCAGCTCAAGTCAGCAACATAGGAGTTGGTCGGAGGAAGCGAGTTGAGCGTAAGTCCCATCGTCTGCAGCGTATCACTCGGCACCGAAAGGTAGCTGCAGCCGCCCTTAGAGCGGACGTAGTAGTAGTTTGCTCCAGGCCCCGGTGTCAGGTCGGTGTAGGACAGCGAGCTGTAGTTTTTTACCGTGTCAATGGCGGTAAACGGCGTCGTCGGGCTCGTCGAATGGTATATGATGTAGGCGTCGAAGTTCATCCCTGTATCGGCGGGATAACCCCAGTTGATGCCCACGGTGCCGTTGGGGTTGACCGTCGCGCAGGCATTGGACATGTCCGGCGGCACCGGAATGGTCGAAACGACGTTGACCACGACCGACTTCACCGAAACCGCGGGTATGGGACAGAAGTTGTCCTGCATGCGCATCGCAAAGGTGTAGGAGTTCGTCGGGGAACCGCACTGAGTACCTTGGTAGGCAATGTGGTTGCACGAGGTCTGCCAGTTGAACAAAATTTCGTTGTTCAGCGGATTAGTGAGCGTAGTCTGCGGCGAAACCGGAACTACCGTGGCGCAGGGCGGATTAAGGCAGCCTGTATTCGCGTTGGATAGCGGCGTTCCAAACTGCCCCCCACTCGGACTAAACCCGATCGTTTGAGGTAAAAAGTTGGGCAAAAGCTGCGGATCCTGCGAGACCAGGTTGAAGCGCACGATTTGTCCCGCAAAGACGGTGGCCTCGTAGTACACGGTGTCGCCGTTAAGCACCACTGGGGTGATTTGCGGGAATCCCGGAATGTTGGTTACGGCGAGGGTAGGTGGCGTGTTGGGCGAACCGGTTGGTAAACTCGGACAGTTGCTCTTTATTGCCATCGGAATGTCGCGGAATACTTCGGCAATGAGCTGTCCGCAGCGGTAGGCTGAAACCTTTACTGACGTAGCAAACGATCCGCCCGCCGAAGGGTTTAGGGTAATGTTGCCCGTGATGTTATTAAGCTGCGCTGGCGTACCGCCGTTCGGCAGTGGACTCGTAGCCGAGTAAGGGGTTGTGTAAAGAATGGGCGTCCCTGACGTGGTCAGTGAGGGCGCCCAATCGTAGTAAATCGAATCGAGGTCGTCGTCAAAAGCAAACTGCGCGTAGGTGTATTCATATCCCGTACAAATAACCGACTTGGGCGGCTCCAAAAAGCGCGGAGACGAGTCGTAGCAGGGGTTGGCGTTTTGCTGGTTGCCGTTCACGCTGTACGGATACATCACGGCGCGCAAGAATAGGTTTTGCGAACCGGGATTTTGCAGGTTTGTCAAGGTATTGGGGCGGCAGCACAGCGAGTAGCTGAAGGTCCAGCCGGCCGCGGGAGGCGTGCCGTTGAGGTTGATGAAGGCCGACTCGTAGCGCGCTTCTTCGAGCGCACCTTCACCACTCGCCGAAACGTTGCACCGAATGGGCGACGGCGTCACGTAGCACGTAGGCGAAACGTCGGTATTGGTTCCCACTTGGGTTAACGTGATTGTTCCTGCGGGCGAATTGGAGTTGAGCGGAACGGTACCGCCGGGCAGGGTAGCGTTGCCGCTACCGCAGTCCCGATACAGAATCATGTAAAACTTAAACTTACCCGCGTTGGGACCCGTGGTAAAACACTTCCAAGTGATCTCACCGCCGTAGGCGTGGGTTGCGTCGGCGCGCTGAACCGCTCCAATGAGGAGGGCAGCGGCGAGCAAGAAACGTATCGTTCGCATCATAAGATACAAAGAAACCACAATTTAGGGTTCCGTTCCAAGCACTTTGCAAGCCGCACCTCGAGGTCGCGCCAACGACTTGTTCTGGTGAGCGTGTGCTTTAGACCTTCTTGTAGTCTCGCGAAATTACCAGCTTTTGAATCTCCGAGGTGCCCTCTCCAATCGTGCACAGCTTGGAGTCTCGAAAGAACTTCTCTGCGGGGTAGTCCTTGGTGTAACCATAGCCACCGTGCACCTGCACGCCGTCGGTCGCCACTTCTACGGCCGTTTCGCTCGCAAAAAGCTTTGCCATGGCAGACTCTTTAGTTACCTTCAATCCCTGATCCTTGAGCGAGCCCGCGTGGCGCGTCATCAGCTCGGAAGCATAGATTTTGGTGTTCATTTCGGCCAGTTTGAAGGCAATCCCTTGAAAGTCGCCAATGGGTTGCCCGAACTGCTCGCGCTCCCGGCTGTAGCGCACGGCCGCGCGGTGCGCACCCTTGGCGATGCCGAGGCTCAGAGCCGCAATCGAAATTCGACCCCCGTCGAGGATTTTCATCGATTGAATAAATCCTTCTCCAACCTGCCCAAGCACCTGGTCGTCAGGCACAAAGCAGCTGTCAAAAAACAATCCCGCGGTTTCGCTGGCGCGCATGCCTAGCTTGTTTTCTTTGCGTCCGCCCTGAAAGCCGGGCGTCCCCTTCTCGACCACAAAGGCGGTCATGCCGTGGCTGTCGCCCTTTTCGCCGGTGCGGGCGATGACCACCGCTACATCGCCGCTGATGGCATGGGTGATGAAGTTCTTACTGCCGTTGAGCACCCAGCCCCCGTCGCGGCGCACGGCGGTCGTGTTCATGCCTCCCGCATCGCTTCCGGTACCGGTTTCGGTGAGGCCCCAGGCCCCGATCCACTCGCCCGTGGCCAACTTGGGCAGCCAGCGGCGCTTTTGAGCGTCGGTTCCGAATTGATTAATGTGCTGCGTGCACAACGAATTGTGCGCGGCCACACTGAGGCCAATACTGCCGCAGACTTGAGCGATTTCGTCCACAATCGTGATGTACTCGGCATAACCCATTCCGGCCCCGCCGTATTCCGGGCTGACCAGGACGCCCAAAAATCCGAGTTGCCCCATCTCGTGAAACAATTCTTTGGGGAAGTACTGCGCCTCATCCCATTCCATAACGTGCGGAGCGATTCGCTGCGCCGCAAATTCAGCGGCCGAGGCGCGAATGAGTTCGAGTTCTTCAGAGTGCTGGGCTGATACGGGGTAATTCATCGTGGGTCAGTTGGGGGGGTGTTATCGTTTAAATACGGATCCGTTTCGGAGCTCGTACGCTGCTCCTGACTCGGGACAGGTGGCCGTTCCATGGGCATCAAACTCGAGCCGGTGGCCGAATTCGCTCATCCAGCCAACCTGCCGTGAAGGGTTGCCGACGACTAACGCATAGGCCGGCACGTCTTTGGTGACGACGGCGCCTGCGCCGATGAAGGCAAATTCGCCAATGTCGTGGCCGCAAACTATCGTGGCGTTCGCGCCAATGCTGGCTCCGCGTCCCACATGCGTAGTGGCATACTGGTCGCGACGGTTGACGGCGGAACGCGGGTTAATCACGTTGGTAAACACACAGCTCGGCCCTAAAAAAACGTCGTCGTCGCAGGTCACGCCCGTGTAGATGCTGACGTTGTTTTGCACCTTCACGTTTCGCCCGAGGCGCACCCCGGGAGAAACCACGACGTTTTGACCTAGGTTGCACTGCGGTCCCAGTTCCGCACCCGACATGACGTGCGAAAAATGCCAGATTTTAGAGCCGGCTCCAATGCGCGCTCCTTCGTCGACCACCGCCGTCGGGTGAACAAAAAAATCGGGTGCTTCCATGAGGTACGAAGGTAGGGCTTGCGCCGCCGGAGTGCTACCTTTGATTATGCATCAAAAAATATCGATCCTCGCGGTTTTCACTCTGGGCACTACCCTTTCGGCCTTGAGCTGGGGGCAAATCGGACACCGCGTCGTTGGTGAAATTGCCACGGCCCACCTCAAGCCCTGCGTCGAAAAGAAGGTTTTGGCCATTCTACAAGGCGAAAGCCTCGCCATGTGCTCCACCTGGATGGATGAAATCAAGTCCGACAAAACCTACGACCACTGGGACCCATGGCACTACTGCACCGTCGGCGACCACCAAACCTACGCCGAGGCCGGCACGCCCAGTCAAGGTGACATTTTAATGAAGCTCGATGAAATCACCCGCGAACTCGAAACCAAGAAATTCAAGCACGGCGGCGAGGCGGTGGCGTTGAAAATGCTCATCCACCTCTTGGGCGACCTGCACCAGCCCCTGCACGTAGGGCGCGGCGACGACAAAGGCGGAAACGATGTGAAGCTCAAGTACTTCGGCAAAAGCACCAACCTGCACCGCATTTGGGACAGCGACCTGATCGACGGACAGCAGCTTTCGTACACCGAATACAGCCAGCACCTGCTGCGCACAACCCCGCAGGACCGTGTCAAGCAGTACCAAAGCGGCACCTACCTCGATTGGGCCAACGAATCCAAAGTGCTTCGCATGGCCGGCATCTACCCCGCGGCGGGCGTCGAAAACTTGAGCTACGAGTACGGATACCAAAACTACCCGCGCCTCGAGGAGCGATTGGTCCAGGCTGGAATTCGCCTGGCCATGATCTTGAACCGCATTTACGCATGCTGAACCGCAAAAGCGTGTATGCCCTGCACGCGCTGCAGCACTTAGCGCGGAACCCCGACGAACGCTTTTCCACCGCGCGCCTCGCCGAAGCCTGCGCGACTCCGCGCCGTTTTTTGGAGCACATCTTGGGGGCCCTGCGCGAAGCCGGCCTGCTCCATGCTGAACCGGGTCGAAACGGAGGCTACCAGCTCGCCCTCCCCGCAGCTGAAGTTTCGCTGGCCGACATTTTGCGGGTGGTCGAAGGCCCAATCGCCCTACTCCCCTGCGCTTCCCACCGCTACTACGAACCCTGCACCGAATGCCCGACGCCCCAGGCCTGCGCCCTTCAAGACGCTTTGGTCCAAGTCCGCAACGAAACCGTGCGCGCCCTTAAGTCCATCAGCTTGGACGACCTCTTGAAGCGCGAACACGAATTGTCGTCGGAACAGCGGGGCATCCTTCGGCCCACCCCCTACCTTCGCACCCCATGATGAACCGAGAGATTCCGCCGGTATACGGCAGCATTTTAGAAACCATCGGCCGCACGCCCATGGTCCGACTGAACACCTTAGCCCGCGACATTCCGGGAGAAGTTTTGGCCAAAGTGGAGTACTTCAACCCCGGGCACTCCACCAAAGACCGCATGGCGCTCAAGATGGTGGAAGATGCCGAGCGCGACGGCCGACTGAAGCCAGGCGGAACCATCATCGAATGCACCTCGGGCAACACCGGCATGGGCCTCGCCCTCGCCGCCGTGGTCAAGGGATACCGCTTGATTTGCACCATGAGCGACAAGCAGTCCAAAGAAAAAATGGACGTACTCCGCGCCCTCGGAGCCGAAATCTACGTGTGCCCGACCAACGTGGCGCCCGAGCATCCCGACAGCTACTACTCGGTGGCTCGCCGGCTCAACGCAGAAATCCCGAATTCCTTTTTTCCGAATCAATACGACAACCTGAGCAACCGCCAAGCGCACTACGAAACCACGGGTCCCGAGATTTGGGAGCAAACCGGCGGACGCATTACGCACTTTGTCGTGGGCGTCGGCACGGGCGGAACCATTTCGGGCGTCGCGCAGTACCTCAAGGAAAAAAACCCTAACATCCAAATTTGGGGCGTAGACACCTACGGTTCGGTGTTTAAGAAGTACCACGAAACGGGCGAGTTCGACCCCAAAGAGATCTACGGCTACATCACAGAAGGCATTGGCGAAGACATTCTGCCCAAAAACGTCGATTTCAGTTTGATCGACCGCTTTGAGAAGGTCACGGACCGCGACGGCGCCTTGGCCGCCCGCGAGCTTGCCCGTCAAGAAGCCTTGCTGCTCGGCTATTCCTGCGGCTCTGCCTTCCAAGGCCTTCGGCAACTCAAGCACCTGCTGCCCGACAACGCCGTCACCGTCGTGCTTTTTCACGACCACGGAAGCCGTTACGTAGGTAAAATTTACAACGACGACTGGATGCGGGAGCGCGGATTTCTGCGCGAAGAATGGAAGTCCTTGGGCGAAGTGGTTCAAGGGCGCGCCGCCTGTCCGCTTGTAACCATTGGACCCGAAGAGCCGATCAACAACGCGATAGTCCAGTTCAAGAGATTGGGCATCAGCCAACTTCCCGTGCACGACGGAACGGCCTACGTCGGAAGCCTCACCGAGTCGCACGTGATTACGGCCCTCACCTCGGGTGAAGGCGGAATTCAGCAGCTGGTGCGCACCGTGATGGGCGCTCCGTTCCCCAGTTTGCCCGCCCAAGCCAGCTTACTCGACGGAGTCCATGCGATGGGTGCCTCGTTCAACGCCCTCATTGTGCACACTTCAGACGGTGACCACATCGTCAGCAAGCACGACCTGTTGGCGCAACTCGCTTAGGGCTTCTGGCAGCTAGCAGCAGGTTGCGAGCTAATAGTTTGCCACTTCGTGTTTTTTACGTACTTTTGCAGCCCTAATCTTAACAACAGGGTTTAGGACCCTTTTAAAACGTTAACTCACTATGGCAACACGCATTCGCCTTCAACGCCACGGCCGGAAAGGTCGCCCCATCTTCACCATCGTAGTAGCCGACAGCCGCTCTAAGCGCGACGGCAAGTTCATTGAAGATCTTGGTCAATACAATCCCAACACCAATCCCGCGACGATCGACCTCAATTTTGAGCGCGCGCTGGACTGGATGATGAACGGCGCCGAGCCTTCAAACACGGCCCGCGCCATCCTCTCGTACAAGGGTGTACTCATGAAGAAGCACTTGCTTGAAGGAGTGAAAAAAGGCGCGTTGACCGCCGAGCAAGTTGAAGAGCGCTTCACGAAGTGGCTCAACGACAAGCAGTCACTCATTGACAACAAGATCACGAACCTTTCAACTTCTGCCGACAAAGCCAAAGCCGCACGCCTTAAAGCCGAATCCGATGCGAACACCAAGAAGGCTGAAGCCGTTGCAGCTAAGTTTGCGGTAGTCGAAGAGGCTCCTGCTGCTGAAGAGGTTGCCGAAGTGGCTGCTGAAGAAGCTCCCGCCGTTGAGGCTGTTGCTGAAGAAGCTCCCGCCGTTGAGGCTGTTGCTGAAGAAGCTCCCGCCGTGGAGGCTGCTGCTGAAGAAGCTCCCGCCTTGGAGGCTGCTGCTGAAGAAGCTCCCGCCGTGGAGGCTGCTGAAGAGGTTACTCCCTCTGAGGAGGCTCCCGCAGCTGACGCCGTATAATCGAATACGACCGTGGAGGGTTACTTCCTGGTCGGCTACGTGCGCAAGAAGCACGGTTTTAAGGGCGACGTGGTGGTTCGCATCACCGCAGACGATCCCTCCCCCTATCAGGGCCTTGACGCGTACTTTGTAGATGAGCGCGGCAAGGCCCTTCCCTTTTTTGTGGCGACGCAGCGCATCGTGAACACAGAGGAGTCTATTGTCAGATTTGACGACGTCGACGACGAGGCTTCGGCCCAGGCTATGGTTGGGCGTGGACTTTGGCTTCCAGAAGACCTGTTGCCGAAACTTGACGACGACCAGTTTTACTACCACGACCTCGCCGGATACCGCGTCGTCAATTCGGGTGTTTCGGACGAAATGTTCGTGCACCAAGTACTGGAATACCCCGGCCAGGATCTTTTCGAAATCGACGTGAACGGCCGGGACCAGCGCGTACTGATTCCGGTGATTGATGCGTTCATCGACCGGATAGACAAGTCCGCCCGCGTACTTTACCTTAAAGCTCCCGAGGAACTCTACCGCCTTTGAATGCGCTCATCGAAGCGAATTCCTCGCTCGCCCAATTCGCGAAGAATGGGCTCGTACAGTGAAGGAATGTTGGGCATCACCACCCCCCGTTCGGGGATTAAATCGAGCGCAACTAAGCGAGTCGCCATAGCAACAGGCCAACCTACCGTGTAGGACATTGCCGTTACGTCGGCGGATTTCCCTTTGGCGATAAGCGAGGACTGAAGGTGAAAATCGCTGCCCTCGAGTCGGTACTCAATTCGGTGAATCATGGCAAGCATGTCGACGTCGGCGTCGGTCATGGTCCACTTTTTCATAAGAATATGCTGGAGTACTTGGGCGGGAGTACCCTGTTCCAGGCCCACCAATTCGTCGGTGAATAGTCCGAGCCACTCCAGCTTTTCCATTAGGTCGGAATCCTGGCTGATGTTAAGGTAGTGCATGAGCTTCAGCTCAACACGGTCGGTCGGATGGTAGGCCAAAAAGGTGTTGAGGAAGTCCCGGTGGGTCATGCGGTCGACGCGCTCGAGAGGGTAGCTGTCGTCGGTGGCTCCGAGCTTCACGAACACATCCCATGCGCGGCAAAAGCCCGGCCGGCGCAAGGTTCCGCGGTACATGGTCCCCACGTTCTCGAGGCCGTAGGCGGACTGATACTTCAAGGAATCGCGGTTGGCGTAGCCCTCAAAGCGTCCGTAGCCGGGAATGTCCAGAAACTTCGTGCGGCGAAACACCTGGTGATAAGGAATGTGCTTGAATTTACCCTCCTGTACGAAATGCACAGCGCCTCCCGAGCCAGCCAAGACCACATTGCGCGGATTCCAAGTAAACTTATAGGACCAAGGGTTAGTGGGGCTTTCGGGGGCGAGAATTCCGCCGCAAAAGCTCTCGTAAGAAGTGATTTCGGCCCCTTGGCCGCGCAGCCTGTGGAGGATGTCCATAGTCGACATGTGGTCGATTCCCGGATCCACGCCGCATTCGTTGACAAAAACGAGCCCCTTAGCCCGCGCAGCTTCGTGCATGGACTGCATTTCGGAACTGATGTAGGACGCCGTAATCAAGTGCTTGCCCAGGCGCAGACAGCGTTCCGCTACGGGCAGGTGCATAAAGGCGGGCAGCATCGAAACGACGACGTCATGTTTCGCTACAATGTCCTCCAAAAACTCGGGCTGGGTGAGGTCGCCTGGGACGACGCGCACATTGACCAAAGATGCTGTTTTTCGCGCTAATGTTTCGGCATCTTGGTCATACACCGAAACGCTCCACGCGCGGGAATCGGGATGGGTAGCGAGGTATTCAATCAGCGGGCCGGCGGACCGGCCTGCACCGAGGACAGCGATCTTTTTCACAAGGGTCGAATGAGGCTGCAAGGTACCGTAATTTTGTGTTAACCCTTTGATAATCCTTTACCCAATGAGCCTCAATTCGTCAGCAGGAGCCCTAAGTATTTCTGGCTTAGAACGTGCGCGCATCAACTACCAACTTGATCCCCAAACCCTCACTCAGCTCGCCCTCGACATGGGGCGCGGAACGCTAACCGCCAACGGGGTGCTCAACATCCCAACCGGGAAGTTTACCGGCCGCTCACCGGAGGACCGATTTATCGTGCGCGAAGCGGCTACCGAAGACCTCGTGTGGTGGGGTAAAGTGAACATCCCGTTTGAAGCCGGCGCGTACCGCGCACTCAAGTCACGCGTTTTGGACTACCTCAACGGCAAGGAGCTGTTCGTGCGCGACGCCTTCGCCGGCGTGGATCCCTCGGTGCAAATCAGCCTTCGCGTAATTAATGAATTTCCGGAGCACAACCTGTTCTGCTACAATATGTTTCTGCGTCCAACCGCCAATGAACTAGCGACGATTGCACCGGAATGGACCATCCTCCATGCTCCGGGATTTGAAGCGGATCCGCAGCGCGACGGAACTCGCCAGAGCAACTTCGCTATTCTAAGCTTCAGCGACAAGACCATTTTGATCGGCGGAACGGGCTACACCGGCGAAATGAAGAAGGGCATCTTCAGCGCCCTAAACTTCTTGCTTCCCACACAGCACCAAACCTTGCCCATGCACTGCTCGGCGAATTTGGGAGGAGACGGAGCAACCGCGCTGTTCTTTGGCCTATCGGGAACCGGTAAAACTACGCTTAGTGCCGATCCGAACCGCCAGCTAATTGGCGACGACGAACACGGTTGGACCCCTAACGGACGCGTATTCAATTTTGAGGGCGGATGCTACGCCAAGGTCATCGACCTCACCGAGGAAAAGGAGCCGGACATCTTCCGCGCCATTCGGCCCGGTGCTTTACTCGAAAACGTGGTATTGGATGCCGCAGGCGTTCCCGACTACACGAGCAAAAAGATTACCGAAAACACAAGGGTCTCCTACCCCATTGACTTCATTGACCACATCGTGCTGCCGTCGCAAGGACCCGCTCCCAAGCACGTGTTTTTCTTGACGGCAGATGCCTACGGAATCTTGCCTCCGCTTTCCAAGCTAACGCGCGCTCAAGCTGCCTACCACTTCATGAGCGGCTACACCGCCAAAGTTGCCGGTACCGAGGCAGGCGTAACCGAGCCGAAGGCCGCGTTTTCGGCGTGTTTTGGTGCGCCGTTCATGCCGCTCCACCCCTCGGCCTATGCTGAAATGCTGATGAACAAGCTCGAGGGCACCGACATCCAGGTCTGGCTGGTTAACACCGGATGGACCGGTGGAGCCTACGGCACCGGCCAACGGATTTCGCTCAAATACACGCGGCGCCTGATCCAAGCCGCCATGGGCGGCGAACTCGACACCGCGCCGACGGTGACGGACGCACGGTTTGGCCTGGCTCGCATCGCAGCTTGCACAGGTGTCCCTACCGAGATTTTGGACCCGCGCGCCACGTGGGCCGATCCCGCCGCCTACGATGCCGGAGCAGATCGCTTGGCGACGCTCTTCCGCGAAAACTTCACCAAGTTTGAAGCGGGCACCAGCGACGCCATTAAGGCAGCGGGTCCACGATAAGGACTAAGTTCACTAACTCAAGGCGGACCCGCTCGGTTCGCCTTTTTTTGACCCCTACAGCAGATCGTTCGCCAGGTTGGCCAACTCGCTCCGCTCGCCCTTGACGAGCGAAACGTGGGCGTACAGGGGCTGGCCCTTGAGGCGGTCGACCAGGTAGCTCAATCCGTTGGACTGCTCGTCGAGGTAGGGCGTGTCGATTTGCCGCACGTCTCCAGTAAAAATGAACTTGGAATTCTCGCCGGCACGCGTGATGATCGTCTTGACCTCGTGAGGCGTTAGGTTTTGGGCCTCGTCGACAATGAAAATGACGTTGCTCAGCGAGCGTCCGCGTATGTAGGCCAAGGGCGTAACGAGGATTTTCTCGTTGGCCACCATTTCGTCGATTTGCTTGTAGTTGCGGTCGCGCTCGCCAAACTGGTTTTTGATGAACTTGAGGTTGTCCCAGAGCGGCTGCATGTAGGGATTGATTTTCTGCTCCGCATCGCCGGGCAAAAATCCGATGTCGCGGTTGCTCAGCGGGACGATCGGGCGCGCCAGGTAAATTTGCTTGAAATCACGGCGCTGCTCGAGGGAGCCTGCGAGAGCCAGCAGCGTTTTGCCGGTACCCGCCACCCCGGTGAGGGTTACCAATTTGATGTGCGGGTTCATTATGGCATGCAGGGCAAAGGTTTGCTCCGCGTTGCGCGGTTTGATTCCGTAGTACGCTGACTTTTCCACCAACTCCATCTCCGAGGTTTGGGCGTTGAAAAATCCGAGTCCGCTGCTCTTTCCCGACTTGAGGATGTAAAACAAGTTGGGTTGCAAGTTGAGCTTTTGAACCGTTTTAAGTGCGGAATCTAGCGGCACCCGCTTTTGCTCGTACAGCGTTTGAAGCTGCTTCTCGGGGAAGCTCTCTAGTTCGGAACGGCCGGTGAATACCGTGTCGGTTTCCTTGACCTTGCCCGTCAGGTAGTCTTCGGCGGCCACATTCAATGCTTTGGCCTTGAGCCTTAAGTTGATGTCTTTGGTGACCAGCACCACCGGTCGGTTGGGCTCCTGCTCCTGGAGGTAGAGGGCCGCGTTGAGAATCTTGTGGTCGTTTTTGCCTCTGCCGTACACCACGGTCGCGTCTACACCTAGTCCGGGCGTGTCCATGACGACGCGGAATTTTCCTCGCTTCGGCCCGTTGAGCGCAATCCAATCGGTCAACGATTTGTGCTCAGCCTTCTTGTCAAGCATGCGAATGAACTCGCGCGCCTCGTAGTTCTTGGTATCGGAGCCCTTCTTGAACTCGTCCAACTCCTCGAGCACCGGAATCGGGATGGCCACATCATGCTCCTCAAAATTCATGATGGCGTTGTGGTCGTACAGAATTACCGAGGTATCAAGCACAAAAATCTTTCGGATTTTCTTTGGAGCAGCGGGCATAATTACAGGTTTTATTCCGATGAAATTACCCGAATACCGCATTACGCGAGCGTTAACCCCACTAAGTTTTCCACAGTGGGGGTTGATAACGTAGCGTGGGCGCGTAGACGTATTCTGACTAAATTACCGTTCCTAAAGTTGATTGCACCCTTGATTCAGTGGGCACGAGGAAGTACCCGGGATCAAGGGAAAGTTCGCCCACTCAACCAACTCCTCGTCCCCGTTCAGCGCAAATCGGCGCGCAGGCCCGAGAAGGGGAACGCTCGGAAGAAACCGCATCGAAATCCTGGACCAAAGCCGCGCTATTTTTGCGGAATGATTCGACGCTACCTCCGATTGGCCATCGCGACCTTAATCCTCGCTCTTGCCACCCACCAATTCATTGAAACGAACTGGGGCAACGGTATCTTTCTCACCCTCCTCGCGGGAATTCCTGTGCTCTTTCACTTTCGAAACGAGCGCATATTATGGGCCCTTTGGTACGTGCGCTCGCAGAATTTCGCCAAGGCCGGCGCTCAGCTCGACGCGCTCAAGCATCCCGAGCAAACCCTAATCCAAGGTCAGCTCGCCTACTACTACTTTTTGCGCGGACTGATGCTGGCCCAATCCAACATGGGGCAGGCCGAGTCGTACATGCGCAAAGCGCTGAATACCGGACTCCGAATGAAGCAAGACCGTGCGCTGGCCAAAATGCAGCTGGCCGCTATGGCCATGTCGCGCCGGCGCAAGCAAGAGGCCCAAAACCTGCTCACCGAAGCCAAAAAGCTCGACGACAAAGGTCTGCTGGCCGACCAGCTCAAAATGCTCAAGGAGCAGCTCAAACGCATTTGACCCAAGGGTCTCCCTAAAATGCAAAAAGCCCGAGCACACGCCAGGGCTTTTTTTATGAACCGTTTGCTACGGTCCTTACTTTTTCTCCTCAGCTTTGGCCGACTCAGGGTAGCGCGCCGCCGTCATTTCTTTACTCACGGCCGAACGCTCAAAGCGCAAGCGGCTGTTCTCGCTGTCCAGCACGAACGTGTGCTCGTCGAGGTCTGAAATTTTGCCGTGAATGCCCGAGCTGGTCACGACCCGCATCCCCTTTGACAGTACGTTGCGAAACTTGGTTTCTTCTTTCTGGCGCTTCATTTGGGGGCGCAAAAAGAAAAAGTACATCACCGCCAAAATGGCGATCAACGGCAGGAAACCAGCGATTCCGCCTTCGGCTTGAGCTTGTAAAAACAGGTGCATTACTTCTTGGATTTAGGGGTTACGTTAGCGGTGATGGTCAGCACTTTAGTGCTCGGAACGGCGTTGGTGGTCAACGTTACCGTTTTATTTTGAAGATTTTGCTTGCCTTCGCTGTTGAAGCTCACGCGAATCACGCCCTCTTCACCCGGTGCCACCGGAGCGTTCGGGTACTCCGGAACGGTGCAGCCGCAGCTACCTTGAGCCGAAGAAATGATCAAAGGCGCCTTGCCGGTATTGGTGAAGCGGAACTCGGTTTCCACCACGTCGCCTTCGTTGATGGTGCCAAAATCGTGGGTTTCTGCGGCGAAACTCAACTGCGGAAGGTCGCCGCTCTGCACCGCCTCAAGCGCCATGCGCTCGGCTTCGGGCTTGATTTGGTCGCTGGGATTGCTGCAGGCCGCGGCGGCGAGGGCCACGACGGCCAAGAGGTAAAATGGAGTCGTTTTCATAGCGTTAAAATTAGGCACCAATGAGTCCTCTTCCGAGCTTCTGAATTCGGCCTTCCGCCTTCAGTTCGGTGGCCAAAGCGTCGAGCAGGCCGTTGACGAACGCGGCTGCCTTGGGCGAGCCGTACTGCTTCGAAATTTCGATGGCCTCGTCGATGGTGACTTTGAGCGGAATTTCTGGAAACGCCAGCATTTCGCTCAGGGCCATTTGGACGAGCGTGCGGTCCACCGGGGCCATTCGGTCAAAATCCCACTGCTTCGCCTTGCCCGCCATGCGCTCCTGCCATTCCGCTTGGTGGCGCAGGGTGTGCAGGTAGAGTTCCTTGGCGAAGTCCGCATCGCCCTTGTCGCGGTACAGCGAGACCAGCACGGGCCGGTTCTTGCGGGCGTTTTGAAGGGTGTGCACCGCCATCATTTGCGCTGCGTCCAAATCGTCGGACCAGTGCATGCTGAGCGATTCGTAGTGCTGGTGAAGCTCGGTATTGTTGGCGAGGTAGTCCCGGTAAAACTGCCGCACGTG
>SXGQ01249445.1_pt1 | contig 18769 bp, 16 predicted proteins | sample 3178371 | NCBI WGS metagenome assembly SXGQ01 (sample SAMN11356859, study PRJNA531348) | freshwater metagenome | isolation source: freshwater sample F1-20 | place: China: Fuxian Lake, Yuxi | collected 2017-12-25 | reverse complement strand
GGTCGGCGCTGGCCTCCCAGGAGGCGACGGCAGGTGAAGCAGCATCCACCCCGAACGAAGGTCGGCGCTGGCCTCCCAGGAGGCGACGGCAGGTGAAGCAGCATCCACCCCGAACGAAGGTCGGCGCCGAGGGCACCGCGCAACGGATCCTCGTCGTTGACGACGAGGATGATCTGCTCGAATTGCTCCGCTACAACCTCACCCGCGAGGGCTACCAGGTGACCTGCGTGGCCACCGGTGAGGACGCCCTCCGCAGCGTCCGTCGTCAGGCGCCGGACCTGATCGTGCTCGACCTCATGCTCCCGGCGATCGACGGCCTCGAGGTCTGCCGGCGCCTCAAGGGGGAATCGAAGACCCGCGACATCCCCATCATCATGCTCACCGCCAAGAGCGAGGAGAGCGACATCGTCGCCGGGCTCGAGCACGGTGCCGACGACTACATCGCCAAGCCCTTCAGCCCGCGCGTACTGCTGGCGCGCGTGAAGGCCCTGCTCCGCCGCCGTGAGACCGAACTCGACACCACCATCCGGGTCCACGAATTAACGATCCATCCGGGACGTCACGAGGCGATCCTCGCAGGCACGGCGCTGGAGTTGACGTACACCGAATTCGCCCTGCTGCAGTTCCTCGCCAAGCGCCCCGGCTGGGCCTTCACCCGCACGCAGATCGTCGACGCGGTGAAGGGGGAGGATTATCCTGTCACGGAACGGTCGGTCGACGTCCAGGTGGCCGGCCTACGGAAGAAGCTCGGCGTCCACGGGTCGTACATCGAAACCGTCCGTGGCGTCGGCTACCGCTTCCGGGCCTGACTCCGGAAAGGCGGCCGCGGCCGCCCCGCTCCCATGCCCCGCACGCGGCTCGTCTGGCAGCTGTTCGCCGCGCTCTGCGTGCTCGTCGCGGGGGTGTTCGCCGTCGGTTCGTGGCTGACGTCGGTCGAGATGGCGCGCCGGGCCGACGAAGCGTCATTCCGCCGCCTCGAGGATGCCGCGGCGCTCGTCGCCGCCGGTGTCGCTGCCGGCGACGGGTCGCCCCAGACCACGGTCGCCGTGGCGCGACGATTCGCCGCCATCCGGGGCCTCGAGATCGACTCCGTCGATCGGACGACACCGTCCGCGGGCGACCGTGACCCGGCAGAGGTCACCGGCCGCTCCCGTCGCTACGACGCCGCGAGCGGACGGCGGCTCCTCTCGGTGACCGAGGCGGTCGAGGCCGGACCGGCCGCCGGCACGCTGGTCCGTGTGACGCTCGATTCACGCGAGGCCGACCTCCAATTGGCCCGCGGACAGCGGACCCTGCTCGCCTGGCAACTCGTCTGGGCGGCGGCGGCCGTCGCCCTCGGCTACCTCGTCGCGATGCGGATCGCCCGGCCGGTCGAGGAGTTGTCGCGGGCGGCCGCCCGGCTCGCCGGTGGTGCCGATGCGGTGCCGATGCCGGGAGTGGAGACGCGTGAACTGGCCGATCTCGCCACCGCGATCGGCACACTGCACAGCCAATTGGTGGAGCGCGGCCTGACGATCGGCCGCCAGGGCACCCAGCAGCAGGCGGTGCTGGGGAGCATGATCGAGGGGGTGCTGGCGATCGACTCGCGGCAACGCATCGTGAGCATCAACGGGGCGGCCGCCGATCTCCTCGGGCTCGACGCGGCGGCGGCGATCGGTCGCCCGCTCCAGGACACCGTCCGCAACGCCGACCTGCGGCGCTTTGCCCTGCTCGCGATCGACTGCCGCGGTCCGGTGGAGGACGATCTCCTCCTCCGCGGACCGCGGGATCGGACGATCCGGGTGCGCGGCACGGCGCTCCGCGACGTGTCGGGGGCGGGAGGGGCGGTGATCGTCCTCAACGACGTCACCGACATCCAGCATCTCGAGAACGTGCGCCGTGATTTCGTCGCCAACGTCTCCCACGAATTGAAGACGCCGGTCGCCTCGATCAAGGGCTTCGTCGAGACACTCCTCGACGGCGCCGCCGACGACCCGGACGATGCGCGCCGCTTCCTCCTGATCATCGCCCGCCAGGCCGATCGTCTCGGGGCGATCATCGAGGACCTGCTCTCGCTGTCGCGTATCGAGCAGCAGGAGGGAGCGGGCAGCCTGCCGATGGAGCGGGTGCCCCTGGCCATGGTGGTCGGCACCGTGATCGCCGACTGCCTGCCCCGCGCCCGCGATCGTGACATCGAGTTGGTCGGCGACTGCCCACCTGGGCTCGAGGCCGATGTCAACGCCCCGCTCCTCGAGCAGGCCTTGATCAACCTCGTCGACAACGCCATCAAGTTCAGTGAGCCCGGCCGCCGGATCTGGATCTCGGCCGCCACCGACGCGGCTGCGACCACCCCCCCGCTGCTCTCCCTGGCGGTGCGGGACGAGGGCTGCGGCATCGAGGCGGAGCATCTGCCGCGCCTCTTCGAGCGCTTCTACCGGATCGACAGGGGGCGCAGCCGTCGGCTCGGAGGCACGGGGCTGGGGCTCTCGATCGTCAAGCACATCGCCCAGGCCCACGGCGGCACCGTCGCCGTCGAGAGTCAGCCGGGAGTAGGCAGCGAATTCACGCTGCGGCTTCCCCTCCGGGCCGCGGTCTGAGGACGCGGCCCCTCCCGAGCGCGGCACGGGTCGCAGCCGGTCAGGCCGGCGGGGACCGGCGCCGATCGTGAAAGGCCGTGATCTGCCGCCAGGCATCCTCGGGCGTCTCGGCCCAGGAGAACAGGGCGAGGTGATCATCGGCCACCACGCCGTCGTCGGCGAGCTGCTGGAAGTCGATCACCTTCGACCAGTACTCGCGCCCGTAGAGGATGATCGGCACCGGCTGCATCCGCGACGTCTGCCGCAGGGTGAGGGTCTCGAACATCTCGTCGAGGGTGCCGAACCCGCCCGGGAAGAGGACCACGGCCGCCGCCCGGAGGATGAAGTGGAACTTCCGCAGCGCGAAGTACTTGAACTGGAAGCACAGGTCCGGGGTGATGAACGGGTTGGGCTGTTGCTCGGCGGGGAGCTTGATGTTGAGACCGATCGACTGGCAGCCGACGTCGAAGGCGCCGCGGTTGGCGGCTTCCATGATCCCGGGGCCGCCGCCGGTGACGACGACGAATTTGCGCGACTCCTCGCACTGGTTGTCGATCGACACCAGCCGGGCGAACTCACGGGCGTCGTCGTAATAGCGGGCGCGCTTGAGGAGCCGCTCGCTGCGGCTCACCTCCCGGACCAGCAGGGGGTCGCCGGGAAGGGCGGCCAACGCCCGCCGCGCCTCCGACAGGCGCCGCTCCGCGGCGGTCTTCTCCACGATCTGCGTGCCGCCGAAGACGATCACCGTCGATTCGATGGCATGCTCCTGGAAGACCAGTTCCGGCTTCTGCAGCTCGAGGAGCATGCGCACGCCGCGCAGTTCGGACCGGTCGAGGAGCGAAGGGTCCTCCTGGGCGAGTCGGTAGCTCGGCGACCGGAGGATCGCCTCCATGTTCTCCGCCGCCAGGGCGATGTCGTCGCCGAGGATGGTGTCGGGGAGGATGGCACAGGCTTTGGGGCGCACCGGCTTGGTTTTCTTCCCCATCTCATCTCCACCAGGTGATTCACGCGTCGAGTTCGAAGCTCTCGCCGATCGTAGGCAGCGTCGCCTCCCAGCTCAGGTTCTCCCGCAGAGCGGCCGCCATCCCCCGGGCCGCCGGCGGCTCCCCGTGGACGAGGAACACCCGCCGCGGGGCGGGCATGCCGGTCAGCCAGCGCACCACCTCGCCGCGGTCGGCATGCCCGGAGAGGGCATCGACCCTCCGGACCGCAGCCCGCACCGGGATGTCGCGGCCGTGGATCCGGAGATACTCGGCGCCGTCGAGAAGACTCCGCCCGCGGGTGCCGGCCGCCTGGTAGCCCGCCACGAGCACGGTGGTGCGCGGATCGGGTAGCCGCCGTGCCAGATGGTGGAGGATCCGCCCTCCGGTCATCATGCCGCTGGAGGCGATGACCACGCCCGGACCGTCGTGGTCGTTGATCGCCTTCGACTCCTCGGCCGTGCGCGCCATCCGCACCCAGGGGGAAACGAGTGCTTCGGCGACCCCTGCCATGCGCGCCTCGGTGAAATCATGCTCCGCCCCGTGGCGGCGGAACACGGCCGTGGCCTCGACCGCCATCGGCGAGTCGATCCACACCGGCAGCTCCGGCAGCCGCCCGGCGGCCATGAGCGTGCGCAGGAGATAGACCAGCTGCTGCGAGCGCCCCACCGCGAACGATGCCACGAGGATCATCCCGCCGCGCGTCAGCGCCTCGCGGATCGCGCGCTCGAGGTCGTCGAGCGGGCGGATGGGGGGATGGTCGCGGTCGCCGTAGGTGCTCTCCAGCACGAGGTGGTCGCAGGGCAGGGGGGGACGCGGGTCGGCGTAGAGCGGAGCATCGAAGCGGCCGAGGTCGCCGGAGAAGAGCAGCCGCAGCGGTCGCCCGTCGCCGGCGAGTTCGGCCTCGATGAAGGCGCTGCCGAGCATGTGGCCCGCGTCATGGAAGCGGCAGCGCGTGCCGCGGGCCGGTTCGAACCACTCCTCGCGGGCGACCGGCCGCACGAGGCGGAGCGTACGGGAGACATCGGCCTCGTCGTAGAGCGGCAACGCCGGATGGTGGCGGGAATAGCCCTTGCGGTTCGCATACAGGGCGTCCTCCTCCTGGCACTTGGCCGAATCGTAGAGGAGCAGCGGGAGGAGATCGGCGGTGGCCGGCGTGGTGAGGATCGGACCGGTGAAGCCGTCGCGGACGAGCCGCGGCAACCAGCCGGAATGGTCGATGTGGCCGTGGGTGAGGACAACCGCATCGATCGACTCCGCCGGCGGCACGATCCGCTTCCAATTCCGCTCGCGGAGCCGCTTCTCCCCCTGGAACAACCCGCAGTCGACGAGGATCCGCGCCCCGGCATGCTCGACGAGATGCCGGGATCCCGACACCACCCCGGCGGCCCCCAGAAACGTCAGTCGCGCCATCGGTCACTCCCCTTCCGGGCAGGCGGTCGATCACCGGGCTGGTGATCCCCCGCCGCCCGGCGCATATCTCACCTGGTAGCGCCGTCGGCCGCAACCGTCTCCCCGGCCACCAGCAGTTCGCCGTCGTCGAGGCGCACGGCATCGAGCCGGATGGCGGGCCGCGCTCCCTTCATGCCCGACTCCCCGGCCGCTCCCGGCCGGCCATCGGGCGTCTGCACCACCAGTTGGTTGCGGCCGTCGAGGCGTACCACGGAGGCGCTCACGCCACTGGCGGAGAACCGCTCGGCCAACTGCTTGAGCAGGGCATCACCGGGCAGCGGCAGCCCCCCCAGGCCGGCGGCATCGACCGCGACGGCGATCTCCCCGGGGGAGCGGAGCCGCACGTCAGCCCGCACCCACACGAGAGCCGACAGTGGGCCGGCGTGCCACCGTGTGCCGACCCACACGTGACGCGGTTCGAGGCTCACCCGCGGCTCCGACCATCCGGCCGGCAGGAGTCGCGGATGGTTGCGGGGAAGGTCGGTGGCCAGCCAGGCGTTCACCTCGTCTTCGGTGAACACCCCCTCCCATCGTCCGGGCCGACTGGCCGCGCTGTGGAGCGCCGACACCTTGGAGATCAACCGACCTGCCAATCGCGCGCTTGCGGCGGGGTCGGGAGCACCGGCACCCCAGCCAGCCGACCGCTGCAGTGGCCCCGGTTCATGACGGGCCACCGCCAGCACGCATCCACCGACGAGCGCCATGGCGACCACCGTGCCCACCGCCACCGCCCGCCAGCGGAACGGGGTGCGGGCCACACCCGCCTGACCGGGTGCCACGGATGAACCACCCCCGGTTGCAGATTCCCCTCCGGTCATCCGCGCCGAACCGGTTCGGGAGTTTCTCACCGCGCTCGCACGCATGGCACCGGCTTTCCTCCCGGGCTTTCCGCCCGGACCTTCCACCTGGTTCCTCCACCCGCAAGCCCCGTCGTTCTCGTTGCGGCACGGCCGTGACTGTATTTCAGGACGACCGATTTCAGGGAGACGGATTTCAGAAGGGGGGAAAAGGCCCATCCGGGAAGTTGTTGGGCGACATGCTGCAGGCCGCCCCTGGCATTCCCTTCCAGGAACCCACGAAGCCCTCCCGCCGTTGCCCCACCAGGATTCCCGTCGGCCTGTGCACGGGCCGACGGGAATGCCGTGGTGAGATGACGTGGCGGGATGACGTGGCGAGTCAGTGGCACCCGCCCGGGCCATTCACCCCACGGCGCCAAGCAAGCGGGGCAGCGGAATGGCGGCCGTGGACGGAACCTGATCCGCGATGACCGGAATACAGTCGACTTCCACCGGCAGCTCGTCGCGCAGCACTTTGACGTGGGGAGGCGCCTCGATGCCGATCCGCACCTTGTCGCCGCTGACGCGCACGACGGTCACCACCACCGTGTCACCGACCCGGATCCGCTCATTCTGCCGCCGTGACAACACCAGCATGGAACAGCCTCCCTGCAGCTGAAAGTTTTAGGAATGTGGACATGCGGTCGCTCTCGACCCGCATGAGAATCAAATGATGTACAGATGTCAACCATTACCCATTCGCCATGGTCCACGTCGTCGCGGGGGGCTGGGCAAGGTATGCCGCAGGGGAAACATCGTCCGCGCAGCGAAGGATTCTTGCCTCGGCACGTGTTCACGCCGATCGCATGCTTTATGCCGCCGGGGGCGGCTGCACCGACAAGCCCCCCGGCCAGCGACGGCGGTCATGGCCGGTGCCCCATCGGGTCACCACCAGCAGGCTGTGGCCAGACATCCAGCGGCACGTCATTCCTGATGCGCCGGGATTCAGGATCTGCCGGGAGCGCGGTGGGGCCACCGGGTTGTTGTTTTCCCGGGCCGCTTTCCTGGCGGTATCACTGCGCCGCTTTCGCGGCGGTATCACTGCGCCGCTTTCGCGGCGGTATCGCGCTGCATGTACTCGTCGAGATCGACCCCTTCGGCGACCGCCATCGCCGCCGAGGCCGTCTCGATGCGGTCGAGGTCGTCGTCGGCGAGCCGTGGGGCAAACCGGTGTTCGCTCCGCAGCACGCGCGACTGCCGGAGGCTGCCGCCGGAAAACTCCAGCGACACCGTTTCGGGGAGGAGGCTGGCGGTTGCCAGATGGCGGTTGATCGCCAGCCGCGGGAAGGGGGGAAGTCCACCGGGGTGGAGAAGTGCCCGGAGGATCACCGCCACGTCGGCGAACGAGCGATACTGCTCCGCCGCCGCTGCGGAAGGGGCGGGGCTCGTGCCCACGCGGTAGCGGGCGCCGGGACCGTCGAGCTCGAGCGGACCGCCGTCGGATGGCACCTGCGGGACGCACTCCGGAGAAGCCGACCACTGCAGCAACTCGTCGTCGCTCCCCTGGGCCCAGACACGCAGGCTCGCCAGAACCCTCGACATCCGCGCCGCCGAAATCTCGGTGCGCAGACGGCGCGTCGGATCAATGACCACGACGCGCCCCCGGGCCGGGTCGTGGAGGATGATCTCCTCCGCCACCGCCGGCGCGGCGGCACCCGCCGCCGGTTCGAGGAAGTCCCAGGCGACACCGTTTTGAAATACCGTCAGGCTGCGGGCCACCGGTTCCTCGGCCGTGCCATCGAAGACGGCCGTCTCGACGCGGAGATGGGTGCCCGCGGCGGAGGATGTGTCCTCCGGACCCTCACCCCGGGCGCTCGTGACGCAGGTCAGCGCCAGGGTGGCGAGAAGCCAGGGGGCCACGGGCTGCCGCGGGTGGGGTCGCATGCTCGCTCCTCGGGCGGGTGTCGGGGCGACGAACGGTAGCAGGCTCCCGCCGGTGCCACCAGCCGAGTGTGGCCCGGCGGTGACGGTCCACGTGGCGCTGCCCGGCGCCGCGGCCGGCGAAGTCGGTCCAACCCCGGGCCGGGCGAGCGGCTCGCGGCGGGCGACGTGGTGTCGTTCATCGGCACCGCCGCCGAGCGGCAGCGCTGCCACGAGCTGCTCGACCCCGGCGCACGGGCTTGATTCCAGGCGGGCTGCGCGGCTTGACCACCGGCGGGCCCCTCAGGCCGCGGCCGGCGTGCCGCTCTTGTAGAGGTAGGGATTCATCGTCGGGTCGTTGTACATCTTCATCTGCCGGAACACGCGCAGCGGCCGCTGGCCGGAGAAGATCTCCGCCAGCAACCGATCGATCGCGGTCACCAAGTGCTCACGCTGCCGATCGAGCACCTCGAGCCGACCGGCGGCCTTGGCGCGGTGCTCGGGGGTGGCGTCGCCGCGCTCGATCTGTTCGCGCATGTGGTAGCGGCGCAGCTCGAGGATCGAGAGCCGGTCGATGGCGCTACCGGGGGTCTCGGTGGCGGCGGGAGCGTCGGGGGGCGCCTGCACACCGCGGGCCGCCAGTTCGCCGATCAGCCAGTCGTCGACCTTCTCGATGCTGTCGTTGCGCGCCTGGTTGTAGCGGTCGATGTTCCGCTTCACCTCGGCGATCCGGGCGTCCGTGACCTCCGGCGACCGGGCGATGTCCTCCTCGTGCCAGAGGAGGAAGTTGAACCGGTGGAGGTCGCAGATCCGTGCCACGAGCCCCGTCTCGTCATGCTCGGGAAGCACCTCGTGCCAGTGGGCCACCAGACGGCCGAGGAGCGTGACGATGGCGGTGGCGGTGGCCGGCGGCTGCGTGGCGGGTGCGGGCAGTGTCATGGACCGATCTCCTGGGGAATGGATGGAGTGGGGCATGGATCGTCGGGGATCGTTCACGACGCCCGGCGGAGGACGAGGCAGAGGTTGGCACCGCCGAACCCGAACGAGTTGCTGGCGACGACATCCACGGCACGCGCGCGGGCGGACCCACGGACATGGTCGAGCGGGCAACGCTCGTCGGGTTCGTCGAGATTGGCGGTCGCGGGCACGGCCTGGCGTTCGAGGGCCACGAGGCAGGCCACCGCCTCGAACGCGGCCGCCCCACTCACCAGATGGCCGGAGAGCCCCTTCGTGGAACTCACCGGCACGGTGGCGGCGGCGGGACCGAGCGCCAGCGCGATCGCCCCCGCCTCGGCGACGTCGCCGACCGGCGTGCCGGCCGCATGGGCGTTCACGTAGTCGACCGCATCCGGGGGCACGGCGGCATCGGCGAGCGCCGCCGTGATCGCCCGCGCCGCCTGGCGCGGATCGCTGCAGGGAGTCACCATGTGAGCGGCATCGCTGGTCATCCCCACTCCGACGAGGCTGGCCCGGATCCGCGCACCACGGCGCCGCGCCCGCGAGGCCGCCTCGAGCACGAGAAACGCCCCTCCTTCCCCCATCACGAAGCCGTCACGGCGGCGATCGAAGGGGCGCGAGGCTGCCGCCGCCTCCCCGCCCCAGCGCGACAAGGCGCGGAGGTTGTGGAACGCCGCCATCGCGGTCGGGCTGATCACCTCGCAGCCGCCGGCGATGCATACATCGACCAGTCCCGTCTCCAGCCACGACCGCGCCAAGGCAATCGCGAATCCGCTCGAGGCACACGCCGCCCCGACCGCCACGGCCGGCCCCGCGATCCCGGCGGCGCTGGCGAGGCGCTCCACCAGTGGTTCGGGCCCCGACCCGGTGAACACGTTCGCCCCGGCAGCCCGGTGATCGGCCTCCCACTCCTTGAGATGCTCGGCCCCCTGCCCGAGGACGAGCCCGAGCCGTGGACCGGCTCCCCGGGCATCGACGCCGGCATCGGCCAACGCCGCGGTGAGCGCCTGGAGATTGATCCGCTCCAACCGGCCGACGCTGCCGGGTGGAGCGCTGTCGACGAGCGCCGCCGCGAGGGTGCGCAGACCGGCCATGCCGGCACCGAGGTCGATCTCGCGGATCGCACTGTGGCCCGCGAGCAGCGCGTCGGCGACCGCCTCGTAGGAATCGCCCAGTGGACTGCGCACCCCGACCCCGCTGATCACCACAGGATCGGATGCGGGACGATCGGATGGGGGCCGATTGGATGCGGGCAGGGGTCGTGCCATGGTCAGGCGGCCTCCCGGCGATCGGCCGCGACGACGTCCACGCGGAGCAGGGCCCCGCGCCGCGCGACGAACGACCACGATGGCAGCGCCCGTCCGACCGGCGATCCCGCCACCACGGCGGCCGCCAGGCTGGCGAACCGTGTCAGCTCCTCAGCGCCGCGCCGCGGGCGGGCGGGCGGAGCGGCGACCCGCGTGCAGCGCAGTCCTGCCGCTGCCGCCGGTTCGGCGACCACCGCGACCGCACGGCAGACCGGATCGGCGGCGCTGCCGCCGTTGGCGGCGAGCGCAGGCTCGTCGTCCCAGCCGGTCGCCACCATGAGGACCCGGCAGCCCCCACCCTGCCGCACGAGCCAGGGCAGCACCTCGAGCGCCTCGGCCACCGCCTCCGGACCACCGCCGACCCCCAGATGAGGACCATGGCAGCCGAGCGCGACGCTGATCGCGCTGGCCATCGCGTGGAGCGAACACTGCGGCACGATGTGCGGCGACACGGTGGCATGGCCCTGGGCCGCCCACCCACTGAGCGTCCGCGCCGCCGCCGGGCGCCCCGCCAGCCGGGGGGCGGCAAGCACCGCGCAGGTGGCCAGCGCGGTGCTCGGCAGGCCGGCCTCGGCGACCGCGGCGAGCACCGCATGGATCCCCACCACCGTCTGCTCGTCGGCATGGCGGAGGAACCGCGCCGGCAGGTCGGCGGTGCCGGCCGGCGCCGGCGCGTGACGGAGCGCGTCGATCGCATGCCGCCGGACGGCGATCATCGCCTGCCCGCAGAGCGCGACGGGGATGTCGGAACGGTGGACCTGCACGGCGTGCGTTCTCCCCTCGAACGGGTCAGGCCGCCCGCCGGACCGTCTTGGCGGCGAGCTTGTCCTGCAGCACGTCGAGCAACCGGCCGACGCTGTCGATGCTCTCCAGCAACTCGGTCTCGATCTGGATCCCGAAGTGGCTCTCGATGTGGAGGACCAAACCCGCCATGTCGAGGGAGTCGAGGTTGAGGTCCTCGCGGAGCGAGGCGGTCTCCGCCAGGTCGCGGTACGTTTCTCCGGTCTCCTTCTCGAGCAGGTCGAGGACGACTCCGGCAAGCTCGGTGCGGTTCATGGCTTGTGCGACTCCTGGGAACGGCGGGTGGGCTCCGCTAGACTGCCGTCCGGGGCGGAGGGAGGTCTGCGGCATCTGAGGGGCGGGGAGGGTAGCGGATGGATGCGGGCCAGCGAAGGCCAAATGAGCCGGTCGTGGCCTCTGGTTCCGCGAAAAATCCCTCCGGGGACCGCCACCTGGGCACCGCGCGCAGGCGCAGCCTTGTCGTCGATTGCCTGGCCGGCGCCTATGCCGGAGTGCTCGTCTCGGCGACGCACTACCCGCGCCCCCAGGATCTGCTCGGGGCCAATCCCCCCTCCGACAAGGTGCTCCACTTCCTCGCCTACACGATCCTCGGTGCCCTGACCGCCGCCGCCGCCGCCGCCCGGGGGGGGTGGAACGGTCCGCGCATCGGCCTGCTCGCCTTGGGCCTGGCCCTCTTCGCCGCCGGCGACGAGGTGACGCAGCCGCTGTTCGCCCGGGCGGTCGAGTTCACCGACTGGCTGGCCGATCTGGCCGGCCTGGTGATCGGCGTCGGCGTGGTGGTGCTGTGGACGTCACGGCCGACCGCACCGGTGGTGCTGCCCACTGGCGAACCCCCGGTCCCACGACCGGGTGAGAGCCGGTTTTGACCTCCCGGCGGCAGCCCGCTACCTTCCCGCCGCCCCCGGGGAGGGGAATCTGCCATGACGACCGGGACTGCCGTCGGAGAGCCTGCCGGTGACGATGTCACCGACGCCGGCGAACGGGTCTGCGCCGATCGGGCCGACTTCGGCTTCTTCGCCCACCTGTCGATCTACCGTTTCGCCCGCCCCCATGTCGCCGGCCGGCGCGTGCTCGACGCCGGCTGCGGCACCGGCTACGGCGCCCACGATCTGGCGCTGGCGGGCGCGGCCGCCGTGCTCGGTGTCGATGCCAGCGACCGCGCCATCGCCTTCTGCCGTGATCGCTACTGCCATCCGCGCCTCGCCTTCGAGACCGGCGACCTGATGGCGCTGGCCGTGCCCGGGCCGTTCGACGTCGTCTTCTGCTCGAACGTCCTCGAGCATCTGCCCGATCCGGATCCGTTCCTCGAGGCGGTCCGCCGCCTGCTCACCCGCGACGGGCTACTCGTGATGGCCGTCCCGCCGGTCCGGGGACTCGGCGAGTGGTTCGGGAACCTCGAGAATCCCTACCATCTCACCAACCTGCCGCCGGAGGTCTGGCGGGCGAAGCTCGACCGCTTCTTCACCGCCGTCCAGGGCTACTCCCACGGCGTCGAGCCCGCGTTCATCGGCGCCGACCAGCAGATCCGCCGCGCGGCCGTCACCTCCGCCGCACAGTTCCGCTTCGCCGCCGAAACCCTCGAACGGCTCTCCGGACCGCTGCCGACGATCAGCCTGATCAACGTCGCCACCGGACCCCGGTCCGTGACCCTGCCGCGGACGCACGTCGAGGACACGCTGCCGATCGCCTGGGTCGAGGCACGGATCCGCCGCGACTTCGGTCGCCTGATGGCCTTCAAGCGCCGGCACGGAGCGGCTGCCGCCTGACCCGCAGCCTCCCGCCCACCTGCGACACGGCGTCGCTCAGGCCGCCTGCCGCACCGGCTTGCCGGACCGGTCGGCGATGAACGCCCAGACGTCGGCGAACGCCCGGTCCCAACTCGTGTGGTGGCTGCGGATCTGTTCCCAGCCACGGCGGCGCACCGGGAGCAGGTCGTCGTAGCGATCGACCGCCTCGGCCAGTCGTTCGGCGATCGCCGGGGCGCTGGCCGGTGCGAGGAGGCAGTTGTCACCGTCCGCCAGGAGCCAGTGGTTGGCCGGGTTGTCGTTGGAGACGAGCAGCCCACCGCAGGCCATGAACTCGAACGGCAGATAGGACGGGTGGCGGGTCATCATCATCACGAAGCCGATGTGGCAGGAGCGGTAGAGGTCGGCAGTCGCCCGATACTCGAGCAACCCGAGGTTCTCGATCACCCCCTCGAGCCCGTAGTCACGCGCATCCCACGGGGCTCCGGCGCAGAGGATCCGCACCCGGTCGCCGACCCGTGCCTTGAGTTCCGTCAGCGCCACCGCCGCCAACTCGAAGCCGTTGCGCGGATGCCCCGGGCGGCCGTAGAAGAACAGGCGCCGCGGGCCACCGGCCGGACGGAGCGGATGGCCGTGGAAGACCGTCGGATCGACCTGGGGGGTGAAGTGCACCGCCGTGCCGCCGTGCTCCTCCTCGTAGAGGCGGCGGAGCGTGCGCGTGTTGGCGATGCCGTGGAAACCGAAGTCGTAGGTCAGTTCCGCCTGCGCCGAGGTCGATCCGGCCGGGTAGAAAAGCGGTTCCCAGTCCTGGAGGAAGTAGAACTTCAGCCCGGTGTTGCGCACCTTTTGGAGCACGTAGGCCGTGGTCCACAGCGTGGCGAACGAATAGTCGGCCGCCGGGATCGCGATGATCGCCTCGGCGCAGTCGAGCGCGGTGAGCCGGGCGGAGGCAAGACCGGGGAAGGCCGCCGCGATCCGCGCGTGGATCGCCGGTCCGTCGCACGGCCCGCAGATCAGGAACCGCTGCCGCAGCCCCTGCACGCGCGTGAGGTAGTCGGCGCAGCGCAGGATCGTCATCACGCCGCCGTAGTAGGGATTGTCGAACGGGGGCAGGAACCAGTTGCACCAGCCGGCCCCCGGCCCGCGGCCGACGCGTTCCGGATGCTGCTGCGGTGCGGCGAGATCGGCGCGCGTGGAGCCGTTGATCCGCGCCAGCGCCAGCGCGTCGCTGGCATAGGAGCCGACGACCGGTCGGACCGCGGCCGGGGACGCCGGCGCACGGCGCGGCAGCCGGAGGCGGGGCACGCGCGGCAGCGACCAGCGGGGCTGCACCGCCGGCGCCGCCTTCACCGCCGACGCCGTCGGCAGCCGGGTGGCATCGAGCGTGAGCGGCGCGACGGCGGAGAACGCCGGATGGAAGTGGGGATCGTCGCGGAGGCTGTCGTGGAAGGGGGGCACCGCGGGCAGTTCGACGGGATGGAGCGTCACTCGCGCGTGCGGATCGACCATCCCGCGCCGCCCCTCGCGGCGGATGCCGCGGCACAGGTCGACGAACGCCCCCTGCCAGTCGAGCCGGGTGTCGAAGCCCCCGGCCGCCACCCAGGCATCGGCCTGGACAGCCACCGCCCAGGGGGTGGCTGCCGAGCAGTTGCGGTACCAGAGCGGCCCGCCGAACCAGCCCCACTGCCGCAGCGGGCTTCCGCGGAACATCGGCGATCCCGTTCCGAAGCGATCGACCACCAGCCCTGCCTCGACCACACTGCCACCTGGGTCGAGCACCAGACCGCTGGCGAAGCCGATCTCCGGATGGCACCCCACCCAGCCGGCGAGCTCCGCCAACCAGCCGGGCGAAAGCTCCGCCACGTGGCCGGAGAGGAAGACGACGACCTGGGTGTCGCCGAGGGCGCGGGCGACGAGATCGTTGGCCAGCCGGGGCATTTCGCCCGCGGTGCCGGGGATCACCTCGACGACTGCCGACGGAGCGAAGGCCGCCGCCACGGCCGGGTCGGCGATGACCGTCACCCGGCGCGGGCGGACCCCCGCGGCGGGGTCACCGGCCACGGTCGCCGCCAGCGCCGCCAGGTGTGCGCCGTCGACGCCGGTGCCGTTGATGACGATCTGGATGCCGAGATCGGCCGGCAGGCGCCACTTGAGCTGGAAACCGGAGTCGGCGCTCGGCTCGACTCGGGCCGGCAGGCGCTGCCGCACGACATGGTCCTCGAGCGCCCGGAGCTGGCCGTCGAGGGCATAGGGCTTGGCGGCGATGCCGGTCGAGGTCGAGGCGGCGTGGATCCGCCAGTGGTAGTGGACACCGGGCACACGGACGATCCCGCGGGCGCGGGCGCAGACACGGAGGAAGATGTCCCAGTCCTGGGCGCCGTCGGTCTCGCTGCGGAACCCCCCCACCTCCACGACCACGCCGCGCCGGAGGAGGTTGAAGTGCGTCAGGTAGTTCACCGACCAGAGGATCTCGGGGCTCCACTGCGGCTTGAACAGGGCATGCTGCCGGAGGGTCGAGTCCTCGTCGATGCTGTCCTTGTCGGAGTAGAGGAAGTCCGCCTCGGGGTGGGCGGCGATCGCCTCGGCCATCCGCGCCAGGGCGAACGGCGCCAGTTCGTCGTCGTGGTCGAGGAGTCCGACGAACGTTCCCCGGGCCATGGCGAGGGCGGCGTTCGAATTGGCGGAGATGCCGCCGTTGTGGGGGAGGAACTCGACGCGGAACCGCGGATCAGCGGCCGCCGCCCGTTCGAGCAGATGCCGGTTCTCGGCGTCGTCGGGATCGGCGCAGGCGAAACAGGCCTCCCAGTCGGTGAACGACTGGGCGCGGAGGGAATCGAGCGTCCGGACGAGAAACGCCGTCTTCACCCGGTAGACCGGGACCAGCAGGCTGACCAGTGGGTGCGGCGGCGCCCGCTCCGGTGACGGCGGCGGTGCGGCGGCGAGGTGGACCATTTCCTGTGGCCGCTCCTGGTGGGCGATCCACACGGCGTATTCGGCGGGTGTGGCCGCCGGGCCGGCGACCGGCTGCTCGTTTTCACTCCCTGTCCCGACCGCGGGGTCTCCACCGCCGGCCTCGGCAGCCACGCGGGCGGCGATCCGCCGGGCGCGCCTCCGGGAGCGGGCAGACCGGAGACTCGTCTGCAGCCGGGGAATGAGCGGGGCGATCCCAGGCACGGTGAGCGCAGCGTCGGCGAGGGCGCGTCCGATCTTCATGACGTTTCCCGGGAGGATGAGGGACGACGGTCTTTAGCGGTGGCGATGCCCTGAATCAAGACCGCGACCGGCTGCCGATCGGCTCCGCCGGCGGGGCGGGGTCAGCGGCGCGGGGTTGGAAGATCGGGCTATGGCCGGGGGGCCACTTTCCGTAGAACCCGCGGCAGCCGCCCGGCTGTCGTCGGCGCGGTCGGGATGCCGCCCATGCCAGCCCTCCCCCACAGCCCCGCGCTCGTCATCGGCGGGATGCACCGCTCGGGCACCTCGCTCCTGGCCTCCCTCGTGCACGGTGCCGGCATGCCGATGGGGCAGCGGCTCCTCGCCGCCGGCAACGGCAACGTCGCCGGTCACTACGAGGATCTCGACTTCGTCGAACTCCACGAGCGGATCCTCGTGGGCAACGGCCTCGGCAGCGAGGGGTTCACCGCCGACCGGCTCCCCACGATCCCCGACCGGGCGCGCCACGAGGCGCTCGCGCTGGTCGCGGCCCGCCGCGGGCTCGGCACCCCGTGGGGATGGAAGGATCCGCGCACGGTGCTGCTGCTCGACGACTGGGCGGAGATGGTGCCCGAGGCGCGCTTCATCCTCGTCTTCCGCGCTCCGTGGGAGGTCGCCGACTCGCTCTTCCGGCGCGGCGATCCCGCGTTCTTCCACAATCCGCCGCTGGCGCTTTCGGTGTGGCAGCATTACAACCGCAATCTCGTCGGCTTCGCCGCCCGCCACCCCGACCGCTGTCTGGTCCGCGAACTGCCGCAGGTCATCGCCGGCCCCGGCGACCTCTTCGACGCGATCCGCCGCCAGTTCGGCATCCCGCTCGGCGCGCCCCCCGCCGATCGCTTCCACGACGGCCTGCTCCACACGTCGGCCGACGGGGCCCGCGCGCGGCTGGTGAAGACGTCCTGCCCCGAGGCCTGGACCACGTATCTCGAGTTGCGACGCTGGGCCGGCACAACCACCCCACTCCCCGACGCCGTCCCGATCGAGGTGGACCGGGTGGCCGTGTTCGAGTGGGCGCGGGCCGCGGCGGCCGACCGCCGGGAGGCCGATGCGGTGGCCCACGCCGCGACGCTCGAAGCACGCCTCGCCGAGGCGCTGCGCGAGCGTGACGCGAGCCGGGAGGCCGGGAAGCGTCTCGAGGCGCAGTGCGCCGCGCTCTCCACCGCCTGCACGGCCCACGCCGCCGAGTGCGGGGCCGCTGCGGCCACCCTCGCGGAGGCCCATGCCACGGCTGCGGCGTTGCGGGCGCGGCTTGCCAGCTGGCAGGCGACCGCAGCCGACATCCAGGCCGCCCTGGCGACGATCGACCGGTTCCGGGGCGACACCGACCTGGCGGGCCGGTTCGCCCACCAGTGGCCCGACACGGCGCAGCCCACTGCCGCCTGACCCGACCGACTCTTCACCCTGGGGCAGACGGAACACCGTGCCACCCGCCCTGCCCGCCCCCCTGAGCCATCCCGCCATGCCCGCCCGCCACGTCGCTTCCAGCCCGCGATCCGCAGCGCTCCCCCGGGTGGTCATCGACCTGGAGAAACTCCGACACATCAACTGCGGGCTCGGCCGGTTCTCCCTCCACCTCGGCCGCGGGATCCATGCCGCGGCGGCCGGACGGTTCGAGCCTGTGTTCCTCCTGCCAAAGGAGGGCTGGCGGCACTTCCCCGGCATCACCGCCGCCGGACTGACCGTCACCCCGTGGCGGAAGGAAGCGGTGCAGCGCTGCCTGCGCCCGCTGCTGCCGTCGTGGTGCCGCGGCCGACGGCCCGCGCTGTGGCATTCCACCAACCAGATGACGAAGTACCTGCCGCTCGACAGCCGCGTCCCGGTCCTGCTCACGATCCACGATCTCAACTTCCTCCACGAAGCGGGCGTTGATGCGGAACCCAGCGACCGGGCACGCAAACTCGCCGACATCCAGCGCCGGGTCGATCGCGCCACCGCCATCGTCACCGACTCGCGCTGGGTGGCCGACGACGTGGCCCGGCATGTCGATCTCGGTGACCGACCGGTGTACGTGGTGCCGCTGGGTGTGGCTGCCCCGCTGCCCGCTGCCGCGGCGCGCCCCGCGTTCCTGCCGCCGGGACCGTTCCTCCTCACGGTGGGAAACGCCCTGCCCCACAAGAATTTCCACGTCCTTCTCGATCTCGTCGCGGCCGAACCGGGCACCCGGCTGGTGATCGCCGGCAAGAAGACGACCCCCTACGGCACACACCTCCAGCGCCTGATCGGCGAGCGCGGGCTGGCCGGGCGGGTGATCATGCCGGGCGAGGTGTCCGACGCCGATCGGCAGTGGCTCTACGAGCGCTGCGAGGCGTTCTTCTTCCCGTCGCTCACCGAGGGCTTCGGTTTCCCGGTCCTCGAGGCGATGCAGTGCGGGCGGCCGGTGTTCTGCTCACGCCGCACCAGTCTGCCGGAAATCGCCGGCGACCTCGGCGAGTATCTCGACGCCTACGACGGCCCGTCACTGGCGGCGGCCTACCGCGCGGGCATGGCCCGATTCCACGCCGATCCGCAGCGCGCTGGCACCCTCCGTCGGCATGCGGCGGCCTACTCGTGGGCGGCGACGGCCCGGGGCTATGCCGCTGTCTACGCCTCCCTGCTCGGCCTCGATGGCACGGTCAGCGGCGGGATGGAACCGGCCGCAACTGGCATTCCGCCGCTCCGCCGCGCCTGTTAGCCTCCCGCCTTCACTGAATCGTCGTCGCGCCCCCGTGGCTGCGACCGAGCCCCACGACAGACAAGCGCCCAGGGAGGCATGCGATGCAGCGTCGAGCGTTGATCACCGGCGTCACGGGTCAGGACGGCTCCTATCTGGCGGAACTCCTCGTCTCCAAGGGCTATGAGGTCCATGGACTCCGGCGCCGTTCGAGCACCTTCGGCACCGAGCGCATCGACCATCTCGTCGACGTCGGTGACAGCGCCATCCGGCTCCACTACGGCGATCTCGCCGACGGCAACGGGCTGGTGCGCCTGATCCGCGAGATCCATGCCGAACTGCTGCGCGGAGTGCGCGGTGAACGACTCACCCCGGGCGAACTGCGGCGTTCCCAGCACTGGATCGGCCCCGGC
>SXGQ01007038.1_pt1 | contig 18772 bp, 13 predicted proteins | sample 3178371 | NCBI WGS metagenome assembly SXGQ01 (sample SAMN11356859, study PRJNA531348) | freshwater metagenome | isolation source: freshwater sample F1-20 | place: China: Fuxian Lake, Yuxi | collected 2017-12-25 | reverse complement strand
CGCCACGCCGAGCGCGCGTTCGCGCGCCACCTCGTCCAGGTGGTTGAGCAGGGCGGCGAACGCCCGCCAGAGGCCCCAGAAGACCACCAGCGAGAGCGCGACCTGGTACCCGGCGCCAAGGTAGTGGTCCGCGGCCGCGGGTAGCTTTAGCACCCGCAGGGCGGAAAACAGCCCGAGCACCACGATGAGCGCGGCCGCGGGTCCCTCGAGTGCCGGACACATTTTGTCGTCGAGCGTCGTCTCAGTGCGCGAGGCTAGGCGCCGCAGCGCGGGGAAGAGCAGCCGGGTGACGATGCGCCGCGCTAGCAGCGCGATTAACACCAGAGAGAGGCTGATCACGTAGTGCGTCGTGCTATTGCCACTCGATCGGAGGTCGAAGGCCGAGAGGAACAGGTCTACTCCCTGCTCCAGATAGTCAGGCTCCTGGGTCGGCCGACCTAGCGCGGTCGCGGCGGCAGCGGCTGTCGTGTTCAGCGCGGCCGGTTCCGCCGGCGTGGTCCGGGCCGCCTCCGCCGCCGGTTCCGCCGCCCGCACCAGGCTCACTAGTACCAGCGGCGCGAGTCGCCGCCCGAAGGACCAGAAGTTCATTGCAAACGACAGCCCCCAGCGCCCCCGGTTGTCAAAGGCTTTGCCCGGCCGGAGCCGAAGGCCGCGTCAGACCGGCGCCGCCGCGGCGCCCGCGCGGGAACGGCGCGTCCAACCTACCAAAAACAGCGCCGCGAACAATAACCCCTCGACCACGTAGCGCAGGTAGTCGTAGGCGCGGACCCCATCCGACGCGCCCGTGAAACCCTGCCAGAGCGGCTGGAACTAGGCGGAGACCGACGCGCCCGTGGATTTCGCAGCCCGGAACCGGTCAACGGCAAATCCGGTTCCCGCGCGGACCGGAACCGGATGCCATTGCGGCGGGCGCGAACGGGCCACCGCCAGCTTCAGGCGACCGTGATCCGGCGGGGCCGGGCGGCCTCCGCCTTCGGCAGCGAGAGCCGCAGGACGCCGTCCCGCAACTCGGCGGCGATCCGGTCGGCTGCGACGGCCTGGCCGAGCGCGATCGCGAGCTGGAAGGGAGCGTCGGTGGTCTCGCGGTGGAGCGCGGACCAGCCCGCGGGGGGCGTCCACGCGCGCCGGCCGACCACGCGGAGGACGTCCTCCTCGACGGTGACGTCGAGGCCGTCGCGGGCCACGCCGGGCAGCTGGACCGTGAGGGCGAAGGCGTCCTCGGTCTCATTCAGGTGGTGGACCGGCCGGACCGCGGCGGGCGCGGACGGGCGGACGGTCGTGGCGAGCAGGGAATGCAGGAGGTTCATATGAGAAGAGGGAGCCAGGGTTGGCGTTAAAGGCTGGGTTCAGGCGGCATTGATCTGGATCCGGCGCGGCTGCGCGGCGGGGCGCCGGGGCAGGGTGACGGTCAGGATCCCGTCGACGTAGGTCGCGGCCACCTGGTCTTCGGCGGTGTCCTCGGGCACGGCGAGCGTGCGGAGGGCGATCGGCTCGGCCGGCGTGGGGTCCGGCTTGGCGTCGCCGGCGGGCGCGGGCGGGACCACGGAGAGCGTGAGCTGGCCGTCGGCGAGCTCGATCCGGAGGTCCTCGCGGCGGCAGCCGGGGAGCGCGGCGCGGACGTGGGTGGCGGCGGCGTCGGCGTAGACGTCGACCGGGAAGGTCGCGGGCCCTTCGGCGGCGAGGGCCGCGGTGAAGAGGCGGTCCATCTCGGCCTCAAGGCCGGACCAGGGCGAGAGCCGGGTGCCGGAGCGGGCGATGGACCACGCGGGGAGCAGGGAGGAGCGGAGTTGGTTCATATGGGTTGGAACGTTGTGTCCCTCCCTTTGCACGCGGCGCGCCAGCGGGCGGCGAAGCGCAACTCCCCTCGGCACAGCGGGTTGGGCCGCGGCGGCGAACACGGGTGCGACGGGGCGTCCCGCGGTGGGACGGCCCGGGTGCGCAATCGCGTCCCAGCGCGGGGCGCAGGCGGCCGCGCGTTCCCTTTGACGCGGGGTCGGGAGCGGGCAACCCTCGACGAAAACCATGACGCACGCGTTCGATTTCGAAACCGTCCCGGAGCGCCGGGGGACCGATTCCCAGAAGTGGCAGCGGTACGCGGGCCGCGACGTGCTGCCGCTGTGGGTGGCGGATATGGACTTCCGGGCGCCCCCGCCGGTGATCGAGGCCTTGCACCGGCGCGTGGACCACGGGGTGTTCGGCTACGCGCGGCCGGTCGCCAGCACCACGGAAGCCGTGCTCGAGGCGCTCTGGCGGCGGCACGGCTGGCGGGTCGAGCCGGAATGGCTCGTCTGGCTGCCGGGCCTGGTCGTGGGCCTGAACGTGACCGCGCTGGCCTGCGCGGAAGCCGGCGACGAGGTGCTCACCCTGTCGCCCGTTTACCCGCCCTTCTTCTCAGCGCCGCGCAACAGCGGTCGCGTGCCGGTGGGTGTGCCGTGGGTGCGGGAGGCCGGCGGCTGGGGCGTCGATTGGGACGCGCTGGAGGCGGCGGTGACCCCGCGGACGCGGCTCTTCCTGCTTTGCAACCCGCACAACCCGCTCGGCCGGGTGTGGCGGCGCGCCGAGCTGGAGCGGCTGGCGGAGTTCTGCGCGCGCCACCGGCTGATCCTCTGCGCGGACGAGATCCACTGCGACCTGATCCTCGACCTGGCGCTGCCGCACGTGCCCGCGGCGAGCCTGGGGGCGGACGCGGCGGCGCGCACCATCACCCTGCTGGCGCCGAGCAAGACCTTCAACGTGCCGGGCCTCGGCACCTCCCTGGCGATCATCCCCGACGCGGCGCTGCGCCGGCGGTTCGAGCGGGCGGCGGGCGGCATCGTGGCCGAGGTGACCTGCCTCGGCTTCACCGCCTGCGAGTCGGCGTACCGCGACGGCGAGCCGTGGCGGCAGGCGCTGCTCGATTACCTGCGCGGCAACCGCGACCTGCTGCTGGAGCGGCTCGCGCGCGACTTCCCCGGGATCGCCATCGAGGCGCCGGTCGAGGCGACCTACCTGCTGTGGATGAACGTCGCGGGCCTCGGCCTGCCCTCCCCCGCCGCGCACTTCGAGGCGCACGGCGTGGGCCTGAGCGACGGCGCGCCCTTCGGCTCCCCGCCGGGCCGCCACCTCCGGCTCAACTTCGGCTGCCCGCGCGCCACCCTCGAGGAGGCGCTCCGCCGGATGCGGGCCGCCGTGGCCGCGGCCTGACGCCCGTGCGGATCGGCCCTCACACCCTCGCCTCGAACCTGTGTCTCTCGCCGCTGGCGGGTTACACCAACCTGCCGATGCGGCAGACCATCCGCGAGCTCGGCGGCCTCGGCTGGACCACCACCGACCTGATCAACGCGCGTTCCCTCCTCGAGCGCAGCCCCGCCGCCCTGCGCCTCGCGGCCTCCGCCCCCGACGACCGGCCCTTCTCCATCCAGCTCTTCGGCAGCGTGCCCGAGGAGATGCGCGACGCCGCCGTGCGCTGCCAGGAACTCGGCGCCGACGCCGTCGACATCAATATGGGCTGCCCCGTGCGGAAGGTCGTCCGCGTCGGCGGCGGCTCCGCGATGATGACCGAGCTCGACCGCACCGCGGCGCTCGTGCGCGGGATGGTGGCAGCGGTGCGCATCCCGGTGACGGCCAAGATGCGGCTGGGCTGGGACGAGGACAACCTGACCGCGCCCGACCTCGCGCGCGTGCTGGAGGACGCGGGCGTAGCGGCCGTGTTCGTCCACGGGCGCACGCGGGCGCAGGGCTTCAGCGGCGGCGTGAACCTGGCCGGCATCCGGGCCGTGGTCGCGACGGTGCGGGCGATCCCGGTCATCGGCAACGGCGACGTGACGACGCCGGAGGGCGCGCGGCATATGCTGCGCGAGACGGGGTGCGCGGGGGTGAGCGTCGGGCGCGGGGCGTTCTACGACCCGTGGATCTTCCGGCGGACGGAACACCTGCTCCGCACGGGCGAGCTGCTGCCGGAGCCGGACCTAGCGGAGCGGCTGCGCGTGCTGCGGCGGCATTACGACCGGGTGTGCGCGTTCCACGGGGAGGCGCACGGAACGCGCCTGTTCCGGCGCATCGCACCCTGGTACGCGAAGCGCTTCGGGCCGGCGAAGCCGCTCAAGCGGCGTCTGCTCGCGATGGAGACGCGCGCGGACTTCGAGGCGGCGCTGGCGGAGTTCCTCGAGTGGCGGCGCCAGTTCTGCGACGAGGCGGGGCAACTGCTGCCGAAATTCGCCCCGGCTCCGCTCGTGCCGTCGTTCCTGCGCGATCCGGCGGAAGTGGTGGACGGGGAACGGGACGCCATCCCGGTGCCGCGCGGTCCGGTGGACGTCTGGTAGGCGGGGGCTTGCGCCGGGCGGCGTTCCGGATGCCTTGAGTGGGATGCAGCCTGTGAGCCACTTCTGGGAACTTATCCTCGGCACGATCATCGCGCTCCTGCCGGTGGTAAACCCGCTCGCCTCGGCGCCGACCTTCCTCGCGATCACCGAGGGCGACACGCCGGCGTACCGCCTGGCCCAGCTCCGGCGCGCCTGCCTTTATATGGTGGCGATTTTGGTGAGCTTCCTCATCGGCGGGACGTTCATCATGAATTTCTTCGGCATCTCGATCCCCGGCCTGCGCATCGCAGGCGGCCTGCTGGTAGCGGGCATCGGCTCGGCGATGCTGGTGGGCGCGCCACGGGGCCGGGGCGCGGGCGATCCGGCGGAGGAGGCGGCGCGGGCCAAGCGCGACGTGTCCTTCTCGCCGCTCGCGATGCCGATGCTCAGCGGCCCGGGCTCGATCGCCGTCACTGTCGGCTTCACCTCCCTCGCGCGCGGCCTGCTGGACTACGCGGCCATCATCCTCGGTATCGCGATCGTGGCCGCGATCTCCTACGCCACCCTGCGCCTCTCGGAGCGCATCACGCAGGTCATCGGTGCGAACGGGATGAACGCCCTGTCGAAGGTGATGGGCTTCCTCATCCTCTGCATCGGCATCCAGTTCGTCGTCAACGGCGTGCTCGGGATCATCACCGACCCCGCCGTGCTTCGCGCGGTACGTGACGCCTTCGGATCGGCCTGAGGCGGGCGCTCCGTGAGGCGCAGCTTGGGCCGGGAAGGTTCGTCCGCCCTACGGCCGCCAGTGGGGCGGCACGCTCCTCCGGGGCAAAACAAAGCCCCCGCCCGCGAAAGTTTCCTCGCGGTCGGCCCCGAGGACCCTACAGTCCCCTCCCCTGCCGAGAAAATGACCCAGCACTTTTTCCTCACCGCCGCTCTGGCCCTCCTGGCCGTAACCACTTCCGGCTGCTCCCTGTTTCGCAAGTCCCAGAAGCCCCGGGAGAGCACGGCGATCTCGAGCGAAGTCGAGGCCACCTTCCGGCAGCGCTGGATGGACAAGCGGCTAGCCGAGCTGAAGGCGCAGGGCGTGGCCGAAGCGGCCGCGCAGACGCAGGCCGCGCAAGAATTCGACGCCCGCTACCAGTTCGACCGCAAGCTGGCCCGGTGAGCACTGGCCGCGGACGCGCCCGATCGTGAACCCGCCGGCAACACCGGCCGGGAACGAGGCGCGCGCCGGAGCGCTGGCCGCCTGTGGCGCCTACCTGCTCTGGGGGCTGGTCCCGCTTTACTGGACGCGCCTGCACGGCATCCCGGCCCTCGAGCTCATCGCGCACCGCTTCGTCTGGTCGCTGGTCGTGCTGCTCGCGCTGACCGCGCGGCAGGGCGACCTCGGCACCGTCTGGGCCGCGTGCCGGACCGGGCGCTCCCTCGGGCCCCATCTCCTCTCGGCCCTCCTGCTCACCGGCAACTGGCTGATCTACGTCTGGGGCGTCAATGCGGGCCACGTCATCGAGACCAGCCTCGGCTACTTCCTCGTCCCGTTGGTGAACGTCGCCGCCGGCCGCTTCGTGCTGCACGAGCACCTGCGGCGGACCCAGTGGGTGGCGATCGCGAGCGCCGCCGTGGGCGTGGGCCTGATGATCGCGCAGGCGGGCCGCCCGCCGTGGATCGCCCTCGCGCTCGCGGCGACCTGGGGCGGTTACGGCCTGATGCGCAAGCGCTCGCCCCTCGCCGCCCTGCCCGCCCTCACCGTCGAGACGCTACTGCTCCTGCCCCTCGCGGCCGGCGCCCTCGTCTGGTACCAGCTCGCCGGCCAGGGCGCCCTCGGGCGCGTGGACGGACCGACGCACGCCCTGCTGCTCAGCGCGGGCGTCATCACGACCATCCCGCTGCTGCTGTTCGGTTACGGCGCGCGCCGGATCCGGCTGACTACCCTCGGGCTGCTGCAGTACCTCGCGCCCTCGCTGCAGCTCGCGCTCGGCGTGTGGGTCTACCGCGAGCCATTCACCCGGGAACGCGCCCTGAGCTTCGCCTTCATCTGGGCGGCGCTGGCCCTCTACACGGCCGACAACCTCCTCGCCACCCGCCGCGCGCGGGCGTGATCAGCGCGGCGCCGCGGGCCGGCGGAACACCAGCAGGTGCTGGCGGGGCAGCACGCCGAGGTTCTCGACAAACTCCAGCGGGTGCACGGCCAGCTCCCGCCGCACCTGCGCGACGGTCATCTTGTGCAGGGGCTTGATCGGCACCTCCGGGTCCTCGCCGCGGTACTCGACCAGCACCAGCCGGCCGCCCGGCTTGAGCGCGCGCGCGAGCGCGGCCGTGACCTCGAAGGGGAATTCCAGCTCGTGGTAGACATCGACCAGCAAGATGAGGTCGAGGGCGCCCTCCGGCAGCTTCGGGTCGCTCGCCGTCCCGAGCACGGGCAGCACGCGATCCGCGAGGCCACGACGCGTGAGGTTGGCCTGGAGCAACTCGAGCATCAGCGGCTGGACCTCGACCGCGTGGACGCGCCCGGCGGGCCCGACGCGTTGCGCGATGCGCCAGGTGAAGTACCCGCTGCCGGCCCCGAAGTCGGCGACCACGTCGCCCGGCCGCAGGCGCAGCGCCTCGAGGAGCAGGTCGGTGCGCTCCTCCTCCTCGCGCTCGGCGCGTTCCAGCCAGCCGGCCCCCAGGTGGCCCATCACCTGGGAGATCTCGCGGCCGAAGTAGTATTTGCCGATGCCGTCGCGGGTGCGGGGGCCGGCCTCGTACCGGGCCGCGGGCGGCGCCGCGGAAGCCGGGGGGGCGGACGGGGTGGCGGCGGGCAGCGCGGCCGCGAGGACGAGGAGGGTGGGCAGGAGGCGGGATGGGGGCATCGGGCAGTGGGATTTCAGATGTCGATCACCCGCCCGCCGGGGCCGGCGCGCGGGGCGAGGCCCCAGGCGGAGGCCGGGTGATCGGTGCCGCAGTGCGGGCAGGGGATGATCTGGCGCGCGGTCCCGCAGTGCGGGCAAAGGCCGCCGGTGGAGAACGGGTCGAAACCCTGCTGGCAGCCGGGACAGCGCCAGAGGGGGCCGCCCGGGGGGGACATTCGGCACTCAGGGCAGGAGAACCCCGGGTGGCGGGGCAGGCGCTCAAGCGCCTGCAGCTGGCGGGCGTGGCGGAAGCCGCGGAGGCAATGCGAGGCGAGGAAACCCGTGATCAGGAGCGTGAAGAGCCAGCGCTGGGGCTGCAGCACGAGCAGCGTGGCGGCGAGCCCGACCACGCCGATGGCGCCGGAGATGGCGGCGATGCGCAGGCTGCGCGCGCGGCCGACGAAGAACCAGAGGATCGACCGCAGCATCTGCCCGCCGTCGAGCGGGTAGACCGGCACCAGGTTGAATGCGAGTAGGCCCGAGTTGATCCAGAAGATCGCGGTGAGGAAGCGTCGGTAATCCGGACTATCTAATCCCCAGCCGAACTGAGAGCGCGCCCACGAGAGCCCGAGGATCACCGGGATCAGCAGCACGTTGACCAGCGGGCCGGCCGCGATGCTCCAGAGCTCGGCCGCGGGGCGCGGCGGCGGTTGCACGAACGCCACGCCGCCGAGGGGCCAAAGGATGATCTCGTCCGCCTTGCCCCCGGTCTGCCGGCAGGCGAGCGCGTGGCCGAACTCGTGCAGCAGCACGATGCCGAAGAGCGAAAGGTACTCGGCGACGTTCCACGCGAACGACGTGTACGCGCGCGTCCGCACGCTCAGGTCCACCGCCGCGAACAGGAACCACCACCAGTGGAGGTAGACGCGGACGCCGGCGAACCGGAACAGCGGGAACGAGCCCGAGCGCGAGGGCAGCATCAGCGGGGGGCGGGGCGGGGGGAGGTCACTTGCCCTTGAGGATCGTGAAGTGGTCGAGCCGCTCGCCCTGCTCGGTGAGGAAAGCCGCGTCCAGCCGGTTGCCGTCCACATCGAGCACGAGCGAGCCGAGCCGGTAGAGGGAGAGGAACATCGCGGGGTGGTCGAGGAAGCCGCGCGCCGCCGTCTTCTCGGTCTTGCCCGTGATCTTCCCCGAGCTGCCCGCCACGATGTACACCGCGCCCTCGTGCACGCCCCGCCCAAGGGTCGCCTTGCGGTAGGGCCCGGTGCCGTCCGGCCGGCCGTCGCCGCCGTTCACCTTCATCGCCGCCGTGAAGGAGTCCTGCTTGCCGTAGTGCCGGTCGATCAGGAACGAGCGCTCGTAGGAGTGGCTGTGGCCGGTGAGGCAAAGGTCCACCCCGCCCGCCTCGAGGATCGGCAGCGCGTTCTCGCGCATCTCGACCAGCGTCCGCTCCACGTTGGAGTCGTGCGAGCCCTTGGTGTACGGCGGGTGGTGGAAGTAGGCGATGATCCAGTCCTGCTTCGTCGCCGCCAGGTCGTGCCGCAGCCAAGTGAGCATCGCTCCGTCCGGCGAGCGGTCGGAGTCGTGGGAGTCGAGGCACACGAAGTGGATGTTGCCGTAGTCGAAGGAGTAGTAGGCCTCGGTGCCCGACATCAGCCCGCCCGCCTGCGCGCGGGTCGGCAGGGTGAAGATGTCGAAATAGACGCCGGACTGGGTGACGGAGGTCGCGGAGCCCGCGTCGTGGTTGCCAAGGGTGGGCCAGGTGACGGTGCGGCGGAGAATATCGCGGTAGACGTCGAAGACCGCGACCTGGTGCTCCGCGTCGGTGCCGGTGTTGTAGGCATTGTCGCCGAGCTGCAGGAAGACGTCCGTGTGGCGCTCGCCCGTGAAGCGGAGGTAGGCGTCGCGGACGGCGGCCTGCTGGCCCTCGTAACCCTTCGAGCCGGCGGTGCCGGCGTCGCCGACAACCCAAGTGCGAATCGGCCGGCGGGTACCGTGCGGCGGTGAGGTTACGATCGTCCCGGCGCCTTCCGCCAGCGGTCCCGCGGCGTGGCCAACGGCATAATGGTAACGGGTGGCCGGCTGCAGGCCACCGATGTGGACGATGTGCTCGGTGGTCTTGCCTTTGGGCTGCACCGCGCGGTCTAGACGTGCCGGATCCGCACCCACGCGGACGACGCTCTCGGTGGGCACATCGGTCCGCCAGCGCACCACCACGCTGTCCGGGGTGCCGAGCTGGAGGTAGGGGCCGCGGACGATCCGCTGCGCCGGCAGGCCAGACGTCAGCGCGAGGAAGGCGACGAGCAACGGGACAGGCGCGGGGTGCATACGGGGAAAAAGGGTTCAGCCCAGAAGTTCCCGGGCCGATTGGACCAGCGGGGAACGGGCCAGCGGAGCGAGGGGCGCCTCGGCGAGGCCGAGCTGCCGGGCGCGGGCACGCAGGGTGAGGTAAGCCAGGGCGGCGCCTTCGCTGCCGGCGGCGCGGGCGCCGGCCGCCGCGAGATCGGCCGCAACAGGCGCGAGGCAGGTGGGCGGTAGCACGGATTTCTCGGCTAGGAACAGCCCGAGCGAGGCGCCGAGGGTGTCGAGCCACGCCCGCGGCTGCGAAGGGATCACGTAGGCGTAGGCCGCGCTCGCTGGCGACCATTCCATGTAGGCTCGCACGTCAGCGTGGAGGCGCGCAAGGACGGCATCCGCGTTGGAGGGCGCCCAGCGCGCCGAGAATACCTTGCGCTCCCGCAGCCCCTTCACCTCCCAGACGCGGAGCACGACCTCGTGGTCGCCCGCGGCAACCCGCAGCGAGCCGGTGACAATGTAGTCGAGCTCCTCGCCGTGGGTCTCGACCAGCTGGCGGAGGTTCTCGGGCGTCCACTCGGAGGAGAAGACCACCGGATGGTTCCCCGCGGGCCCCTCGGCCCCGGCCTGGAAGGCGACCGCGGCGACCGCCTGGTAGAGGGCGGCGAAGGAGAAAGTCTCCGCGAACCAGAGCGGTAACGCGCGGCTGAGGCGGGCAATTTCGTCCTCCGGGCCGCGCAAGGCCTCAGCGGAAGGGGTCACGCCGGGCTGGGCGAGCTGGGTGAAGGCGATGCGGCGGAGCCGCCCCCCCTTGGGCGCCAGCACCTGCGCGGCGAGGGGCTCGAGGCCATAGAACCACACCGGCTTACTCACGGTGATGAGCCCGATCTTCGGCGCGCCATCCGCGCCGGAAGCTCCCGCGGCCCCCGCCCCTGCATCCGGGGCGGCGAGCAGTTCTGCGATGGCGTTGGAGAAGCCGTGAAGCCGGTCCTCCAGCTCCGGCCGATTGAGGGCGAAGAGGATGTCCAGCACGTGCTGGGCGGCGTCGGCGTTGCCGAGTGCGAGGTAGGCCTGAATGAGGTTGAGGCCGGTCGCGGGACCGTGCCGGTCCGCATCGTAACGCGGGGCGATCAACTCGACAATGGGCGCTAAGTGGCCGGAGGCGCCGAGGTCGCCGGAGATGGTGACGAGCACGTCGGCGCGGTCCCCGGCCGGGCCGGCGAGCACCTCCTCGTAGACCGCGAGGGCGCCGGGTAGGTCGCGCGCTTCGAGGCGTTCGCGGGCGGCGAGCAGCCGCGCTTGGACGCTGCCCGCAGGGCCGACGGGCGCCGGCTCCCCGGCGGCGGCTGGGAGCGACCCGGGGCCGGGAGCCGGCTTCCGGGCAGCGAAGCGGTCGAAGAAACCCATGCCGCGAGCAAAAGGGCCGGCCGCCCGCGCTGGCGACCACAAACGCCCGCCGGCGCCATCAGGGTCGGAGGGCGGCGAGGGCAGCGGCCTTGAGGGTGACGCCCGGGACTTCCGTGAAGGCCGGCGCATCGAGGCCAAAGTACTGGTTCGCCTGGCGGGCAGCCCAGTCACTCGTGACTAGCCGGTAGCGGCGCCCGGCCTCGATCGGCCGGGCGGCAGCGAACACGAGGTTCTCGCCCCCGCGCTCCGCGAACGGCGTGTCCGGCCCCTGGTTGCAGCGCGCTTGCAGGCGGAGTAGCCAGTCACCGTCGACCGTGGCCGCAAACAGGGGTCCGTCGAAGCGCACACAGGCGTCGAAGGCATGCCGCGCCACCTCGCCTGCGGGCAGGCCGGCGCCAAAGGTCGTCCCGCCGATCATCGCCGCATCCGCCCCGGCGGCCCGGCGCGCGGCCTCCACGACGAACCGCGCGGCGTCCGAAGGCGACAGAGCTCGGACTCCGCGGCCGACAATGACGGCGTCCTCCGGCGTCAGGTGGCGCGCTAGGACGGCCTCGATGCGGCGAGTGAGTTCGGGGTCGGCAGGGGCGGCAGGTACCTCCTCCAGGGCCACTCGCCAGCGCAGGCCGGCGGCGTCGCGCTCAAGCCGGGCGACGGCCGCGGCCTCCAGCCAGCTCCCCGTATGGAAGTAAGCGGTGCGGCCGGTCTCGTGCGTGAAGCGCAGATGGTCGTGCGCCCCGGCGACGAGGGAGCCATCGGGCACGAGCGGCAGCAGCTGGCGGTCGACCCTCAGTCCCGCGTGGCTTAGCAGCACGAGCGGTTCGCTCGCGGGGAGCAGGTCGGGCAGGGCCGCGCGGGCCCAGGCCACGGGGTCGGCGAGGTCCAGCTGCGGCCGGATCGCCACCCGGAACGTAGCCAGCCGGTCGGTGGTGACCCCGATGAACCGCACGCGATGCCGGCCCATGGGGATGTCCACGCTGGCCGGGACATAGGGTACCCCGGTGGCGGGATCGCGGAGGTTGCCCGCCACTACCTCCGCCCCGGCCGCGCGCAGGCGGCGAACCGTCTCGGGCACGTCATGGTAATCCGGCTCGTGGTTGCCGAGGTTCACGACCAGCGGACCGCGGCGGGCCAGGGCGGCAAGGAACGCGAGGTCCACCTCGCCCCCGCTGCGGCGGGCGACGGCGTTGCCGTACTCGAACGCGTCCCCGTTTATCGCCACCGCCACGGGCGTCGACGGATGGCGGGCGCGCACGGCGTCAACCAGCGCCACGAACTGCGCCGAGCGTTCGTAGGCGGAGTGCAGGTCGGCCGCGACGACAACCACCGCCTCAGGGGCGGCGGAGAGGGGTACCTGCAGGGCGAGGAGCACGGGGAGCGTGAGTTTAGGGAACCTCATAAACCTCGACGAGGGCCACGCCCGTGGTGCCTGCCACACCGCTCACCTGCGCCGTGTAAGACCCGGGCGGCAGGGTTGCGAGCAGGGCCGCGTCCCGCGAACCCGCCGGCAGGGCGAAGGCCCCGACCCGCGCGAACGCCGCGGCCAGCGCGGCCCCGCCGCCCCAGTTGTCGTTCGCCTCAATCCGCCGCTCACCCGCAAACAGCTGCAATTCGGGATCCGCTACCACCCCGGGTACGCCGAAGGGTGCGGCACCGAGGGTTGGGCCCACCGCCCGTACTAGGACCGTCCGCGGGGAGGACCCGCCCACCACAAAGCCGGCCACCAGACCGCTGCCAAGATGCTTGAGTACGGAGACGTTCACCAACCGCGGCGTCGTTGCGCTGAACTGCCCATTCGGCGTCGCATCGTAGAGCTCCGCGATCACCGTGCCGGCGCCGGTACCTGCGATTCGCGCGGAATGCGCCCCCGCCGCAAGCGCCGGAAGAAACAGCGCGGCGTCCCGCGATCCGGGTGACGCGTAGGAAAAGGCTCCCACCTGCGCGAAAGCAGCGGCCAAGGCCGCCCCACCACCCCAGTTGTCGTTGCCGCCGACCGCCGTCTGGCCCGTAAACAGCTCCAGCTTCGGGTCCTGCAGGACGGAAGCCGAGTCGAGGCCGAGTGGGACCAGCGAGGGGCCGGCCGCACGCAGCAGCAGCGGCTTCGCGCCCGCGGTGCCCGCTCCACCCACCACCACCCCGAAGGTGAACGCGTCGTCCGCACCCGACAGCGCGGTGAGGATAGAAAGGTTTACCAAGCGGCCTGGATCGGTCCCCGCGGCCACCGTCAACGCCGCCGCGGCGCTCCGCGTGGTGCCGCTCCGCGACACGATCGCGACGACGTAACTGCCCGCGTCCGCCGCGCGGAAGTCTGGTAGCTCGAGCACCGGGGTATTCGCACCCGCCAAGGCCACGCCGTCCCGGTACCACTGGTAAACCGCCCCCTCCGCATTCCGCGCGGCGACGGTGAGCCGCACGGGCGCACCCGGCACCACCGCCTGCGCCACCGGGCTCGCGCGGATTTCTGGCGCCGGCCGCGTGTCGCGCTGTTCGTAGGTCAGCGACACGCCCTGGTCCCCCACCGCGACGATCGCCCCCGCCCCGGCGGCCAGACCCCGGAGGATTCGGTTGACCGGAAGGGCGCTGACGGACCAGTCCGCGGCGTCGGGGGAAACGAGCAGCGCGCCGTTGCTCCCGGCCGAGGCGATGTAGCCGAGGGGCGTCCGCGCCACCGCGTGGATCGGATCCGCGATGCCCGTCTCCACCGGCGACCAATCCACGCCGTCGCGCGAGGTGAGCATCGTCCCGCCATCGCCCACCGCGAGGAAACCGGGGCCGTCGAAATAGGCGACCTGCTGCAGGACGCCGGTCACCCCGCTCGTCGCCGCCGTCCAAGCCGCGCCGTCGGTGGAGTGCAGAATGCGGCCCCCGGCGCCGACGAGCACGAACCGGCCCGCGCCGAAGGCGCCCGCGTTGAGAGCGGTCGTCACGCCAGACGTGCCGGTAGCCCACGTCACGCCGTCCGCCGACGTGAGTACCGTGCCGCCGCCGCCCGCGGCGACAAACCGGTCGGGGCCCGCCGCGATCGCGAGCAACTGGGCCGTCGAACCGGAAGTGCGGGCGGTCCACTCGGCGGCATCCGGCGAAGTGAAGATGCGGCCGCCATCGCCGACCGCGACGTAGCGGCCCTGGCTGAAGGCGACCTCGTTCAGATTCCCAAACGCCGGGTTAGAGGCAGCGCGGGTCCACGTGACGCCGTCCGCCGAATGCTGGACCGGGGCCACGGTGGCGCGGGTCACCGGATCCGTACTCTGGCCGACGGCGACGAAGCGACCGCCAGCGTAGATCAGGCCGAGGAGTGAACCAGCCTCGCCGCTGCCGAGACGGCGCCATTGCGCGGGCGAGGTCGTGGCTGCAAAGGCCTCGCCGGCGCGGCCGAGGAGTAGGCCCCCGCCGCCGCCGGCCGCGACCGCGAGGCCATTCAGCGTGAGGCCGCCCGTCGAAGCCGGATCCCAGTTCACGCCATCGGCGGAAACCAGCGGCCCGCCGGTCTCGGCGGCGGCGACCCACGTGCCGAGCAGGTGCGCGATGCCGTTCAGGTTGGCCGTCGTGCCGGAGGTGCGGCGCGTCCACTCCCGGCCGTCCGGCGAAGTGAGCACGACGCCGCCGGCACCGACCGCCACGAAGAGGTCGCCCGCGAAGGCGACCCCGTGGAGGTTCCCGGTGACGCCGCTCGTGCGGGAGGTCCACGCGGCGCCGTCGGGCGAGGTGACGATGCGGCCGCCGTTGCCGACCACGACCCAGGTGCCGGCCCCGTGGGCGGCGGCGCGGAGGGCCACCGAGACGCCCGAGTTGCGGCGGGTCCAGCTCAGCGCGTCGGCGGACGTGAGGAGGAGCCCGCCGGAGCTGCCGAGGAGCCACGTGCCGGCGGCGTGGGCGGCGAAGTTGAGGCTGAAATTGTCGAGCGGGCCGGAGAACTGGACCGTCCAGCGGTACCCGTCGGTCGAGGTCCAGAGCGACCCGATCTCCTCGCGGGAGGCGGCGTCGACATAGGGTCCGGTGACGACCCAGCGGCCGCCGGCATGGGCGATGCCCGTGAGGTGCTGCGTGGTGGGGAAGTCGACCGGGGTGAACTCGCCCTGGTCGTCGAGCGTGAGCACCGTGCCGGAGGCGCCGACGATCCACCAGCGGTCGCCGATGCGGGTGGCGGCGTTGAGGTCGGCCCCGGTGGGCCGCCGCCCGTTCCAACGCCAGCCGGTGAGCCCGGCGATCGCGGGCACCGCGGCGGAGACCGCGCCCGCCCCAGCGGCATCGACGCCGCGCACCTGCAGCGAGTACGTCCCGAGCGCGGCGGGGGTCCAGGTGAGCGCGCCCCCCGCACCTGAGATCTCGCTCACCTTGACCCCGTTGGCGAAGAGCTCGAGGCGGGAGTAACCGGCTCCCGCGGCGGCGAGCGGGTTGGGTTTGCCGACCGCGACCTTGAGGGCGTCGGCCTCGAGGCGGAGCGTGGGCACGGGCAGCGCGGGCTCGCCGGCCGCGGGAACCCCGGTGGAGAAGAGCAGGCCGTCGCTGCCCACGGCGACCACGCGGCCCCCGCCGGCGGCGAAGGCGCGGACGGAGCGGGTGGAGCTCTCGGGCACGATCCCCTCCCAGGCGGCGGGATCCTCCGCCAGCTGCAGGCGCCCGCCCGCGAGGCCCGCGAGCAGCACCCCGTTCACCGACAGCATCCGGTAGGTGGCCGCGTTGGTCGCCGTGGGCGCGGTCACGCGCGTCCACGTCGCGCCGTCAGCGGAGCTGAAGATCGTGGTGAACGACCGCACGACCCAGCGCCCCGCGTGGCGGGCCACGCCGGTGAAGGAGTTCGTCACGGGCAGCGTGCGGTTGGTCCAGGTCTGGCCGTCGGGCGAGGTGAGCACGCGCCCGGAGTCACCGGTGGCGACGAACAAGCCGTCCGCATAAGCCACGGAGCGCAGGACGTTGGTGACCCCCGAGGGCGCGGGCGCCCAGGTGGTGCCGTCGGCGGAGGTGTAGATGGTGCCGGCGTCACCCACCACCACGAGGCGGCCCGCGCCGTGGGCAATGCCCCAGAACTGGACCGTCCCGGCGTCGATGTTGACGGTGGTCCAGCGGACGCCGTCCTCGGAGAGGGCGACGAGGCCCTTCTGGGTGGCGTTGGTGAAGCGGTAGCCGGAGGCGACGAAGCGGGTGCCGTCGTGGACGATGCCGGTGAGGCTGTTGCCGCCGGGGAACGTGCGGCGGGTCCAGGTCTCGCCGTCGGGCGAGGTGAGGACGGTCTGGTTGATCCCGACGGCGACGAACTGGCCGCGGGCGTGGGTGACATCGTACAGGAGCTGGGCGGCCGTCGGCGGGTTGGCCTCGGCGCGGCGTGTCCACGTGTCGAGGGTGTCCTCGACGTTAACGGTGAAGGTGCGGCGGGCGACGCCCCCGCGGCCGTCGTGGGCGGAGACGCTCAGGGTGTAGACGCCGCCGGTAACGAAGCGGCGGGTGAGGGTATCGAGGGTGGGCTGGAGCGTGCCGTCGCCGAAATCCCAGCGGAAGTAGAGCGGGTCGCGGTCCGGGTCGGCCGCGGTGGCGCGGAAGGTGAGGTTGGTGCGGGCGAGGAGGCGGCCGGCGGGCAACGCGACCTCAAGCGTGGGCTCGGAGTTGCCATTGAAGGCGCCGAAGGCGACCTGGACGTCGAGGTATTCCGCAGGTGCCTCGCCGCCGGCCGCGAGGGGTTTCAGGGTGATGCCGGCGTCGGGGTCGACGAAGGTTTCGCCGACGCGCAGCGGCGCGTCGTCGGCGCCGCCGGCCGAGCCGGGGGTGGCGTCGAGCAGGTAGCTGCCGGAGCCCGAGGTGAAGCGCGGGGCGCGGCCCGCTCCCCAATGGAGCTGGAGCCCCTGGCGGACGCGTTCGAGCTGGGCGGGGCCGAAGGCGGTGGGCGCGAAACGGCGGTGCTCGACCCAGAGGTCGTACCCGAGCCCAGCGGGGGAGAAGCGCAGGGCGCGCAGGCCGGACGCGTCGGCGTGGTCGTGGCGGTGGAGCCGGTAGGTGCCGGAGGTGGTGACGGAAGCGATGGCCTCGGGCGGCAGGTACCCGAGCCGGTCTTTCTGGGTGACGTTGAAATGGTTGTTGAGGCTGCTGCCGGCGCGGCCCATCGCGTCGAACGGGTCGCCGTAATCGAGGTGAGTGCCCGGCCCGGTCGCAGCCGGCCCCGCGGGAATCCAGTAATGGGAGTGGCGGAGGCCCTGGGTGTGGCCCAGCTCATGGTAGGTCGTACCCGGGGAGATGTTGCCGTTCATCCGCACCTGCGCCCCGGTGAGCTGCGCCTCGCCGCCGAAGGCGTAGGCGGGCATCCGTTTGAAGAGGACGATCCAGCGGTCGTACTTGTCCGGGTCGAAAGCGCCGGTGCCGCCGTTGGCCGCGTCGTAGGCCTTGGCCAGCACGGCGGCGTCGGCCTGCAGCTGGCCGGACGAGGTCGCGGAGGCGTTGTAGAAGGCCTTGTCGCGCGTCATCCGCAGGACGCCGGGGAGGATGGAGAACGAGAAGGTGGTGCGGCCATGGGAGGTGGCGGCGAAGAACGCCGCCACCTGCGCGTTGGTGACCTCGATCTCTGCGGCGGAAGCAACTGCCCCTGGGTCGTCCGCGAAATCCACCTGCACCCAGAGCACACGCTTCGCGCCGAGGATCCACGGCGTGTTCGCCGCGGTCGGCGGGGTCCCGGGGCCGGGCACATGCGGGCCCTCCCGCGCCTCCGCGGCGAGCAGCGCGTCCCGCCGGGCCTCGAACGCGGCCGGCCCAGCCAAGACCTCCACCTCGCCGCCCACGCTGACCGCGAGGGCGTCCGCCGCGAGTCCGCGGGCCGCCTTCTCGTCGTCGTCGAGCGCGCGCCAGGGCTCCGGCGCGAAGGCGGCGACGTCGTCGAGGGCGAGGCCGTGCAGGGGCACGCCGTACTTGCTGGTGAGGGCGAGGCGGCGGCCGTGGGTGTGGGCGGTGAGGCGGCGGTCGGCGAGGATCGCCACGCGCCGCAGGCCGTCGGCCGGCGCCGGGCAGGAGATGGTGACCTCCCAGTCACCGCGGACGTCGAGCAACTCCTCCAGGTCCGCGGCGACGGCGGGCGGCAGGCCAGCACGGAGACCCGTGGGTACGGCGGCGGCAAGCGCCGCGGCGGGATCGCGCGCGATGAGGTCGCGCAACTCAGCACGGCGGGCGCGGGCGAGAGCGGCGCCCCGGCCAGCGAGCGCGGCCTCTCCGCCCGGTCCAGCGCGGCGCCAATCGGTCAGCCACTCCGTGAAGGCCGCTACCGCGGGTCCGGGCGACGGTGACGGCGACGCGGTGCGGGCCCCCGGGGCTAGGGCTGGGGCAGTCGTAAAGGAAGGGGCGCGGGCGGGTTCCGCGCCAGCCGCGCGGCCGCGCGCGAGGGGCGCCTCGACCGGGCTCGCGGGCGGCCCTTCGATGGAGCTCACGGCAGGCGCCGGGGCGAGGCGGGAGAGAGACCAAGCCGCGGCGAGTAAGAGCGTGACGACGGCCAGGGTGCGGACGCGAAGGGAAGCCATGGGCGGGGGTTAGTTGCCGACGAGCGTGCCGGGGGGCCGGGCGATGGCAAACCCCGACCGGATGCGGGAGGAAGGTTGACCCCGGAGCGACCCCCGCTAGCTACTCGCCTTCCCACGCTTGAACCGGGTCCACATCAAGACGTACGGCTGCCAGATGAACGAGCGCGACAGCGAGGCCGTCGCGGCGATGTTGCGCGCCCGGGGTTACCGCATCGTGCCGGACGAGGACGCGTGCGACATCCTGCTGCTCAACACCTGCAGCGTCCGCGAGGCGGCCGAGCAGAAGGCGATCGGCAAGGCGGCGTACCTCCAGCAGCGCAAGCGGCGCCAGCCGGACTTCGTGCTGGGGATCCTCGGCTGCATGGCCCAGAACCGCGGGGCCGACCTGCTCGCCCAGCTGCCGGACGTCGACCTGATCATCGGGACCCAGAAGTTCCACCAGGTGCCGGGCTACCTCGACAATCTG